>ENA-UOOE01000205-UOOE01000205.1-fermentation-metagenome-genome-assembly--contig:-NODE-205-length-63388-cov-342.577393_pt1 | contig 63388 bp, 70 predicted proteins | sample MGYA00245776_ERZ724021 | MGnify/ENA primary metagenome ERZ724021 (study PRJEB28704, sample SAMN03018321) | fermentation metagenome | biome: anthropogenic terrestrial biome; feature: soil... | reverse complement strand
TAAACTAATTTTTTAAAAATTTAAAATATTTTTTAAAGAGATTTAATATATTCTAATTTAATATATTCTATATTATTTGTTTTTAATTTAAAATTCCGGTTATAACCACGATATCTTCAAAGAAAGCATGCTCTTTTGCAGTTATACTTGCTTCAAAACCCATATTTTCCAGTTTTTCAAGGGTTTCCTTGTTATCAGATAGTGAGGATTGAACGAGCTGAACTCTCCCCTTGGGGGTCAAGTGTTCAAGGAGTTCGTCAAGGAATCTGTCAATAACGTCCCTGCCGTCTTCGCCCCCATCCCATGCAGCATTCAAATCCTCCTCAATAGTTTCATCATCTCCTGTAGGGAGGTAGGGGGTGTTGAAAAGGATTAAATCGAATTTTTCACCTTCAACAGTTTCAAAAAGGTCTCCGTGTCTGAGTTCAACGTTGTAGGTCCTGTTGGTTATGATGTTTTTAGATGCACATTCAATTGCATGGGGATTTACATCGGTTGCAACAACCTTCATGGATTTCTTAGCCGCTGTGACTGCCACCAATCCAGTTCCAGTTCCTATTTCAAGAACACGATCCTTTCGATCAACTTGAAGATTGTCAATAAGTAGGAATGTATCCGCAGCCGGCTCATAGACGTTTTCATGGACGTAGTAATAAGTATCATTGTATTCAAACATTTCTTTCATCAAATCACCTTGTAAAATTGATTCATGACCTATAACTTAATTAGATAATATGTAATGACAAAAAAGTGAAGCTGGACTGGATATTCAGAACTTATTCTTCATCAAAACCTTCCACTGCCGCTGGGAGACATTCCAGCACAGTTCCAAGGCCTGAAAGGTGAAGGTTCATTGCAACTGCACCAACAACCTCTTCCCTTGTTGCACCAGATTTTTTAGCCATAACTGCATGCATCTTAACTCCCCGGGGATTTTTATTTGCAGTTTGTATGGCTATGTTTATCAACTGCTTGGTTTTAGGATCCAATCCTTTTAAATCACGCTGTTCTGCCACTAAATCGTTGAAACTGGCTGCAAGTTCTGGACATTCCTTTTGAAATACTTCGTAGGGATTTTTGTTCATCAAAACACCTTTTACTAGATCAACTTTTATAAACTATGATTGGCTTATGAGTAAACTCCTTTTAACTTATTGTGCCTTTAAAGTGTTGTGCCCTTCATCAGTTCAGGTTCCTTTCTAAAAGGGATCTTATATCCCTTGAAATTTTAAGTATCTCCTCGGGATGGAGATTAACCGCTCTCTCATTGAGTATGTCTGAATCTAAACATGAAACAATATTTTTTGCTGTTTCTTTGTCAGTTACCTGTATCTCATGGAATGAATCAAGGAGAGCGTTTGCCACTTTTTTACGTTTATGCTGGAAGAGGGCCCTTGAAGTTTTTTTGAAGGTATCATCATCACAAGCACCTTCTCTTCTGTCAGGGGTTAATTTGATAACTGCAGAGGACACCTTTGGCTGGGGAATGAAGGCAGATGGTGGAACATCGAACAACATGGTAACCTTTGCACCAAAGTGTATCATAACAGACAACCTTGAATAATTTTTATTTCCAGGTTCTGCAACCATCCTCTCTGCAAATTCCTTCTGGTACATCAGCACTGCAGAATCGAAGTCATGTTCAAGGAGTTTAAATGTTATTGGGGATGAGATCTTGTATGGAAGGTTTGAAACAACCTTGTTGAACTCAGGAAAATCTATCTGAGTTGCGTCTCCCACAATCACTTCAACGTTATGAATATCAAGGTCATCAAGCCTTTTTTTCAGAACATCTGCAATTTTAATGTCCTGTTCAACTGCCACAACCTTTTTAGCCCCCTCTGCAAGGGGAAGGGTGAGTGTTCCAATTCCTGCTCCAATTTCAAGAACAGTATCCCCAGTGGACAGTTCCGCACTGTTAACTATCCTTGAGAGTATTCCCTGGTTTATAAGGTAATTCTGTCCCTTCCTTTTGTCAAGCCTTATGTTGTTGGATTTCAGTACGTTGATGGTTTGAGACCTTAGATTCATTGTTAACTCCTAAAAAAATAGTCAAAAATAGTTAAAAAAAGTGTAAGAGATGGTGTTAATTAAAAAATACACCTACAGATTAGAAATGACGTTTTGGAGGCCTTGTAAAGAGTGTATATTTCTTTTTTCCTCTCTTATCGTCTGTTACTTCGAGTTCAAGAAGAACACGTTTCACAATAAGTTTCACAGGGTCTGATAGCATGGGAACTCTTTTTTTAATATCCTCAAAGCTTTCGAATTTCTTCTCCTGCCTTGCGTTTATTATGTCCCACATGTGTTTCTTCCCAATTCCGGGCAGAAGTTCGATCTGGTGAAGTCTGGTTGATATTGGGCCTGCTTCATTGAAGAATTCAACGAACTTATCTTCACGTTCTTTAATAATTTCTTCAATGACGTATCCGAGTTCTAACTTTGCTGTTGCAGTTAGTTTATCAGTTAACAGACGTCTGTTCACACGGGCTATTTTATCCCTTTTTCCAGGGCCGATGTAAACCTTTTCATGTATGTCCAGTTGAGCCATGTCCTTTGGAATAAGTTCGAGGATTGTGAATTCCTCTGTCCCCACGGCCTGAGCTATGGGCTTTCTTTTAAATGAAGGCGCACCTTCCTTAAAATAACCTAAAGGAAGATAGTCAAGAATAATCGCATAATCTTCCATTCAACCACCCGGATGGTTTTTTTTAATGTTAGACTTGAGTCTTGGGGTATCCCTTAATTTTAATTCGAATTATTCCCTGTACTTATCAACTATTTCCAGTATCTGTTCTAAATCTTCCTTTTTATGTGAACCCCTTTCCTTCGCAAATATCAACCTTAAATCTGCAAGATCCACAGGCATGAGGTCTGCGATTTTGGTGGCCTGACTTTTTTTAGCGATTTCCTGAAGTTCTTCCACTAATTTTAGTGCAGGTTCTTCTTCTATCTTTGAAAACTTTATAACGTGGTCTAAAGCAATGTTTTGTTCGTAAGTGAGTTCATAAGATTCTGAACGTTCCTCAAGCATGGTTTTAACTTCAACAATTGTTACTGGATCAGTTTCTACCACTTTTTTTCCAATCATCAATATCACTCTTGGATTTTGAGGTGTTCTGGTCTTATTATTAACTTTTTAGCTTTGTTACCATCGTTTATTTCTACTATGTATGCACTTCCCCTTTTCTTAGCCACTTTACCGGTTTTACCATGGAAACGTGGGTGGGGCTGGCCTCGGTGAATGCTTGAATCGATTATTATGTGAACGATATCATTCTCATCGAAGGTCTGTATTTTTTTTGTTATTGGGTTTGGCCTGTTTGGCCTTATACTTCTTTTAAGTTTTGAACGTGTTCTACTTCTAAAACCTCTTGATCTTGTCACCATGTTTGAACCTCCATTTCAACCTTTTATAAGGTTGATTGAAATATGACTAAATGTCAGTTTTATCATTAAGCTAATGATTTTCTAGATTATTCATCTTTTTTAAACTTTTTTCATACTACAACGTGGATTTTATCTCAAATAAAAACTGATTCAGGAATATTACACAAAATTCGTTTTAAATCAGGCATTTGAAACTGGATGAAGTCTCAGTTTCAGGGTTATTTTAGATGATTAAATCTTTTTGTAGTTGATAGATGAGTTTGAATGAAATCCATATATATAATTGATCATTGGATGCTATTTTTCGCTATATATTAATATTGATAATTACACTCTTAAATGTTCACTTCCATGACATCGAGCTTCGTGCACAATGCAGGGGTGCCAAGGATCTGGGACACACTGGGCTTTGTCCTATCTTCATCTCCGGATATGAGCTCTTTTATGTAGAGTCCACCTTCACAGTGGATTGTAAGTTCGAATAAATTTGAACCCAAACTTTCAAACTCCAGATTTTTCACATGGCGTGTTCTTATCTTGTCTGCACGCCTGTGGGATACACGTATTGGTGTGCGTTGTTTGATGACGTCCAAGGATTTCAGGGACTCAAGATCCTCCTCAGTAACATCCTCCTCAGTCTGAACCAGTGCCCTGTAAACTTTGTAGGTGTCTGTTGAGGATGTTTTTATCTCACTGCGCCTGTTTTTACCAACGAACTTCAAGTTTAAAACTTCAACTTTACCCTCTGCATGCTGGTTAACCCTGTTTTCGAGTTCTTCCAGATCTATGCTGCGAATTTGAGGCTCCTTGATCTCCAGGACGAAGGGTCTTCCACTGCCGAGCATTTTAACATCGATGTCCTCACGACCAGCACCATGGAATTTGGCTGCATTACCTCTGGTCATTTCAAGTGCATCCCCTGATACAAACTCTTCAACTGTCTCAAGATACATTTTACCTGTGTAATTACACCTTTCACATCCCCTGCCTTTACATGCTGTGCAGGGCCATTTTGTCTGGGGAATACCCCTAACAAGTTTCCTGTACCTTCCCTCAATGAACAGAGGATTTATCTGGAGTTCGATGTTGCCCTTCTTAAAGTCCACCGTCACAACGAGGTGTGGGTTGTCGAATTCCACTTCTTTATTAAGTTTAGTGGATAGATGCTTACCTATCTCTCTGTTGATCTCCTTTTTGATGTTTTCAACGTCAATGTACAGTGCCTCACGAATTTCCTCTTCCCTCTTGAGGATTTCAGGATCCACACGACAACCAACGAGGAAATGTGAAAATTCAATTCCAGATTCGTTTATTTTTTTGATTATTTTATCTGTGATACTGTTTTCTGCAGCATCAATTTCTTTGAAAAGATCGCCACACACGTAGCACGGATTTGAGTTTTCTGTTGATGGAACGTCTTTGGAAACTTCAGATGCATTTTCAGACAGCAGCTTCCTCACATACTCCCCCCTTTTCAGGTTTCCATCTCCAGGAATTGTTTTTGAGAAGTTTCTACCTAAACATCGATTGCATATATGACCATCAGTTATTTCAATAATTTTTAAAGCTTTATCCAATATTTCACTTATTTCTGGTTCCATTTCCTATCTCATCCTTTAAAATACATCCTTAAACATGATTCATTATATTTAAATTAATGTAACTTGTTGGATTGTTATTTTATAATGCTCTTTATTTTAAAATACTGTTGTTTCAAGAGCATTGTCCATTATACATCCTAATAAAAATTTTAATAAAAAATTAGGGGATTAAATTTATTCATTTTTAATTCTACTCAATTTTTAAGGGGAAAGTGAACTCAACTCCTGTTATTATAAAGAAGTTGGTTAACTGTTTTAATATCTTAATTTAATATCTTAAAATTTAAAATGGGGTTTAGAAATTTGGATTTGAAGATTATCAGCGCATCATCTGACGCATCATCTGACCCATTGGTCCGCCCATTTTCCTCTTTCCAAAACCTTTCATAGCTTTTTTAGTGGTGTTGTAGTACTTCAAAAGCTCTTTAACGTCTTCATTTTTCATACCGGATCCACGTGCTATTCGCTTGATTCTGGACTGCTTTATAAGAGAGGGGTTTTCCAGTTCTTGCTCAGTCATGGAATCCATTAATACCTTGTACTTACCGAGCTTTTCTTCAGTCACCTTTGAGGCGTTCTTAGGAAGTTTTGCACCCATACCAGGGATCATGTTCATAACCTGCTGCATAGGCCCCATTTTGTTCATCATCTCAAACTGAGCGTACATATCCTTCAGGGTGAATTTACCGCTGAGCATAGCATCGACACTGTCCATATCCATGTCTTCTTCCGCTATTTCCTCGGCCCTTTCTATGAGACTTTTGATGTCCCCCATTCCAAGGAGTCTTGATATGAAACGCTCTGGATCAAAGGCTTCAAAGTCATCAACCCTCTCCCCGGTTCCTATGAACTTAATTGGGGCACCGATTTCAGCAACTGCAGACAGAGCACCTCCACCCTTTGCAGAACCGTCGAGTTTGGTTATGATTATTGAACCAATATCTGTGGTTTTACTGAATGCAAGGGCCTGTTCTTTAGCCTGCTGTCCTATTGTCCCATCTATGACGAGTATAACTTCATCTGGCTTAACTATGGATGAAAGACTTTCCATCTCGTCCAGGAGCTCTTTCTCCTCCTTGTGCCTTCCTGCAGTATCCACAATTACAAGGTCCCTCTTTTTGAACTCCTTAAGACCTTTCCTTGCCAGATCAAGGGCGTCCTTGTTTTCAGGGTCACCGTAGAGGGGCACGTTCATTGGTTCTGTGAGCTGCCGTAGCTGTTCATATGCTGCAGGTCTCCATGTGTCTGTACAAACTATTGCCGGGTTGAAACCCTTTTTCTGCAGGTAACGTGTGAGTTTAGATATTGTGGTTGTTTTACCACTTCCCTGAAGTCCCATAAACAGGATCCTGTAGGGCTTTTTGTCTATTTCAACTTCCTGGGCTTTTTCACCAACGAGGTTAACCAGTTCTTCATAGACTATCTTTATAACGTGTTCCTTGGGAGTAACACCCTTCTGGGGCTCTTCATTCAAAGCCCTTTCCTCTATGGTCTTTGAGAGGTTGAGAACCAGTTTGATGTTAACATCAGACTGGATTAAAGCCCTCTGTATATCCTTTATAACCTCTTTAACGACTTCCTTGTCTATTATGCTCATTCCTGCCAGCTTTTTCATGGTTTTGGTCAGGTTTTTGCCAAGATTGCCCAGCATGATTTTCACCAGTTCCTGTTGATCTGCATATTAATAAGTTAAAATGCTTTGAATTACAAATTCCAGTTTAATAAACTGTTTTTAAGCTTTACGCTTTCAATTATTTCGTTTTAAGTGCAAAATTGTCACGCACTGATTTTTATTGATGTGTTAAAGGATCATTCAGATTTATAATCCTTTTTCATGATTGTGTGGATCTTGGTGGATCCTTGTCTTCATTAGATCCCTGTCTTCCTAATAAATTTAAATTTATATTACAATCAACATTATAATAAATTTAGGTTAATATAATATGGTATAAAATGTTAGTAGAGAAATTTTGTTATTTCCTTTAAAAACTGAGAAATAAAAAAATTTGGATTTGCAGTGGATTTTATCCATTGTTAATGATTCTACTAACGTAAATTCATGGGATTTGCTTGTTCGTATTGTTCAAACTATTAACTAAAAATTCTAATTATACTTCAAACACTTAGGTGATAAAATGTTCGAAAAACTTAAAAAGAGTCTAATAGAATCTCCTGTAGTAAAAAAAGGCGATTATGATTATTTTGTACATCCTGTTACAGATGGAGTCCCTCTGGTTGAACCTGAAATACTGGAAGAGGTTGCAGAAGGTATTTCAAAGTTTGGTGATATGGATGTTGACAAAATCGTATGTGTTGAAGCAATGGGAATACACATAGCAACTGCACTATCCCTTAAAACAGGAAAACCATTTGTTGTTATCCGTAAACGATCCTACGGTCTTGAAGGTGAGGTCGCAGTGCACCAGATGACAGGCTACAGTGAAGGGAAACTCTACATAAACGGACTCAACAAGGGGGACAAAGTGATCCTGGTTGATGATGTTGTGAGCACAGGAGGGACCATGATAGCCGTATTAAAAGCCCTTGAAGCCATGAGTGTTGAAATCGTTGATGTTATGGCAGTTATAGAGAAGGGAAAAGGTAAATATGTGGTTGAAGACGAGACAGGGGTCAAGGTCAGGAGTCTTGTGAAACTGAACGTTGTTGATGGAAAGGTTGTAATAGAGGGCAGCGTTGACGAAACCCTGTGATTTTAAGGGTATTCATGATTTTAATCTTATAGGTCTGGGGGTAATGTATTGGGCTACGAATTTGATGTTGAAGGAGTTATAGAGAAAATAAAAAAGTTCCATGCAGAAGTTGTGGGTGTACAGTTTCCAGAAGGCCTTAAAATACATGCAACCAAAATAGCAAGGCAGATCGAAGATGAAACTGGTGCAACAGTTATAATCTCTGCTGATCCATGTTATGGGGCTTGTGATGCAGCTGATACAGATATGAAGGATGTTGCTGATCTTCTGGTTCACTTCGGCCACACAGCACTGCCAATTGAATACGATATTCCGGTTATATTCGTTGAAACAAGATCTGACATGGATGTTCAAGGGGCGTTGAGCAGTGCAATGAAACTTCTTGAAGGCTACAAGAGGATAGGTTTGGTAACAACAGCCCAGCACCTTCATCTTCTCAAGGATATGAAGAATTTTCTGGAAAAAAACGGGAAAGAAGTTGTTATGCATGGAGGGAAAGGCACCCAGCAGGGTCAGATCCTTGGCTGCAACTTCTCCTCCATAAAAGACCTCGAAGCCGATGCATTTCTCTACGTTGGGAGTGGAAACTTCCACACCCTCGGAATAAAACTCTTCACAGATAAACCAGTTGTAATAGCGGATCCCTACATCAACGAGGCCAGGGATATTGATGAATTTGCAGATAGGATTATGAGAATTCGTTTTGCAAGGATAGCCAAGGCAATGGATGCTGGAAGCTTTGGCATCATTGTTTCATCAAAGAAGGGCCAGTCCAGGATGGAACTTGCAAAAGTTTTAAAGAACATGGTCCACAAAGAAAAGAAGGAAGCGTACATACTGATCATGGATGATGTTTCACCAGACCTTCTAACTCCCTTCATGGACATAGATGCATTTGTAATGACAGCATGTCCAAGAATAGCTATTGATGACGCTAATATGTACAAAAAACCGCTTTTAACGCCCCAGGAACTTGAAATAGTTCTCGGCAAAAGGGACTGGGAAGACTACATGATGGATGAGATCGAGCATTGAATGATGATGCTTAAAAAGTGAGTATTCTAAAAAAATTCACTCAAACCATGATCATTTTATTAACCATGTGGGTTAACATACGCATAATAACAGTTCAGCAAATAATGCGATTCTTATGTTTGTAGCATGATACAAGGGTGTTGCATGTGGATAGCTACAACTCATGATTAGTTCATAGACTTTAGTTGAGGTGAATCAATGAAAACCAAATCTGGAGATTTTGTTCTACCTGGAGATTCTTTAGGAGTTAGTGAGGAGTTCCTTCCATCTGAGGGGGCCTACGATGATGACGGGGAAATAAGGTCCCTCATTGCAGGAACAGTTTCAGTGGATGATAAGGAGAAAAAAATATCCATAATACCAAAAACCAGTTCTCCATCCCTTATTAAGAAGGGAATAATAGTTGTTGGACAGATATCTGATGTAAGGGGTCAGAGAGCCCTTATGAAAATAGACAGCATCAAGGACAACAGCAGGGGTCTTGTAACATCTTTTTCAGGCGGAATACATATATCTCAGGCTGAAAAAGGTTATGTGGATAAATTAACCGATGAATTCAGAATCGGAGACCTTATAGAGGCAAAGGTTACAAAGGTCATTGGAATAGACAACGTTGACCTGACAACGGCCGAACCTGAACTCGGAGTTTTAAAGGCCATGTGCACCAACTGCAGGCACTTCATGAAGCAAACAGGTAAAAAAGAAGTTACATGTCCAAATTGTGGAAGGAAAGAGAAGAGAAATATTTCTTTGAAGTATGAGGGTTGAATTCCCTGTTTTTTTATTTTGAATCGCTAATTTATTCATATATGGATGTGGTGTTACTTTTTTTAGTTGTGGTAATGCTTCTTGATATTTAAATTTTAAATTGGAATGTTGAAGAAAAGTTATTTATTATTTTGAAGGAATAATTCATGGGTACTGTAAACTTAATTTTTAATTTATTATTCTCAATATTCGGTGTTGTTTTTATTGTTGGAACAGGTCTATCTACTCTTTTTTCTAAGCGGAAACATCTGGAAAAGGATTTAGATTATAAAAAAAGTTTTGTGGCATGTGTACTTGGAATTCTTTTTATAATCGGAGGTATTACAGGCCATATTTATGCTGTATTTTTAGTGATCATAATGATTAGTACTCCTTTCTTTTGGTATGCTAAGAAAAAGTATCCTGAAAGTACCAATACTTATCTATGGGTATTTGGGATAATATATTCTTTGTTTGGCTTATTCTTTGGTTTATCTTTATAATTGTTCTTTGTTTAGTTTATTAACCATAATTTTAGAGGTGGGCTGAAAGAAGAACAATAATTTTTTTAGTCAATGAAAAATATTTATTCCTTTTTAAAATACATAACAGGAATAAAATTTTTTGAACCTTTATATAATATAAAATTTAATATAGGATTTCATATTAAAATTACTAAATAATATAAAAAGAAGATTTGATAACTGCATTAAACTATATTATTTTTAATATGATTTGCGAAGTTTAGTAAAAACTCAGCATAAATGAAGATTTTCAATGATTTATGAGGGATAAAATGAAGATAATAACCGATAAGAAAAAGGAATTAGAGATAGAAATTACAGGTGAAACCCACACACTCTGCAACGCCCTGAGAAAAACTCTCATGGAAGATGAGGATGTTGAAGCCGCAGCCTACGTCATAGAACACCCAATCATTGGAGAACCAAAGCTCCAGATAAAGGCTAAAAATCCAAGAAAATCACTTAAAAAAGCTGCAGAAACTCTTAAAGCTCAATGTGATGAGTTCAAAACTCTTGTAGAATCTTCAGAATCCTAATTTTTTTATAGATTTTATAAACCCAAATTTTTATAAATTTTCTCTGGATAAGCAGATCTTCAGGTAACATGATGAGAGATGAGAGCTGAAGAAAATCACCCCGAAAATATTCCAAAAAGAAATTTTCGGTCCATAAAACAGGAAATAAGAATTCTTGGAGTTGATGATGCTCCATTCACACCTCACACCAGTGATCCAGTCATGGTCGTTGGAACTGTCTTCAGGGCAGGTAAATGGTTTGACGGCGTTCTGAGAACCTTTGTACATGTGGATGGTGATGATGCAACAGAGAAGATAATCTCAATGGTCAACGGTTCCAGGCAGAAGGAACAGCTTGGAATTATAATGCTTGATGGAGTTACCTTTGGAGGTTTCAACGTTGCAAACATCCCCAGGATATGCAGGGAAACAGGAATACCTGTGATCGTGGTGATGAGAAAGCATCCGAACTTCGAAAGGATAAAAAAAGCCCTTCATCACTTCAAGAACTGGGAGGATCGCTGGCAGAGTATTCTTGAAGCTGGTGAGATACACAGGGTTGATAAGGAGGGTGAACCAGTTTACATCCAGATATGTGGAATGGAACTGGAAGATGCGGTGGAAGTTGTGAAGCTTTCATCAACCAGAAGCGCCATACCTGAGCCTATAAGGGCCGCACACCTAATAGCCGCAGGCGTTACAACTGGGGAGTCACGGGGAAGCGCTTAATATAAAATTAAAATCATTGAAAACTGCGTACAATTTGGAGATGCTTTTTAGTAAGTAACATAATTTTTAGTAAGTAAAATAAATTTAAGAACTTGGAACTAATTTTAAGGAAGTGTTTAAATCAGAAATCCTTTTTTAACTGTTGATGCCTTGATTTACGATGACGATCAGGAAATATGTAAGGGGGAAGTGTGTTTTGTCTTTATAAAACGTAAAAATGAACCTTACAAAGATTTCTGGGCGCTTCCAGGTGGATTCGTTGAGTACGGTGAAACTGTGGAAGCAGCGGCTTCAAGGGAAGCTAAGGAAGAAACAGGTCTGGATATAGATCTTAAGGATCTTATAGGTGTGTACTCGGATCCAGAAAGGGACCCAAGGGGACACACAGTTTCTGTTGCATTTTTGGCACATAAATCATCTGGCAAGCTTACTGCAGACACGGATGCAGAGGATGCTCAGTACTTCAGTATCCCTGAGATTTTAGAGCTTGATCTTGCATTCGATCATAGGCAGATAATTGAAGAAGGCCTTAAAATCTTCAATAGATATAAGGAATAGGATGCACTGAATTAAGATACCTATTAATTCACATGAACCCTTCAACAACTTCTGTTGAATGTAATTTAAGGAAAATTTTTTAAACCAAGGCATTTAAAGGAGAATTGGTAAAAATAACCTTAAAGTAAAGGGAAAAAGTAAAAGGAATATCACTTAAATTAAAAAAGATAACTTACTAAAAAAGGCATACTATAAAAGTACTTATCAAATCAGTACCTAAAAATACTAAAATTAAATACTAGGATTAAAAAATTGAATCATTTGAGTAAAATCAAAGTTTATTAATAAATAATTCAAACTTCTATTGAGGTTAGTTTATTATTAGGAGGATTTAAATGGAATTTTGTCCAAAATGTGGAACAGTCATGTTTCCTAAGGGGGACTGTTTCGAATGCAAGAACTGCGGATACACAAAGGAAATGACCAAGGAATCTGTGAGTCAGTACGAGGTTTCTGAAAAGGTGGATGCAAAGGAGAGCGTGATAGTTACAAGTGACAACATCCAAACACTACCAAAAACAAAGGTTAAATGTTCTAAATGTGGAAATAATGAAGCTTACTGGCGTTTAAGACAGACAAGAAGTGCTGATGAATCTGAAACAAGATTTTTAAGATGCACCAAGTGTGGACACACCTGGCGTGAGTACGATTAAATCCATGGTCAGATAACATCAGTTAAAGTGAAGTTCTACTAACTGTTTATTACAGAAAACATTACATTGCAATGTTTTAGAGGTTAAGGGGGACAATAAATTGGCAGAAGATTCAGATGAAAATTCAGGGAAGGTTTCAGAGGATAGATTAAATTCTCACAATGATGATGTTGATGCAGATGAAGGTTCAGGTTCCAAAAAATCATCATCCTTCGATATAAAAAAGTTCTTTAAAACTAAGAATTCAGATGAGGGCCCTGTTGTTGAAGGCACAACTGAGGACCCAGTTACAGAGGAACCTGAGAGTAAAGAAACTCAAAAACCTGAAATAACTGAAAAAAAGGAATCTCCTGATGAACATCATGATCTCTCCTTCACCAAGGGATTCACAGGTCATGCAATTTTTGGGGATCTGAAATCCCATAAATCCCTTATACTCCAGGCACTGGCCACATTACTGGGGGCAATAATGATAGTTTATGGAATGTTTCTATTCATAAGCCCAACGGTTAAAGTGGCGGACAATGTAATGTTCGGTGATGAATCTGCGTTTGCAGTTTTATTGATTCTTTTAGGTGTTATTGTAATTATTTTAGCATTTGCAAAGAGATTGTTTGGTGGAACATTCCTCCACAACATACACAAGGAAATTGAAGCTGCTGAAAAGAAGATCAACCATGATACAGCAGAAAGTCAGGTTAACGATTCAAAATCAGATTCAAAATCAAATAATGCCCCCTCAGAATCAGATACAAAGGTCAAAGATGCCTCAACCAGTAGCAGCGATGCAAAGAATAATAACGATAAGAATAATAAGGATATTAGATCAGAAGATTAAAGGTAGAAAGGAGGATGAAAATGTTCAAAGCGGTTTTAAGCGATTCAAACATTTTGAAGACAAGTTTTGAAGCAATATCTTCAATTGTAGATGAAGTTCAGATGAAGGCAGATGGTGATGGATTAAGGTTGGATGCACTGGACAGGTCCCACATCACATTCGTGCACCTTGAACTTAAATCAGCGTTATTTGATGTATTCTCATGTGACGAGCCCCTGAAGATCAATGTGGATACAGAGGAACTCATGAAAGTCTTAAAAAGGGCTAAATCCGAGGATGTAGTTGAATTAACTGTTGATGAAGGCAATTTAATAGTTACCTTTGAAGATGAGGCAAGGCGTACCTTCAAAATCAGACTTATAGATATAGAGTACGAGGCACCAAGCCCACCTGAACTTGAGTACCCAACTGAATTTGAAATACCTTTCAATCTTCTTAAAAATTCCATTCAGGACATAAGTATAGTTTCTGATAAAATTGCCCTTATTGTGGACTCTGATAAGTTCATTGCATCTGCAGAGGGTGAATTTGGAGATGCCAAGATCGAGTACCTCCACGGTGAAAAGATAACTGAGAATGCAAAATCAGTTTTCTCACTGGAAAAAATAAAAGAAATGCTGAAAGCGGATAAATTCTCTGAAACAGCTGTAATGAGACTTGGAAACGACATGCCATTAACCCTCTCTTTGAACATGGTCGCTGATGAGGGTGAGCTAAGTTTCCTTTTAGCTCCAAGGATAGAAAGTGAGGAATAGGGTTGGATGAGTTTTTCCAGATATTGAGGGAGATACAAAAAAAAGAGCGTAGTATGAGTGGTCTATCCAGTGTGGGAGACAGCTTTTACACTGACGTTTCAAATTACCTCAATGCCTTAATGAGGAAGATAGATGACAATCCCTTTTCCTTCGAATCCTACCTTCTTAGGGATGCTCAGAGGATAGTTGAAGAGATCTGTGAGAGAAGGGAGCATAAAATTGCAAACAATGCAGTTATGAATGTTCAAAGGGCTCGTCAGCTTTTCAAGGAATCCAAGGGTAAAAGGTCAAGGATTAAGAAGGAAAACCCCATAGCAGTTCCAGTGAACTCTACTCCTGAAGAGGAGGATCTTTACTTTCAAATCGTTGATTCTCTGGTCAAATACAGGGAGAGGATGACCAAACCCCTTAGATCTTATCTCAACAAGAATGAAACCTCACTTGGAGTGCAGGAAGAAGCTCGTAACGATACTTCCAAATCTTCAGTGGCCACATCTTCCCAGTTACATGGTACTGAAGAGGAAGTTCATTCACAATCTGATTCAGTTCCTGGAGATTTAGAGGCAGAATCTCCAAAGGATGTTAAAAGATCAGTTAAGGGTCCTGTTAAGGGGGATCCCTCTGGATTTGAGGATCAGATATATGAGATATACGGTTCTGAACCCTCAAAGCAGACTTCAGAAAAGGAGGGATTAAAGGGGTCTAATTCTGGGATTTCCAGTGAAAGAAATCATGAAGCACATGAAACTGCAAATTCTAATGGGACAGCTGCCGGAATTTCAAGTTCAAATGTTTCAGATCTTGGAAGTTCAGGTCATGGAAATTCCATTACAGTTGGGGCAGATGAAACTTCAGATACCTTAAAACCTGTGGCTTCAGACGGAAGCGGCACATTAAAGACGTTGCTCATACTCGATGAGTTACCTTCAATTTTAGGTGTTGATAAGAATGTTTATGGTCCTGTTATTCCCCAGGACATCGTTACCCTGCCTGAAGCAAATGCAAAGGTACTCATAAAAAACAGGAAGGGAATGGCCATCCAAAGATATAAATAAGCCATGAATAATAAACTAACATTAATATAAATTAGACTTTTTATTAAACGAGTTTAATGATCAGTAGTTTAAATAAGTTTCAAATATCAAAATAACTTATTTTTACATTTAAGAGGTGATTACATGAAAATTCCTAAAGAAAGGAGAACTTACTGTCCAAGTTGCAAAAAACATACAATTCACGAAGTATTCGAATCAAAAAGAAGGAAAGCAAGCGAATTAAAATGGGGTCAGCGTCAGTTCAGAAGGGTCACAGCAGGTTACAGGGGTTACCCAAGGCCGCTCCCATCAAGGAACAAACCAATTAAAAAACTCGACCTCAGATACAAATGCAAAGAATGTGGAAAAACCCATATCAAACGATCCTCATTCAGAGCTGGAAAAGTAGAATTTAAGATGTAAGGTGGTTTTCATGGCGAAGTTCAGAACTCAAAAAAGCAACTTTTTAAGGGTTAAATGTGTGGATTGTGGAAACCAGCAGGTAGTTTTTGACCATGCTGCATCCAATGTTCAGTGCATAATCTGCGGAAAGACCCTGGTAAAATCCAAGGGTGGAAAATCCGAGATAAAAGCTCAGATAATAGAAGTACTTGATTAAATCCAATAAAATCAAGTTCAGTAATAATATAGGGATCTTAGGGTCCCGGGATTTTAAATCCCACTTAATTTCATATACTAATTCATGCAATACTCAATTAAATTCAGTTAAAACTTTTTTATCCAATTTTTTCACGGCTAATGGAAAGTTATTTGAAGGGTGTTGTAATTAATTTATAAATTAATGATATACTTCATATCAAGTATATTTATTAGACATATTAGGTGTTCTAATGGTAAGAATGAGAAAACAATGGCCAGATGAAGGAGATCTTGTGGTTGGAACTGTCCACAAGGTTTTAAACTACGGGGCCTTCGCAAGACTCGAGGAATACGAGGGAAAAGAAGCTTTCATCCACATATCCGAGGTTTCCTCTGGTTGGGTGAAGAACATAAGGGACTACGTACGTGAAAATCAGAAAATCGTTGCAAGAGTCCTGAGGGTCAACCCAAAGAAGGGACATGTAGATGTTTCCCTTAAAAGGATAAGGGAAGACCAGAGAACAAGGAAGATGCAGCAGTGGAAGATCGAACAGAAAGCAGAGAAGCTCCTGGAATTTTCTGCAAAACGCCTGGACAAAGACATGGAAACTGCATATAAAGAGGTTGGATATCCTCTTATGGAAGAGTTTGGAGATCTTTACGGCGCGTTTGAGCTAGCTGCAGAAGAAGGTGTAAGTGCACTCGATGAGAGTGCTATAACTGATGAATGGGCCGAAGCAATCACAGAAGTTGCCAAGAAAAATATATCTCCACCTGAAGTTCACATAACAGGTTATGTTGATCTGAAATCCTACGCACCTGAGGGTGTTGAAGTTATAAAAAAAGCATTAAGTGCTATAGATGAAGGAGAAATTTCAGTACAGTGTGTTGGAGCTCCAAGGTACCGGTTAATGGTTAAATCTTCTGATTACATAACCGCGGAAACCATGCTTAAAGAAGCAGCAGAGAAAGCAATAGCTGTGGTAGAGGAAGAAGGTGGAGAAGGTAGTTTCCACCGTGAACTGGAATAACAATGAAGATGAAAAAATGCAAGTCCTGCAGGGAGTATACCCTGAAGGATGTTTGCCCTCACTGTGGTGGAGATGTGGGAGTTATTTACCCTCCTAAGTATTCTCCTGAAGATAAATACGGGAAGTATAGAAGAATACTTAAAAAACAGCTCTTAGAGAGCCAAGGAGTTGGTTAGATGGATGGAACTTTCATAAAAATGATCAAGGATGTTGAACTACAGGAACCAATATTCATAGAGGCACTTCCTGGAATTGGACATGTGGGAAAACTGGTTGCAGAGCACATGATCCATGAACTGGATGCAGAAAAATTCGCAGAACTCTACTCAACTTCATTCCCACCTCAAGTTTTTGTGGATGAGAATGGAATCATAGAACCAATGAAAAACGAGTTTTACTGCCTTAAATCACAGGGAGAATCAGAAAGGGACTACATAATCCTCGTTGGAAACACCCAGGGCCTCAGTCCAGAGGGTCAGTACGAGATATGTGGAACCATTATGGATTTTGTTGAAGGTTACGGCGTTAATGAGATGTTCACACTCGGAGGTCTTGGAACAGGACAGCCAGTTGAAAAACCCAAGGTTTTCGGTGCTGCAACAACCTCTGAACTTGCAGAAAAATTAAAGGAACATGAAGTAACCCTCAGATCTGCAGATGGGGGAATAATAGGTGCATCTGGACTTTTACTTGGTCTTGGAATGACTAAAGGCATTACAGGGGCATGTTTAATGGGCGAAACACCTGGATACTTCATAGATGCAGATGCATCCAAGGCAGTTCTAAAGGTACTCTTGAAACTGCTTGAGATGGACCTGGACATAGCCAAGCTTGAAGAAAGGGCTGAAGAAACCAGAAAAATGATATCCAAAGCTCAACAGATGGAAAAAGAAGTAACTGAGAGAATGAACATAGTTCCAGGTGAGGAAGACCTCAGATACATAGGATAAAACTGAAACATTTCTATCTTTCAGTTTCAGAACCTAAACTTCTTTTTTTAATTCACTTTTTTTAATATATTTTAATAAAGCTTTAGCAAGCTCAAACAAGGAACTAACTATTTTTAATTGCAGATCATGATTGAATCATTATCTACAAATTTTAAAACAAGTTTTAAAGATTCTATTTAATCTATGGAATGTGTATTTAAAAGATTTAATTAATTCAATCATTCGATTAATTCCAATTTCTCTAATGAACTAAACTTTCTATTGATGAACTAATTATTGGAAGGAAATTTCCTTTGAAAATCGGTGGAGTTACTTGAACTTAATGAAGCTTCAGGGTTATAAGGCATCAGAATCAAAGGTAGAACCATGATAATAAACGCTGATCTTCACATACATGGCAGGTACTCCATGGCAACATCCAAGAACATGTCCCCTGTTACCATGGCACCCCAGGCAAAGCTCAAGGGCCTGGATCTTGTTGCAACGGGTGATGCACTGCACCAGAAATGGCTTAACATAATAGAAGAAACAACAGAAGAAACATCTGATGGAATATTCTCCCTGAAAGAGGGAACGATTCCCGAAGGTTCTGAAGATGTCCCTGAAACTTTGGATGATACAGATCTATGCAAATTCATCCTAACAACAGAGGTTGAGGATATAAAAAGGGTTCATCACGTTATAATATTTCCATCACTGGAATCTGTCCACGCCCTGCGCAGTAAACTCAATGGAAACATGGATGCAGATGGAAGGCCCAAGATCCGGATGAAGGGTGATGAGATAATGGATGCAGCCCATGAAGAGGGGTGTATAATAGGCCCGTCCCATGCCTTCACACCCTGGACGAGCATATACAAGGAGTATGACAGTGTCTATGACTGTTACGGTCGCAAACCTGACTTTCTTGAGCTGGGACTTTCAGCAGACACTGACATGGCAGACAGGATCGAGGAGCTTCAGGACATCACCTTCTTAACTAACTCAGACGCCCATTCTCCATGGCCGCACCGTTTGGGTCGTGAGTTTAATGAAATGGAACTTAAAGAATTCACGTTCATTGGTGTGAAGGATTCAATTCTTAGGGGCAACATACACAGCAACTATGGATTCGATCCACGTCTTGGCAAGTATCATAAAACAGCATGTTCAAAGTGTTACAGAAAGTACGAGATACCCGAAGCAATAAAACTCAACTGGCGCTGTCCCTGTGGTGGTAAAATAAAGAAGGGTGTGGACTACAGAATATACGAACTTTCCAAATGGGATGAACCCCACCATCCTCCAGAGAGACCTCCATATATCCATATACTGCCCCTTGCAGAGATAATAAGTTCAACCTACGGTAAAGGTGTCACAACGGTCTTCGTGCAGAAGATATGGAAGGAACTGGTTTACAAGTTTGGAAATGAAATAAACGTCCTCATACATACGCCCCTTGAGGAAATTGAAGCTGTGGATCCAAAGCTTTCAAAGGTTATAAAAGCCTTTAGAACCAACACCCTCCACATAGAATCAGGTGGTGGTGGAAAGTACGGGGAGATAATGTTCGAACAGGACACCCTGGACAGTTACTTCTGAGATATCAGAATTAAAAACTCAATTGAAGGTTATAATCTTATTATCCTACTATTTGAGTTATTATCTCTTTTTTTGTCGGTTTTCTTATTTTATTGTAAAAATTGTATGGGTTGAAGTTTTCATTTTATATGGACTAAAACCGTCCAGATCTTGCTTGTAACAGATGTTATAGAAAATCAATTTAATTTTTTAAAAAAAGGAGTCTTTATGACATTTTATTGATTTCAACATCTTCCTCATTTCTTCCATTTCAAGGGCAGGGACAATTCCAGTTGCTGTGATGGTCAACTTTGACTTATCACAGTACCACTTGGTTTCAAAGAAGTCTATTAAAGTCCCATTAACATTTATCTCCTCTCTGTGGAGTTCTACAGGATGGCCATCAACGATCAGGGTTTCCTTTACAAGAATGAGGTTAGCGCTCTGTGTTGTGTTGTTACTGAATGAAGATTTTATACTTTTAAAGAACTTCTTATCAGGATCTTCTGTTGCCCCAACAACGAAGAGGTTTATATCAGTTCCGTTCTGATAAAGTACGAACGTTGAATTTTTGGTTGTGTTGTTACCACCCACCTGGTAACCATGGGGAATGTAACTTGGCCCGCTGAATTCCTTCAGTGGATCCTGGGACAGGTACATACTCACAGGAATTGAACTTAAAAGTAGAACTATCACCACCACTGCAAGGTAAATCAACTTCCTCATTAAAACTTCTCCATTCCTAACATTAACTTATTCTTCTTAAACATTAACGAAACCGAAATTTATTATTCAATTAAAATAGTCCCATTTTAAGTTATACTTCCATTTAATATATCCTTTTCGATTTTTAAGGGAATTAGGTTATATTCAATAATAATCATCACCATGACGAAAATATATAAAGAATGAATTAGTACATTTCTATAGATCGAAATTATACAATAAGAAGGTGTTAAGTATGGAAAGTGCTACTTTAATTGTAACGGTTATCCTTGGTGGAATGGTTTTGGTTTCCCTCATGACACAGTTACTCAACAAAAATGATGTGGATTGAGATATAACCTATTTTTTATTTTATAGAAAATTTAATTCAACCTTCAATTTTTGTGGAAATTCAAAAACTAATATCAATTATTAAATTCTAATTCAAATTCTAATTTTTATGAGATGAATTTTTAATTTTGCCCAGATCATTCCATTTTTTGAGATTTTAAGGATATGGAGAATGGGTAGTTGAGATCATCAGAATCAAAATAAACAACATCAAAGATGGTTAAAAAGAGTGTACTGAAAAATTAAATAAGCGGACCCGGAGGGATTTGAACCCTCGACCTTCAGATTAGGAGTCTGATGCCCTGTCCAGACTAGGCTACGGGCCCTGAATATTTTTTTGCAGAGTACTGTAACTCCACAGATCTAATTTATCTTCATATTATTTAAGGTTAGACCCTTCTCTTTAGATAGTCCTACCTATTAAAGTTTTGATTTTATGTATGTAAAATATATAAAAGAAGTTTACATTAACGGACCCGCCGGGATTTGAACCCGGGACCTTCGGATTAGAAGTCCGACGCCCTATCCAACTAGGCTACGGGCCCCTGTAATTACATGTATATTGGAGTCTCTGGCTCTCCTTGAACGTGTTTTGCAAGTTCTTTGAGTCTTGCTTCGATCTCCTCTGCTTCTTTTATGAGTGGGTCTGCATTCACTTGTATATCTAACATAGTATTTAAAACATTCACTACACCTGCTGCAGCCCTTGGATCAGGGTACTGATTCAAAACCTCTGCAAAGAGGCATGATGCAGGGATGTTTTTTGAGGCAGTTTTTGTGAGTAGGGTACCTGAAAGACCTCCAAGGTTTCCAAATGGAAGGATTGGTAGATCAATATCACCTAATCTCTGTAGTGCTTCCTGTGAATTTGCAGCACCTGCAACTCCACTATTTTTCTGAGGTACAACCATGCTATTGAATGTTATAAGTTCTTTACTGTTATTTCTTCCCATCCAGTCAACTATAACATTTGCCATATCGTAGGTAACGTTTGGTGGAACTATGAAATCTGACAGGAATAGAACTATTCCCTCTGAACTGTATATCCTGAATGGATGTATTGCAATTCCTTTGTAGAGAACTGCCAGTGGTGGAAAGTACTTTGAACTTATGTGACCTATCTGCTTCATGTTAAGCTCTTCAACAAGGAGCCATCCAACTATGTTGCCTATAAGGCCTAATCCTGGTGATCCTTCAAGAACCACAGCATTTTCCACATCTTCAGATACTATTTTACAGCATTCAGCTTCTGTTTCAACCATTTTTACCATTATGGCGCACCCCCTGCACCTCCCAGGTTCTCACCTGTCTCAGGATCTATGTATATTTCACCCACTTGTTTGCCATTCATCATGACTGGTACGATGTAGGTACTTTTGCCGTCAATGGTCTTCAATTCTGGTGTGCCTGCTGACGCACCATCTTCCTCTATATAAGTTGCTGCTATTGCTTTGGCTTTGGATGATGATATCTTCACATTACTACCTCCTGTTTGGCTTCCTTCACTTGAAGTTCCTGTGCTCTGAGATTGAACATCTCCCTGACTGGATGTTCCAGCACTGGTCTGAGATGAATCTCCTGTTGAACTTTGGCTCTGTGAAGTAGAAGTTGTAGGTTGCCATAATCCAGGAGTTTTAGTGGTAACTTGATAACCGGCCGCTGCAAATCCTATTAGGAGCACGATTATTACGGATAGGATGATCTTTTTATTTATCATCTTCTCACCTCTTCATTTTACCACTTAATCTTCTAACTTTATAAATTTTAATTTTTTATAAATTTCAACAATATGAAATTAAATTTTTCTTGTGATATCCATCATCAAATATATTGATTCTAATTGTTATTTAAGTTTGGTATCTTAGGTAGCAAATAGATCGTATTGGTTCTTTGATCTACTCAGCATACCTTAATAGATAATCAATAATCAATACATAGGTTACATTCCTTAACTTGGGTTGATTGATGCATTTTATGGAATTCAATACAATTTCTGTTTTTTATAAAGAATTTATAACTCTGCACCCCATTATTCCCATAAAGGAATTTATACTTTAGTTACTCATTATATATATAGTTTTCATTTTATCTTCCAAAGAAAAGTTTATAATATCATACTTATCAACTGAAATACTGATGTTCATTATATAAAAACAAGAGGTGATACATTTGAGCGAAACTATTGTGATCTCGCCTACATCACGGCAGGAAGGACACGCAGAACTGCGTATGGAAGTCGATGATGAAGGGATTGTAACTAAAGGTCAATACCTTAGTATAACTCCAGTAAGAGGGCTAGAAAAAATGGTTACCGGTAAGGTACCAGAAACTGCACCCGTAATGGTACAGAGAATATGTGGTGTTTGTCCAATACCCCACACTTTAGCATCAGTAGAAGCTATAGACGACTCTTTAAATATTGAAGTGCCAAAAGCAGGTAGACAATTAAGGGAGCTTACATTAGCAGCACACACCGTTAATAGTCACGCTATTCACCACTTCCTCATAGCAGCCGATTTTGTCCCACCAGAACTTTTCAAAACAGCTGTAGAATCTGTTTCCGAAATAAGGAAAACAGTACAGACAGTAGTTGACACAGTTGCTGGTGAAGGTATACACCCATCTGATGTAAGGATCGGTGGAATGGCTCAGAACATAAGCGAAGTAGCCAGAAAAAGGCTCTATGCAAGGTTAAAAGCACTTAAACCAAAAGTAGATGCACACGTGGATCTCATAGTTGGTTTAGTTGCAGACAAAGGATTACCTGAAGGTCTCGGTGTCCACAACCAGCCTGTCTTTGCAACACACAGGACATACGGTGACAGGACCAAGTTCGACATGGACAGGTTCACAGAAATAATGCCAGAAAGCTGGTACAACGACCCAGAAATCGGTAAGAGAGCATGCTCAACCATACCACTCTACGACGGAGTCAACATAGAGGTAGGTCCAAGGGCAAGGGCAGCAGTCTTTGACGGTTTCAAAGGTCAGGGAGTTGTTGCACAGCACGTAGCAAGGGCTATGGAAATGAAAGTAAACCTTTCAAAAGCAATAGACATACTTGCTGAGTTAGACACCTCCGCACCTGTAAGGGCTGACTTCGATGTCAGGGGAACAAACAAACTCGGAATTGGTTCTATAGAAGGACCAAGAGGAACCGACACCCACCTGGCAACAGTTAACCCAGACGGTAAAATTGGATTCTACAGCGCACTCGTACCAACAACCTGGAACATCCCAACAATGGGACCAGCAACTGAAGGTTTCCATCACGAATTCGGACCACACGTAATAAGGGCATACGACCCATGTTTATCATGTGCAACCCACGTTATGGTAATTGATGATGAGGATAAAAGCGTTCTGAAGAACGAAATGGTCAGGATTTAAGGGATAACATGCCATACGATGCAGAGATAATGGTTGTTGGTTGTGGAAACGTCCTTTTTAAAGATGATGGATTTGGACCAGCAGTTATAAAGGCCTTAGAAGAATACAAAGAGAAACACGGTTTACCAGAGAACACAATGCTCATAGACGCAGGGACTGGGGGTACACATTTCATATTCTCACTTCCAAACGAAAAATGGAAGAAGATGATAGTTGTGGACGTTGCCCAGTTCGGAGCTGAACCAGGAACAGTAAAAAAATTCACAACTGATGAATTACCCGAAGGTGCCTATGAAAACGCACACTCATGGCCTGTAAGCCAGCCTTTACATGACCTCAGCAAGCAATGTGAAGTCATGGTCATAGGTTGTCAACCTGAATATGTCTCTGCGCCTGATGTTGAATTGGGTCTAACAGAAAGTGTGGAAAATGGAATTCCTAAGGCCATAGAAATGATCTTGAGGGAAATAGGGGTTTAAGCCTATGTTGGCCCGCATAAAAGAATTTTTAGGATTGGGAGCAAAGCCTAAGGAAGTTTCAGAAGAGCCTAAGGAAGTTGTTTCAAAAGAGGAGGTTGAAAAAGTGGCTGAAGAAAAAACCAAACCAAGAATCGGATACATCCACCTCTCAGGATGTACCGGAGATGGAATGTCGTTAACTGAGAATTACGATATACTAGCAGATTTACTAACAGATATGGTGGAGATAGTCTACGGACAGACACTGGTAGACCTATGGGAAATGCCAGAGATGGACCTTGCACTTGTTGAAGGATCATGTTGTCTGCAGGATGAACACAGTCTCCATGAGTTAATGGAAGTAAGGGAAAAGGCAGGATTAGTTGTTGCATTTGGTTCATGCGCTGCAACTGGATGTTTCACAAGGTACTCCAGGGGAGGCCAGCAGGCCCAGCCAAACCACGAGTCCTTTGTACCAATAGCTGATCTCATAAAAGTTGACTGTGCAATACCAGGATGCCCACCATCCCCAGAGATAATTGCAAAAACAGTTGTTGCTGTTATAAACGGTGACATGGACTACCTGCAGCCAATGATAGACCTTGCAGGTTACACAGAAGCATGTGGATGCGACTTACAGCTCAAAGTTGTGAACCAGGCATTATGTACCGGATGCGGAACATGTGCAATGGCTTGTCAGACCAGAGCAGTCAGCATGACCAACGGAAGACCAGAGGTCAACAGTGCACGCTGTATTAAATGTGGTATATGCTACGTCCAGTGTCCAAGAAGCTGGTGGCCAGCTGACAGGATTAAAAAGGATTTAGGGTTATAGGAGGATGAGAAAATGGTATTAGGAACATACAAAGAAGTTGTTACCGCAAGGTCAACTGATAAACAGATCCAAAAAGTTTCACAAGATGGTGGAATAGTATCTGCTCTCTTCTGCTACGCCCTTGAAGAAAAACTCATCGATGGTGCAGTTGTTGCTGGACCAACCGACGAATTCTGGAAACCAGCACCAATGGTTGCAATGAGCGCAGATGAAATAATAGCTGCAGCAGGAACCAAATACACATTCTCACCAAACGTTTTAATGCTAAAACAGGCAGTAAGGCAGTACGGTCTTGAAAAAGTTGGTACTGTTGCAATTCCTTGCCAGACCATGGGTATAAGGAAAATGCAGTCTTACCCATTTGGTGTAAGGTTCCTTGCAGACAAGATAGCACTCCTCACAGGTATATTCTGTATGGAGAACTTCCCATTCGTATCTCTTGAAACCTTCATTTCAGAGAAAATGGGAATTAGCATGGAACTCGTTGAGAAAATGGACATAGGAAAGGGTAAATTCATAGTAGAAACCCAGGACGACGTCCTAACAATCCCACTCAAAGAAACCCATGGATACGAACAGGCAGGATGTAAAGTCTGTCTTGACTACGTTGCAGAACTTGCAGACGTTTCAACAGGTTCAGTTGGTTCCCCAGACGGCTGGTCCACAGTTTTCACAAGGACCGAAGGTGGAGAAACAATATTCAAAGCTGCAGTTGAAGCTGGAGTCATAGAAACCAAACCTGTTAACGAAGGTAAATTTGGTCTTGAGATGCTCACAAAACTCGCAACTCAGAAAAAAGAGAAAGCGATGAAGGAGATCGACAAGAGGAAAGGAATGGGCTTACCTGTTCCATTCAAAGCAAGCAGCGAAAAAGAAGACCCACTTGCAAACGTATAAAACCTGTAAATGGGATGAAACATCCCTTTTACAATATTTTTTTATTTTTAAGATTTTGGCAGATGTTTAATTTCAATTCATCTAATTCTATAAATTAATTTTAATCTCACGATCTGATTTTAGAACAATTTAATTTATTAAACAATTTTAATTTGTTAAATTATTTAACTTTATTAACTCATTTAGCTCGTTCATTTAAAGTAAAATTAAAATAAAAATCATTTAATAAAAAATTTGCTAAATCAATCATTACTAAGTTTTTAAAAATTAAATTTAGAAATAAAATTAAAGTTTTTTGGTAAATAAATTTTAATAAATAAAGAAAAAGAAACTTTTAAAAAAAAATTTAAAGCTTTTTTGAGGTTATTCACTCGGTTAAAACTTTACACCCGTCAGCCTCAACCATGATGGTGTGTTCAGACTGGGCAACCCTTGCATTGCTCTTTTCCCTGAGCACGTGGTATGGATAAACCGCCCTGGAACTTATGAGTTTCCTCATGGCCATTTTGAACTTTGGTGTTGGAGTATCGTTCACAAGCCACCTTCCTGCAAATGGAAGGCTTCTGTAATTTTCTTCTATGGTGTTGAGGAGCTTTCTGGCCTGGTTCATGCGCAGTGGTCTTTCCTGGATGAATTTGTAGATGTAGGTTTCCTTCATGTCCACGACCCTGCCGACACCATTGGTTACGAAGGGTTCTATTGCAAGAACATCTCCCTCCTCCACTTGATGGTCATTTTTCTCCCTAACGTTTGGAATTGAAAGTCCTGCATGAAGTATCCATTGATCCATACTGTGACCTGTTAAATTGGAAACAGAGTTGAACCCCCTGGCGTTTATGGTGTCCTCAATTGCAGTTCCAATTTCTCCAAGGGTGGCACCATCACGTACCGTGCTGATGGCACTTTCAAGTGCTTCCTGGGATGTTTCAATGAGGTTCAGACTTAAATCAAGCTCTTTTTCGCTGAGGGGTGAATCCTCTGGTGAACTGTCTGCATCCATTCCAACCAGCACGCTCACAGCCGAATCTGCGATGTAACCATCAACATGGGCACCGAGGTCTATCTTAACAAGATCTCCTCTTTTAAGGAGGGTTTCATCACCCAGAGGGGAAGTGTAATGGGCTGTAACCTCGTTTATGGAGATGTTGCATGGAAATGCAGGTAGCCCTCCAAGTTCCTTCACATTCCCTTCAACAAATTCCACAAGGTCTAGAACCTTCATATCTTCTTCAACATAATCTACAGCCATTTTTCTTACTTTTGATACAATTTTACCTGCTTTTTCGTACATTTCAATCATATAACCACTATAGAATCCCTTTTTAAAATGAATCGGATTACAAATAACATTCTGGATTTTTATTCTCTTTTTAATAGGAGCCACGTAAAAATTTAGATTTATTCCTAAATTTAAAATAATATTATGACACTCTAATTATATAGAAACCACAATTTATATTTTGTATAAGGTATCATTTATCAAGTAATAAAAAAAGGCCGTTAGGGCTTAGAGGGAGTGTGTAAACATTCACGAAGGAATGAAAAAAGATGTTGGGTACCTTGCGCCAGCCTCTTTTCCAATGATTTTACCGATGGGGAGCACGGGCATTATAATTGGAGTAGCAGGTATTTTAATTATTTTAATAGTAGTTTTAACGGTTTACAAATCCTTAAAAAAGAAAAAATCATCTGAAATAGTTGAAAGACGATTATCAAATATTAAAACTCAGTTTGCAGATTTAAGTGATGATTTTGATTTTGATGAGGAGGGTGGATGGTTGAACAACAGGACCGATGATGCATCTGATTTCGATGAAGAAATGTTCAGAAAGTAAAAGGATTCTAAACTAATGATAAATAAGTTAAATATCTTTGAGATTTCAAGTGGAACGGAAGTGAGTGTAAAGGAATTAAAAAAGATCATACTTATATGAAGAGTTTTTATAAATAATAAGGGGGGGATTATATGCAGACAATTCCACAGAATGTTTTCTTAATAATCATTGCCGTGATTGCAGTTGTAGGGTTAATCATCGTACTTATGCAGTGGAGACGTGTAAGAGAAGCCCAGAGCAACGTGGAATTCCTGGCAAAACAGGCAGAGCTTAAGAAGATAGAACTCGTTGAGAGGGATCTAGAATCAAAACGTAGGATGGGTAACATTTCACTCACAAGGGAAGAGCAGGAGAAACTATCTGCAATAAGGAAAAACACATCGGATCTCATGCAGAAGTCAGGTTACCTTCACAGCGAAATAAACGAAAGGGTGAGTCGCCTGGAAGTCCAGACTGAATATGCAAAACTTCAGAAACTACTTACAGACATAGAGAAAAAGGAAAAAGAATTGGAAAAAAAGGGTAAAATCTGATGAGGGGGAATTAATTCATGGACGCACTCGAATTATTTGCCATCCTTGTACTGGCCGGCGCAGTTGTTGTACTTTTATACTACTACTTGCAGGATGTTAGAACTGGTTCTCTTTCAAGAATAAGTTCAAAGGTCACAGGAACAGGCATAACATCCAGTTTTGATGAAACAGTTTCCACGGTTGGAGGAAAATTCAAAGAAGCAGGTTCAAAAGTCACAGGAGCATCTGAAACCTCTGAAACTGGAACAACAGCAGGGATGAGTGAAAAAATGGCTGGAATGAGTGAGAAAATAATGGGAAAAGTTAAAGAAGTTCCAATAAGCACAGATATCCTTTCAGCAAGAATAGAAGTATTCCTGGATGAAAAAAGTGACCAGCTCATAAAGGACTGGGACCTTGCAACCAAATCTGATATAACTGACCTTGAAAAAAGGTACAGTAAAGTATCAAGGGATGTTGGGGAACTGGAAGGCAGGTTCAATGAGTACCGGGGTTACACCAACAAGAAGATCCAGTCCATTGAAAAGAGACTTGAAAAACTTGAAATGGAATGATTCAGATCCTAGATTTTTAAGTTTCAAGACTTAAATTAAATTTTTTAATCTTTTCCTGTATTGAAAATTTTAGATTACCTTTTTTATTTTAAAACAACGTTTATTTTGAAAAGATAATATCATAATACGTATGAAGGGAAATCTTTATATACTGTGAGATGTAAACAGTAATCTACAGCGGGGTGGGGTAGTCTGGTGATCCCGCGGGGCTCATAACCCCGAGAGCCCTAGTTCAAATCTAGGCCCCGCTATTTCATTTAACTCATTTTAAAATTAGATTATAAAATTAAATTCATTGTTAAATCAAATTATTTAATTAGGGGTATGGTTGTGACAAACTTTAAATTGAACCATTCCAATATTTAATATTGAAAGTTCAATGGCAAGCCGAAGGGCAGCCAACGGTTTTTACATCGTAAGGTGTAATCAAACTGAGGAAACTCCACACATCCTACAGAACCGTGGTGCTATAAAGCACATGCCAAGAGGCATGACACTGGAGCAGAAACGACACGTCTTCTGATGAATGAACATGATGCGCAAGCTGAAGACATCAGAAGGAACGGTGAAACGGCCATTCCGCGGGATGCAAGGGCAAATACTGTCAGTGAATCCTGTATGAGGCAGAGGTAGCTCGCAAAGATGAATGCTGCTGGAACAGAATGTGGGTTATTCTCGGCATGCCATTGACCTTCAAATTATATTTGAATTATTTTTCAGTCATTCATTTAAAAGATTTAAAATCATTTAAAAGAATATATTCTGGATAAAATTATTTTAGATAAAATATCCCAAATAAAAATATAATTTAATTCTAATTTTAATTCATAAACAGTAATTGAATGATTTTAATAGAATCAGAAATTTTTTTATACATTCCCCAAGAAAAATAAGAATTACAATGGGAATTTACAGTTTATCCTACAAAAATCTTCGAAGAAACAGGATGAGAAACCTTTCAACCCTCCTGAGAATAACCTTTGGAGTGTTGGTTCTAACGATCCTTCTGAGTTCAGGAATAGGACTCAACAGCACGGTTAAACAGGTTGAAAATTTAACAGGAGACGTGATCCCACATAACGCTTCTAATCAAAACACCAACGCAGTTAAAATCGTACTGAACTCCGCAAGGGAAACTGTAAACTCTATTTTTGGAACTCAATTCACGAGCTCTGAATTCTCGAAGAATGTGGCAAATCTTTTAATGAATCTGATTTATTTACTTGATTTTATTGCAAGTCTAATATTTTTAGTTGGTTTATTTGGTATTTGGAATGCCATGAACCTGAACATGCTTGAGAGAAAACGTGAATTTGGGCTTTTGAAGGTTATGGGCTTTACAGAGAATCAAATCATTCTCAGCACAATCCTTGAGGCAGGTATACTTGGCCTGATCGGAGCGGTGGTAGGAACCATCGTGGGTGTTGGAGGGGTAACATTCGCCTCTCAAGTGCTCAACTTCAACCAGCTCTCAGTTCTGGTACCATGGTACCTTCCCCTAGGGATTATTTTAATAACAACCCTTTTGAGCATGTTGTTAGCGTTTTATCCTGCATGGTATGGGTGCAGGCAGGATGTCTCGAATTCGCTGCGTTATGAATAAAATTTGTTTTTTTGGTATTGATTCTGAATTATTTCAGGACTTATTTTTAATTTAATTTTATATTTTTCCTAAATTTGTAGTATTCATATTTTATTTCTCTAAACAATGTTTATTTTCTACCTTATCTCCTTTACTCCCATTAAAATAAACTATGAACCAAAAATATTAAATAATACTTAATTACATCATATGATCATTTGTAATAAGGTTATTTGATTATCTTGGCGAATATTAAAACAGTTTTTAGCTTTTATAAAAATATTTTGACCTTTAGGGTGGATCTAAATTATATTAGGGGTTATCTAGTAATTCCAACTTCTAAAAAATCTTATTAAAAAAACAGGTTATAATAAAAAGTACAAGAGGTTTAACATGGGTGATTTAGTTGCGGGTTTTGTGTTATTGGGTGTGGCTGTATGTGCTGTAGTCTTGTCTTATGAGGATAAGATAGTAAGTAAATTGGAACAAATTTTAGGCATTAGAATAAAAAGATGTGCTGGTCATATAATGGATTGTTACACTTATAATGGGCTTCCATGGGTTCTTTTAATTCCAGCGTTAATACTGACTATTGCCATGTTTTATCCGATAGTAGTTGGTTATGATAATTTTCCGGCTTTTATTGGCCTATTGTTTTTGTTCATTTATCCATTGGTAGTAATGATCATCCGAAATGGTACTTTTAATGATTATAGTATCCCTTCGGAGGAGAATCCGGTTTATATGGGTTCTGAGGTGGTTATTGAGGGTCCGGGTTATAATCCTGTTTATTATTGGTTATTTTCCCTTTCAATTGGTGGTGTATCCACTATTTGGGGTTTTTCCATGTTGAATTTTTCGGACTCACTAAATCAGGGATTTTTCCTGATTTTTATGGGATTGTTATTCCAGACCTTAGTACTTTTCCCGGATTTGATTAATTGGATATCTCCTGTGGATATCAGGACTAAAAATGGGATATATCTAATGAGTGTGGTCACGGTTGCAATGGTAATCTTTTTAATGTTCTTAAGGGTAGTTTCGATGAGTGTATACTGATTTAGAACCCTCCAAATTTTATAAGTTTTACTATTACTGTTTCTTAGAATTATTTTCAAAAAGCATTGATAGAAATGAAATATAAAAAAAGTTAAAATTCAATAAAAAATTATTAAACGTGCATTAATCCCTTTATTAAGCTTTAAATTCCTCATAAACCCTTAAAGAACTTGCCAAAGCTTTAGTTTCTGTTATGAATGCACCCATCATTATTGCCAGGAGGATCTGTTCATTCGTCGCTCCAGATTCCCTTGCAACATCCACATGTGTTTTAAGGCAGTGTTCTGCTCCAAGTGCAGATGCAGCTCCTATTGAGATAAACTCTTTGGTTAATGATGGTAGAGAATCATCCTCCATAAAACACTCTAATTTTTTAAAGTAAGCATTTAAAGCACGTGGATTTTCACTCAAAACCTGAAATATCTTCGGAACAAAACCGAAGTAGGTCTCTATCTTTGCAAGTATCTCCTCAACATCTATATCGTTTAAATTCTCTCCGTTTTTGCTTTCCATGGTGGACATTGTATCATCTCATTTCTTGGATCATCATTCAAGCTTCAATCTAATGATAGTTTTCGTTGTTAAAATAAATAGTTTCCTTATATCACAGTGTTATGTTGATGTTACTTTTAATTTAATAGAAATTATTTTTGAATGAAAAATCTTCAGTGAAAAATGGAACTATTATGATAATAAAAATAGAATTCATCTTTAAAAAATTAAAAAAGAAATTTTGGAAGAGAGATCGTGAATTAATGAAAGTTCAATGACTGATTGCATCCTTGAACTTGTCGAACAATCCCTTCTGCTCCGCGTAGATCTCATCCCCACTGACTTCAGCAAACTCCTGCAGAAGTTCCTTCTGCTTTGGGCTGAGCTTTTTAGGGGTTATGATTTTAACCTTAATGTAAAGGTTTCCTTTACCATTCCAGCGCAGATGTGGCATTCCATGACCTTTTATACGGAAAGATGTGCCTGTTTGGGTTCCTGCAGGTATTTTAAGGTCAACAGCACCGTCAAGGGTTGGGGCTTCAACTGTGTCACCAAGGGAAGCCTGAACAAAGCTTATTGGCATTTCGTAGGTGAGATCTGAACCCTCCCTATGGAAGAGCTTGTGCTTCTTAACATGGATCATAACGTAAAGGTCACCTGAAGGTCCGCCTCTCACACCTGCATCTCCCTCACCTGGAACACGCAGACGGCTGCCGTCCTCAACACCTGCAGGAATCTTAACGTGAATGGTACTGTTTTTCCTGATTATACCTTTACCATGGCACTCACTGCAGGGTGTTTCAATGATCTTTCCCTCACCCTTACAAGCACTGCAGGGCCTAACAGTTGCAAACTGACCCAGGGGTGTGTTGTTAACGTGTCTGACCTGACCGCTTCCTCCACAGGTTTCACAGGTTTTTGTATCTGTTCCTGGTTCTGCTTTAGCTCCGTGGCAGTGTGGGCATATCTTCTTGTGAGGAACTTCTATGTCCCTTTCGATACCCGTTGCTGCCTCCTCAAGGGTGATCCTAAGTTCGTAACCAACATCATCACCCTGGCGGGGTCCGTTTCTGTGGCCGCCTCCAAATCCGAAGAGGTCGAAGATGCTTTCAAATCCTCCCCCACTTGCACCTCCACTTCCTCCGAATCCAAATCCTCTGAATATGTCTTCGAAGTTCACGTTGTTGAATATGTCTTCCTGGCTGAATCCGCCCATACCTGCATGACCGTACTGGTCGTAAGTTTGTCTTTTTTCTTCATCTGAGAGCACAGCGTAGGCTTCGCTTATCTCCTTGAACTTCTCAGTTGACTCGGGGTCCTCACTAACATCCGGGTGGTACTTCATGGCCAGTTTACGGTAGGCTTTTTTAATTTCCTTTTTATCTGCACCCTTATCTACTCCAAGAACTTCGTAATAATCACGCTTCTCTGCCATTATAATCTTACCTTCAATTTTTTAGTTCAGGACTGAATTTATCAGCCTGTAATGATTTTATGAGATTGATAATATAACTTAAATGACTACCAACAAAACTTTCTTTTCCTGTGGTAATTTTTGTGGTATGAAAATAGGTAACATATAGAAAATTAAACTTCATCTTATTTAATGCTACGATTGCTAATGTAATCTAATATAATTTTTGTTGAACAATTCATTAAATAATCTTCATTAATTTTATTGATTATTTATTAATATTTACCAATAATTTATGTTGATTAATTAATGATCTTACTTGTATCGGTGATAAAATAAATGAATGATGGGAGGAGGTTTTGAACCTCAACTCCAATTAAATGCTTATTTTTTGACTTCGTAGTCAGCATCTATTGTGTCGTCGCCATCATCCTTGGTTTGACCTGCATCCTGCTGACCTGCGCCCTGAGCCTGTTCCTGTTGAGCTTGTGCCTGCTGTGCTTCCTGGTATATCTTTGCACCAACTTCCTGCACTGCCTTGGTGAGCTCCTCAGTTTTGGCCTTGATTGCAGCAAGGTCGTCGCCTGTTGCAAGTTCCCTGAGCTCTTTGACAAGGCCTTCGATCTTGGTCTTCTGGTCTGCCTCAACCTTGTCTCCAAGTTCGTCCAGGGTTTTCTCTGAGGTGTAGATCATTGAATCTGCATTGTTGCGGACTTCAATTTCTTCCTGGCGCTGTTTGTCTTCCTCTGCATGCTCTTCAGCTTCACGGACCTTCTTGTCGATCTCGTCTTTTGAGAGTTTGTTTGGAGCGGTTATTGTAACCTTCTGCTCTTTACCAGTTCCCATGTCCTTTGCAGAAACGTTCATGATACCGTTGGCGTCGATGTCGAATGTAACCTCAATTTGAGGCATTCCCCTTGGTGCTGGTGGAATTCCAACAAGCTGGAACCTTCCAAGTGTTGTGTTATCTGTTGCCATAGGCCTTTCACCCTGAAGCACGTGTATGTCCACGGATGGCTGGTTGTCAGCTGCTGTTGTGAATATCTGGCTTTTCTTGGTTGGTATGGTGGTGTTCCTCTCGATCAGTTTGGTGAAAACTGCTCCGAGTGTTTCAATACCAAGAGATAATGGGGTAACGTCAAGTAGAACAAGGTCTTTGACTTCTCCAGCCATAACTCCTCCCTGAATTGCTGCTCCTGATGCAACACATTCCATTGGGTCAATTCCCCTTTCAACAGGTTTTCCAATGTACTTCTCAACGAACTTCTGGACAGCAGGCATCCTTGTTGGACCTCCAACGAGTATGATCTTGCTTATTTCAGATTTACTCATCTTAGCATCAGATATTGCCTGTTCCATTGGTCCTGAACATCTCTTGATGATAGGATCAACGAGTTCTTCGAGTTTTGCCCTTGTAAGGGTTGCTGTCAGGTGTTTTGGACCGTCTGCTCCTGCTGTTATGAATGGGAGGTTTATGTCAGTTGTTAGGGTTGTTGAAAGCTCGATCTTAGCCTTCTCTGATGCTTCCCTTAGCCTCTGAACTGCCTGGTCATCGTCGAGGAGATCTATTCCTGTCTCTGCCTTGAAGTCCGCTGCAAGGTGTTTCATTATGGCAACGTCCATGTCGGTTCCACCGAGTTTTGTATCTCCACTTGTGGATTTAACCTCGAAGACTCCTCCTCCGAACTCCATAACTGTAACGTCCAGGGTTCCTCCACCAAGGTCGAAGACCATAATTTCAAGTTCTTCTTCCTCTGCCTTGTCTATACCGTAGGCAAGACTTGCTGCTGTTGGTTCGTTAACCAGACGCACAACTTCCAGACCTGCAATTGTACCTGCATCCTTGGTTGCTGTCCTCTGGTTGTCATCGAAGTAAGCAGGAACTGTTATAACTGCCTTGTTTACTGGTTCGCCAAGGAAGGACTCTGCATCCTTTTTGATCTTCTGGAGGATGAATGCTGAGATCTCCTGTGGTGTGTACTCTTTACCGAGGACCTTGACCTTGTGGTCTGTACCCATACTCCTTTTTATAGCACTTATGGTGTTTTCAGGGTTTGTTACTGCCTGTCTCCTTGCAGGTTCACCCACCAGTCTCTGTCCATCCTTTGTAAATGCAACGTAGCTTGGGAAAGCTTTACCGTACTGTGTTGCTCCTTCTGCACTTGGTATTATGGTTGGTTTACCCCCAACAAGTACAGCTGCTGCTGAGTTACTTGTACCCAGATCTATACCGATTATTTTTTCTTTTTTTGCCATGAAATTCACCTCTTTTCTAAATACGCTTATTTCAATGAGTTATTTCAAATACAATTAATTTTTAAGTTTTATTCGAATATTATGATTCAAATCAATTATGATTCAATTTCTATATTCACAAATGATCTTCACAGTCGAGTTTTAAGATTAAGATTTAAACCAAGCCTTTGATTGGTGTAAGACTTTTTTCACTTCTTCTTGCAGACCTTGACCTTTGAATACTTTATGACCTTGGAGTCCAGGGTGTAACCCTTTGCAAGTTCTTCAAGAACTGTTCCATCTTCGAAGTCGTCGTTGTCTTCTACCATGAGGGCTTCGTGTTTGAATGGGTCGAACTGCTCCCCCTCGCACTGAATACGCTGGAGACCTTCTCCCTCAAGGATCTTCGTGAGCTTCTTGTATATTATCTCAACTCCCTCCTTGAGATCATCGGATTTTTCAGTTTCAAGGGCCCTTTCAAAGTCCTCGTAAACCTCCAGGATCTTCAGTATCAGTCCCTCGTTGGCGTACTTGATGTACTCCTTAACATCCTTCTCAGACCTCTTTTTGAAGTTTTCAAAGTCAGCCTGAAGGCGCTGAACCTGATCCTTATAATCTTCAATGTCCTGGTCCTTGGTCTGGATCTCATCCACCTTCTTCTGGAGTTCCTCATTCTTCGCCTGGATCTCCTCATCTTTTTCCTGGATCTCAGATTTTAAACTGGCCAGATCATCCTTCAACTTCTTTATTTCATCTTTATCGGTCATTTATTCACCTTTCATATGGTATAAAAAGAACAGTAACCTTTAACTATTATAGTTACCAAAGGTTATATAAACCTTTCGCACAAGTATAAACTAGGAAGGATGTAAATATTCAACATAACATCAATCTAACAATCATTAATTTAAGGGGATTAAATTATGGATCTTGAAGCAATATTAGATGTAATGGGTTGCAAAACCCGAAGGGACATATTGGACCTTTTAAGGGATGAACCTCGCTTTGTGAGTGAAATATCACGCGAATTAGAGGTTGGACAGAAGGCAATAATTGAACACCTGCGCGCAATGGAGGAACTTGGACTTTTAAGTTCATCATTCAAGAAGATAGAGAGGGGAAGGCCACGTAAGTACTACGATATCTCCAAGGATATAGAGATTCAGATATTCATAGGTCCGGGTTCAATAAAGGTGAACGTCCTGGGTGATGAGTTCTCAGAGCTCCAGAAGATACAGAACAAAATCCAGATGGGGGATGTTGAAGTTGCAGGAGAACTCATAAACCTCATCAAGAAGTACGCAGAGGCCAAAAACTATGCAGAGTACCTTCTGGCTGAGGTTGTGAGGCGCAAACAGATCAAGGCACTGCAGGAATTCAGCGATAAGATGTGATACAAGTTTCAATACTCTTTTATAACAATTTTGTAATTTTATTAAAAATAATCCATTAAAAATAATAAATTTTAATAATTTTAGTAATTTTTAATATTTTAAATATTTTTATTTTTAATATTTTTAAACACTTAAACTTATTTTTAGACTTTAAATCTATTTTTTTTTATTTTTTACTTTTTAAATTTTTTTAAAATCTTTCTTCAAAAAAAAATAATTAATCATTTGCTTTATTCGAAGGATCCGAACCTGTTATGGTGCCATGCAGCCACTGCAGCCTGTCCCATTGACACTGAACCGTCGCCTGCACAGCTATCACGGTGCTGGAGGAAACTGTAACCTGCACATTCAACGAAATCCTTGATGGTCATGCTGATGGCTTCGTTGTAGAAAACACCCCCGGAACCTCCTATGGACTCCACACCAGTTCTGTCTGCACAGCGCACAGCAAGATCCGCAAGTCCCATGGACACAGCCTTCTGAGCAGCCCTTGCAATATCTGCAATTTCTCTTTTTTCATGTTTCAAGTCCAGAACGTTCATGAGTATTCCTGAAGTATCAAGAACAGCCATTCCCCCCTCTTTTTTGATTTCGTATGGAATTTCAAGGGAATCACTGCCATGGTAACCAACCGATTCCAGTTTCATGGAACACTCACCCTCGTAGGTACGTTCCCCACAGATTCCAAGGGCTGAAGAAATTGCATCAAGAACACGGCCGGTACTCGTTGTTGTGGAAAGGTTGAAACCACGTTCAAGCTGCTTGGAAACAAGTTCAACCTCCCTCTCACCGTGTTTGAAGTAATCAGGGTAATCATGTTTCATGAGTTCAACGAGCTCTTCACTGTCGTAGTAACCGTGCAGCATGGACATGACCATCCTGATTGGGTACTTGGTTGTTAAATCTCCACCAGCCATGTTCTGGGGCATCAAGCTTCCAGTACGTTCATATTCATCCTGTTGAATGTGGAGTATTTCTCCTCCCCATGCAGTTCCATCATCACCGTAGCCAACACCATCTGCTGCGATGCATATCATCTCATCAAGATTATTATCAACGCATAAGGCTGCTGCATGGGCATGATGATGCTGGACATTGAAAACAGGACATCCAAAACGTTCACCAAGTTCTTCTGCAAGTTTGGTTGTGAAGAACATTGGATGGAGGTCGCAGGCAACAACATCCACTGAATCAGTCTTTGTTATGCCCATCATGTGATGAACAGCATCTTTCATTGAAAGGAAGGTTTCGTACTTGGTTGTGTTACCTATATACTGTGAAACGTAGCAGTTACCCTCCTTGAGTATGGAGAAGGTCACATCTATCTCAGGACCCAGTGCAAGGACGTTCAGATTTTTGTTTATCCCTGAAAAATCGTAGGGCTCTGGTACGTAACCCCTTGAACGCCTTATAAATGCCATTTCACCACCCCTGAACCTGACAACAGAATCATCGCACCTGTTAACGATTCTGCGGTCGTGGAGGAGGTAGCAGTCTGCAACACCCTGGAGCTTCTCAACTATGTCCCTGTTGCGGATCAACATGGGCTCTCCAGGCATGTTGGCAGAGGTCATTATGAGTGCAGGCTCATCAGTGTAACGGAAGAGCAGATGGTGCAGTGCAGAGTATGGGAGCATCACTCCCAGGTTGTGAAGAATCGGGGCCACTGAAGGTGCCAAGTAGTAAGCATAGTTTTTGTTCAGAACAACTATTGGGCGCCTCCGTGATAGGAGGGTTTTTTCCTCAAAATCTGCAACCTCTGCAAAGGTTCTGATGGTCTCAAGGTCAGGTGACATGCATGCGAAGGGCTGGTTAAACCTTCCAAGCCTTTCACGGAGTTTCAAAACAGCATCATCATCTGTGGTCTTCACAACGAGGTGCGTACCGCCTATACCCTTAACTGCAAGGATTTTACCCTCATCTATGAGTTCAACAGCTTCTTTTATGGGATTTTCAACATCAAGGCGTTTTTCGTTGTAGAGGAAGACTTCAGGACCGCATTCTGGACAGCAGGTTGCCTCAGCATGGTAACGTCTGTCTTCAGGGTCTTCATATTCATCTGTGCAGTCTGGGCAGAGTGGGAAATCATCCATGGATGTTCGCTCACGATCGTAGGGCACAGACTCGATGACTGTAAATCTGGGACCGCAGTCTGTGCATGCTGTGAAAGGATACTTGTAACGCCTGTTGTTGTCGTTCAGGACTTCTTTAAGGCAGCTGGCACACGTTGCAAGGTCTGCAGGTATCACCGATGATCCTGAGAAGTTTTCAGAACTGGATAGTATTGTAAAATCATTGAATTCCTGACGATCTGAATCCATCCACTCCAGTTCAAGGGAGTTTATCACAGAAATTGGGGGTTTTTTAAGCTTTAAATTTTTGGTAAAATCTGTTATATCCTTTTTATTTCCCTCAAGAACGATTTCAACGATGTTTCCAAGGTTTCTGACGTAACCCGTTAAGTTCATGCTCTTTGCTATTCTGTAAACTGTGGGTCTGAATCCGACTCCCTGAACTATTCCCTGTACTAAGATCCTGGCTTTCTCCAAAACTTCACACCCCGATATTCCAGTTTCAATGATGGATTGTTTATCAGCTGATTTCAACGGCTTTTTTTAATTGAGCCAAAGTTTTTATCACAGCTTTTATATATTATAGAATTCTTTTTAACACTCCAGATTTATATATTAGGGATAGATAAGATTAGTGATACCATGAAGGAAATACTTCAAAAACTTATGAAGGGAGAGATCTCCTCAGAAGAAGCAGAAAAAATGCTTAAAACCATGCAGATCCGTGAACTGGAGGACTTTGCCAAGATAGACACGGGTAGAGATGTTCGTACAGGTGTCCCAGAGGCAATATTCGCAGAGGGCAAGGACGATGATGAGCTGGTTAAGATCGTTCTTGGATTTGCAGACAAGGGCCATGTGATTGTAACACGCCTTGAAAAGGATCGATACGCTCTGATTAAGGATGAACTGGAGGTTCTTGAGGATCAGGGCCTTGAACTGGATTACAATGAAAGGGCAGGGATACTGGTTGTCAGGGACCATGAAATAGAGAAGAAGGGTAAAATCGGTATAATAACTGCAGGCACCTCTGACATTCCAGTTGCAGAGGAGGCAAGGATAATAGCAGAAGAGGCAGGATGCGAGGTTCTGACGTCCTACGATGTGGGAGTTGCAGGAATACACCGCCTCTTTGGCCACATCCGCAGAATGCTGGAAGAAGATGTTAAGGTTATCATAGTGGTTGCAGGAATGGAGGGAGCACTTCCATCAGTGGTTGCAGGGCTCGTTGATGTACCCGTCGTTGGGGTGCCAACCTCCGTGGGATACGGAGTGGGTGAAGGTGGATTCACAGCCCTTTATGCAATGCTTCAGTCATGTGCGCCAGGAATAGCCGTTATGAACATTGACAACGGCTTTGGGGCAGGCGTTTTTGCAGTTACCATTGTTAAACAGATATGTAATCTCTAAACGGATAATGGGCATATAGTTAAAGTCCTAATTTGTTAAATCTTTATTAAACCTTAATTTATTTTATCAAATCATTTTATTAAATCTTAAATTTTATTAAACCTTGATTCTATACAATTCCTAAATCTACAAAATTTCTATAATTTTAAACCCCTAATTCTAAAATAAGATAAAAATAAATAATATACAATCTTAAAAATTCAATTCAACACCTGCCTGATTCACCTCATGCCATGAGGGCAAGCGTAGATGCACATTCCACAGACTCCTGGTTTTTCCATCCTTTCAAGGTCCTGAAGGTACTTCTCACATCTGCGTGCATCGTAACGGGATTCACGGGGCTCATCTTCACTGAAATTTCTTCCTGTGAATGCGTTGACTGGACAGGCATCCACACAGTCTGTGCACTTACCGCAACGATCCTCCATGGGTTCTTCTGCAGTTTTAAGTGGCGCATTAGTTAGAACAGTTCCCCACCTGACCCTGGGTCCTGCTTCAGGTGTAATGAGAAGACAGCTTTTACCTATCCATCCAAGCCCTGCAAGGTGGGCTGCAAGCTTATGGGAGAATGCCGCAGCAATCTTTGCATCGTCAACACGTTTCGAGGAGGGTAGGGGCAGTGCCTTGTAACCCTCGTTCTGGATGAGGCTTCCAATGCGTGAGGTTAAAAGGTCCAACCTTAGATTTGTAATGTCATAGATATGGCGGTAGTTCACAGAAACCGTGGTTTCGTAGCTGCGCGGTAGTTCATCTACTACTGTATCAGGGAGTCTTATACCCACTGAAACAGCCCTAGGATACCTTGCAATGTTTTTACCCCCATAATCACCTATGAAATTCTTAGCACTGCTCAGATCCGCCACTCCAAAGAAATCTGCACCCAGTGCCCTTGAAAATTCATCCAGCCTCTCGTCCATAAGCAAGTATTTCAACCTCCCTGGTATATCTTTCAAAACCCTTCAAATTCCATTATTCTTAATTTAATTTATTCAATTAGCACTGTATTCATCCTTTACGCCCAGCCACAACACAGTACTCGTAGTACTTGTAGAAGACATCCACATCCATGAAACCAATTTCATCGAACCATTTGAATGTAACCGCAAGTGTTGCAGGGTTATCAAGCTGCCTGCGCTTGTAAATTGTGGCCCGTTGCTCTGCTGTCAACCTTTGACTTTCAAGGTTCTCATCATGTTTTTTCTGGTATTCCTCTTCGGCCCTGTCGGTTGAACCGCGCACTTCATCCGCATTTATGAAAATACCGTCTTCATTCAGATTATTGTAAACTTTCCTGTAGAGAAACTCCTTGTTATCATGGCTCAAGTGGTGGATGGACAGGGATGAGATAACTATGTCGTAATTTCCTCCAAAATCCTCTTCAACGTAGTCAGCCTGGACGTACCTGAAGTTGGACCGCCCTTTGAATCGTTCCCTTGCAACTGCAAGCATCTCACCAGAGAGATCCATCAGGGTAAAATCTGCCTCTGGATACTTCTTAAAAATGTACTCTGTCAGGAGTCCTGTGCCTGCACCAAGATCCAGCACCCTAGGTTTCTCCTTGGAACTATGTGCAAGGTCTGCTGTTACCTCATAAAGTTCATCCAAATGAGGTATAACAGCCCTTCGGTGTTTGTCGTAGTCCCCTGCACCTTCATCAAAGCTCTTCTTTATATGTTCATGTGCCATGATCTCCCTCCAGATTTTAGGTTTGTCTGGATCCCTCCAGATTCAAAGATTATTTGGATAGTTTAAGCTCACTTGAAGCTTTCATATTTAAGATTTTATGGGATTTTTTCTGAATTGGAATATTTTATAATCTGTAATTTATATATAATAAAATAATATTGGATGTACGATACTTTTCACAGGGGTGATTTTAATGGATGTTTTTGAAGCAGTGAAGACTAGACGGAGTATCAGGAAGTACCAGAATGTGGAAGTTGAGGATGAAAAGCTTCAAAGGATACTTGAAGTTGCAAGACTGGCACCTTCAGCTGCTAACAGGCAGCAGTGGAAGTTCCTGGTTGTCAAGAATAAGGAAACACGTGAAAAACTTGTTGAAGCGGCTCATGGTCAGCAGATGGTTGCCCAGGCACCTGTGCTTGTTGTTGCCTGTTCAACAGAGTCTGAACATGTGATGCCATGCGGCCAGCTGGCCTACACAGTGGATCTTTCAATCGCAGTTTCATTCATGATACTGGAGGCACAGGAACTTGGACTTGGAACCTGCTGGCTTGGAGCCTTCAGTGAAGATGCATTCAAGGAGATACTGGAAATACCTGATGACATAAGGGTTGTTGCAGCCTTCACACTGGGCTATGCAGATGAAGATCCTGATCCAAGGCCAAGGAAGGCTATTGAAGATATAATTTCCTATGAAAAATATTGATACATTCTTTTAGATTGTTTTAATAATTTATTCCTCACTTTTTTCCTTTAGGATCTTGCCTAGGATTAGTGCGTTCAATCCCAACCTCAACAATCGAAATGTAACTATTTACATATTGTTTTTTGGTGTTCAGGATTTGCGATGATTTGAAAATTTCAGTTGACACGCCATTGAAAATATCTAAGAACAGTAAAATTCGTTCACATGATCCATTAATGGAGTTTATAATTTGAAAAGATTTTTTAAGGAATAATCCAAGATGTAAAAACTGTTTTTTAATTGAATAGGGACAATCTTTAGATTTTCTTTTAAATATCACTTTTTTCATTGAATCATTAATAGGAATCCATCTCAGTTCATTCCAACAAGGTTTATATATGGCTTCTTAACAACCTCATTGATAGGTGGAATATTGCGTATCGATATCGGGGGTTGAGTATGAACGGCAAATTGTTGATGGGATTGATCATTATTTTAGTGGCTATTGGTTGTGTTTTGATAGTTTCATCAGTGAACACGGCCAGTTATATATCAAATAACACTACAAATCTAACATCCAATCAGAGTAATCAAAGTTCGGATCAAACCACACAGAATTCTGGATCTTCTCAAACCACAGTTTCACAGAATGCAGGAACAACTTCTCAAGGTGGATCAAACACTCAAAAAAGTGGAACTAAAACTGTTTCAACCACTTCAACAGCATCCACAGGATCTACTGGGTCTAAAACTGTTTCAAGCAGTTCAACAGGGCAAAAATCATGTTCTGTTAATGAGGGAAGCAACACAAATTACAATGATAACTGTGGCTGTGATTAGGTAATTTTACAGTAAGAAAAAAGATTTGAAGGCTGCAGTGATAAATATGAAAAAAAGTTTTATTGGTGTTGGAGTTATTTTAATGGTGATTATGGTGGTTTTACTGGTTTTCAGCCACTCAAACACATCCAGCAACCAATCCCAGTCCAACGTGAAGTGGTACACGAATTTGACTGCAGGGCTTCAGGAAGCTAAAAACACCAATAAACCAGTTTTCATAGATTTCTATGCAGGCTGGTGTTCCTACTGTAAAGAACTTGATGAAAACGCCCTCTCAAATTCCAACGTTCAGGAGAAACTAATCCAGAACTACGTGCTGGTTAAGATAGATACAGACCAGAATCCTGATTTATCCTCGCAGTACAAGATATACAACCTCCCAACCATGGTCATCTTGAATTCAAATGGCCAGGAAATAAAAAGGCAACAGGGATACGTAACAGTGGATCAACTGCTGAGTTGGATATAGGAACTGTTGATTTAAATGATAGACTTTTTAATTTCATTTTCTGCAGGTGTAGTGTCTGTTCTGTCACCCTGCGTGCTGCCCCTAATACCAATAGTCGTGGGATACACCCTACTTAAAAAGGAACCCTCACAAGTATTATCATTCATACTCGGATTTTTCTTAGTTTTTGCAGTTACAACCATGTTAACAGTCATATTCACCGCTGCAATAAACTACTACTTGTACTACTTCAGAATAGCAGCAGCCCTCCTCATAATATGTATTGGACTACTCTTTATAATCAACAAAAACATCTTCAGATTCTCATACCAATCCAAACATAAATGTGAGGGTACAGGATCCTTCATGATGGGGGTTCTTACATGTCTGGCATGGTCTCCATGTTATGGACCATATTTGGCAGCAATAGCAGCTTACAGTGCATATACTGGGAGTACAATCTACACCTTCATCAACGTGATGCTTTTTGCACTGGGATTCTCATTAACCTTGATAGTCATAGGATTATTCTCCTCAAAACTGAACCTTGAGAAGTTAATCAAACATTCAGATGAGATAAGGATAATTTCAGGTGTCGTGATATGTGCTGCAGGATTTTACCTTCTTTTAAATCTTTTATGACTGAAAAACCTGTTTTTGCATGGATTATCTGCTTCATTGATATCGTTCTAAAAATTGGTCATCTGCTGAATGATTTAGGTAACAATTTAAATTTTAATAATTCAAACCATTTAGATTTATTTTGTAAAGATGGAAGCACTTTATTTTATAAATTAAAAAAAGTTAATTGATGATGGAGCTTATTCTTTCTTTGAAGGCTCAAATGTGGCATAAAAACCATCAGTATCTGCATAAATGGCCTTGAAACCATAATCTTCAGCCTGTTTCATGGTTTTTTTAATGAAATCCCTTCCCCATGCAGTTACAGCTTCAGCACATTCTATCCTGTACCATCTGAACCGGGAGTATCCGTAAACACCGTACATTGAATTTGCAAGTCTTTTAAGGGCCTGCTGCTGCACATCCAGTATCTGCTTCTCCCTGGGATTCTCAGATGCCTTCATCATGGTCTTGATCCTCACCCTCTCCTTGAGTATGTTCCCGATTATAGATGGAACGAATCCAACAGGTTCCTTTAGGAATTTATGGCCAACCTCAGGGGCTATGTAACATTCATCCTCACTGCACTCTGCAACCATGGTGTCTGGAGAAACGTTCTTTGAGATTATTATGCTGGGGTACAGGCTCCTGAAGTCGAAGGAAACTATGTTCTCATGTAGTCCCTTCACAGGGTCCTTAACGTAGCCGCCTGCAGCCCTTTTACTCCTCCTCTCTGAGTACTGTGTTGAAGAGGGTTTGTTGGGCACGATCTCACCGTACTCGTAGGCCTTCCTTATGAGGTACCACTCAACCATCTGTCCCGTTGTCATTCTGGCTATGTCGAAGAATGGCTGGCCAACGATACGGGTGAGCTCCAGACTCAGGGGCAGCATTTTCTCCCCAATCTTGGTAACGGCCACGGCATCATCAAGGGAATACCTGAAGAGGGTGTCCAGTTTCTCCCCTCCATCGTCCCAGTACTGGTAGATCTCATCCCCTGGAACATCCTCCTTCTCCTCATCGAAAAGTTCCCTGTAAACCCTTTCAAGGGTGTAACGGTCCAGTGTGAGGTAACGGCGCATTAATAGGTAAAGATCAACGTGTATCCTACCTTTGATAAGTCCTGCATTTGCAAAACCCCTTCGCATGAACTTCAGCGTGGAAGCATCAGTACCCATGTCCAGTTCAACCCCGATCTTCTCTGCCCTGTCGTTTATGTAGGGCATGTCGAAGTTGTCTGAGTTGTAACCGATCAAAAGGTCGGGATTTTCAGATTTAACAATTTCAACAAACCTTTCAAGCATGGCTTCTTCACTTTCAAGGGTTTCAACAAATTCAAGCCCGGAACTTTTGGTTGAAAGTACCTTCTCAAGTCCCTGGTTGCTTGAGAGGCTCATCATTATGATTGGATCAACCTCTGCCTGTGGCATGCCTTTAGGGTTGTAAACCTCTATATCAAAGCTCAGTATCTTCAGATCTGGAAATTCAGATTCAACTGGACGGGGTTCACCCTGAATTTCAAACACACAGGTGTCCTCTGCACATCTGTAACTGTTATCCTCAGCATTTACGAACTCACCATCCACTTCAACCTCTGACATTGGAAACAATCCTTTATCTATGAGATAACGGCGGTAGAAGGGTATGTCGTGTTCTCGTATATCCAGAACAGAGTCCAGGTTCCTTATCTTATCCCTCAACTTTGGAACGTCCTGGGGATGCTTGAGGGTAACCTTCAGGAAGTCTTTGGTTTTGCCTATGTCCTTTTCACGGACCCATTCAACTCCTTCAACATCCAACTCATTGATATCAGTCACACACTCCTCTGAATCATGTGGAAGAACGTAGATATAGGGTTTGAAGCCTTTATCAACTGCTATAACGGATCTCCCTTTTTCATCACCCTGCAGTTTGCCGAACAATCTGACAACTGCTCTGTCGTCTTCTGTGATGTAATCAATGTCCAGAAGCACGAATTTTTTGGTTTCCATAGCTTCTTATTTATAGGGATGTCTGTATATAATTTGTTGAATAACTAAATCACAGATTCTGGCAGTAAATTTCAAATGTAAGTTTGCATGAAAAATTAGATGAATATAATTCTCATATACTTCATAAAATTCTCAATATTTATAAAAAATCAGATTTGAAATTATGACTTTTTGATACCAGTGGTTTAATACCACTAATACCAGTAAAATTGTTTAATTAATCTTAAAAGGAACGTTTTTAGAGATGAACATTGAAAAACTTGACACAAAAAGGCACGACCTTCAGCTGGTTTCAGAGCTTATCTACGAAACAGACAAGGACCTCTTCAGAATATTCCTGGATGAAAACCATGAAAAAGCCCTTAAAAAGCTTCAAAAACTCATAGTAGCGGGAAAGAATCCATACGGTCATGAGAACATCCATGTTGCAGAGGATGAAGATGGTAAAGCCATGGGTGTTCTGGTTGCCTACAGAGGGGATGAAATAAAATTCATGGACGAAGTAAGGGTTTACAGGGATGCAGTGAACTTTTTACAGTTTTTAAAGCTTACACTCGTGAAACCAATCTTCGACAGGATTTCAGCTTCATCCATAGATGGGGATGACTATTACATCGGTAACATAGCAGTCAATCCGGAAGTTAGGGGTAAAGGAACTGGAACATTCCTCCTGAACCATTCCTTCGAGATTGCAAGGAAGAAGAACTGCAAGAGAATGGTTCTTGATGTGCTCTTCTACAACAAGAAGGCCAGGGCATGGTACGAGAAACACGGCTTCACAGTCTACGGTGAGAAAAGGTTCAAATGGTTCGGACTTGATGATGGAACCTGGGGGATGGAGTGTTTGCTCTGAAAAATTTAAAATGATATTCATTCATGAATTAAGTAATTTATGTACTGATTTTTTTTAATTCAAACATTAATTCTTATTTAATTTTTAATTCAATTTCTAATTTTAATTCGTTTCCATATTAATTGATCCTGATACAAATTTGAAACCCTCAACTCTCCTCCACACAAACCCAAATTATAAATAGTACCTTGCATTATACAGTACCTTGTAAAAGTACAGTGATACCATGAACACCCAATTTAAGAAAGGAGTGCTGGAAATCTGCGTTCTGGCAATACTCGACAAAAAAGACTGTTACGGTTATGAAATGGTCTCTGAGATATCCGAGAACATCTCAATCTCAGAGGGAACCATTTACCCCCTTCTTAAAAGGCTGAAAAAGGAAAAACTCGTGACCTCTTACTTGAAAGAGTCCTCGGACGGCCCTTCAAGGAAGTACTACAGACTCACAGAACTGGGAAAACAAAAGAAGGATGAACTGGTTGTAGAATGGAACAGTTTCTCTATAGGTGTTAACAATTTACTGTACTCTGAAAATGCCACGGATTTGGAGGAATTTAAGGATGAATAAATGGGAATATCTTGAAAAACTCGATGAAATGCTGAAAGATCTGCCAGAGGAAGACAGGGAAGATATACTTTCAGACTACGAAGAACACTTCCAGATAGGTCTGGAAAATGGCAGGACTGAAGAAGAACTTTCAAGGGCCCTGGGAGATCCAAAAACAGTTGCAAAACAGGTTAAGGCAGAGTACATGATCAGCAAAGCTGAGGACAAACCCTCAGCAGGCAGTATGATGGAAGCGATATTAGCAGCAGCAGGATTGGGACTTTTCAACATGATCTTCGTGGCTGTACCTGCCCTGGGATTTGCAGCCATTCTGGTTACACTGTTCGTTGTAGGACTGGCAGTGGTTTTCACAGGGATCTTGGCAATATTCTCACCACTCCTAAATGTGATAGTCCCAAACTACGTCCATCTCCCTGTGAGTAAGGGGATATTCGGCACACTCATAATGATAGGTGGAGGCATGGGTTTAACGGTTCTGGGAACAGTCTGGGTGGTTATAATGGCCTACGTATCTAAATGGTTCTACGATCTGGCAATCAGATACCTGAAATTGAACTTGAGGATTATAAAAGGACGAGATGCTTCAAACAACTAAAAAAAATAATGGTAGTGATTTTTATGGACAAATTTCTTTGGAAGATAATCGCAAGCACGAAGGGAGGAAACAACCGTGCCAGGATAATAAAAGAACTGGAAAATCGACCATACAACATCAACAAGCTTTCTGAAAAACTTTCCCTGGACTACAAAACCGTTAAGTACCATATAAATGTCCTTGAGGAAAATGAACTTGTCACCTCACCTGGAAAAAACTACGGAGCTCTTTACTTCCTCTCGGAGAGAATGGAGGAGAGTTATGATTCTTTCCTTGAGATCTGGGATGAGTTTAATGGAGATTGAGTGAGTTCATGGATGAGGTTGATCTGGAGGTGGATTAACTTCGGGATGAGGTTAGTATTGATAGGGATGCAGCATACAGGATCCTGAATAATTATAATTTTTGTTCATAATAATTTAGCATACTACTTATTTTTAATCCTCCTTTAAAATCAAAAACCGTGCAAATTTATATGAAATCATTAAAATTTTTGTTAAAGACCAATTCTTGAATTTTTAGTTATTTTTTCACGTTTTTGGGGGATTGAAGATGGGGTGTATTATAAAGGGTGACCCCATGATGGTTAAAATTTGAATATCTTCTAATTTATCTGTATAATTATTAAAAATGAGCTTAATAAATGTTTTATACATTTATTGTGGATTTTTTAGGTCTTTTATGTATTCTATCTGGTTTTTGATTGAAGTATCTTCTAATTCTTGTTTTGGTGCTTTTTTTCCGGTAGTTTTATATATTGTTTTATTTAATTAGTTGTATTATTGTATTATTTGTGGTATTGTTTTTTGTTGATTTGTATTAATTTGTTTGTGGAAGGTTATTTTGATGGTAAATGGGAAGTTTAATGTTGTTTTAGTGTTGGTATTGGTTTTGGCGGTTTTAACTCCGAATTTGGTTTATGCGGGTAATTTAACAGGGTCCTGGAGTGGAAGTGTTGGTGATGGTGGTCGTAGTGCTGTTGTAACGTCTCAGGCGGGTAATGTTACGGTTACGGGTGTTGTGAGTACTGTGGGTAATGCTCGGTGGGGTGTTGCAGATTCGGGTGTGCCGGGTTCTGCTCCGTTTTCTAATGGTAAGTTGAATACCAATAATTTCTGGAGTAATCCCAGTGCTCGTGGGCACACGTCTCTGCAGAGTAGTTACTGGTGGGATATTAGTCCGGATTCTGTGGGTACAAATATAGATCGTTCAGGGGATGATAAAGGAACCGGGTACATAACTTTTTACTTCAGCAAGCCTGTTGTGAATCCTGTACTGGATTTGGATCGTATGGGTGGTGATGGTCGTGTTTCAAACAAGGCAACCACCAACTCCGCAATCTTAACACTCCTCAACTCAGATCTGAGCCTTACAAAGCTTTCGGGTAACAGTCAGTTTCAGGTTACCAGTAAAACTATAGAGAGAACACCTAATCAGAAGTTCTCCCAGTTCAATCAGGAAGCTTCATGGGCAGCCAACAGTGCAGGTGCAGGAAGCGTAATGATCAAAGGAATAATCAGCAGTGTGAGTTTTAAGTGGACAGGAACTGGTATAGAAGGAATGGGACAAGATGGAATCGAACTAGTATGGGATCTCACAGAGTATGTGGATAACACTGCTCCAGTTGTCACATCTTCGTTGAGTCGTAATATGGTACGTTCTGGTGATAATCTTACTGTGGATGCTCAGTCCAGTTCGGATACGTCGTATATTGTTGCTAATGTTATGGGAAACCTTTACAGTATGAATAAAGGTTCGGGTAACAATTGGAACCTGAACTTCACAGTTCCAGATGCTGCAGACGGTGTTTACAATGTTTTGTTGAGTGCTTTTGATGGTATGGGTAATATGGGCACTTCAATAATGAACTTCACTGTGGATAACACAGCACCAACTATAAATGCGAGTTGTAATCCGGTTTTGACAAGGACTGGAAATAGTGTTCTTGTGAATGCCACTGCAGATGATGACACGGCGAGTATGACTCTGGAAGTACTGGGAACCATCTACAACATGATAAAAGATCCAAATAACAACTGGATATTCAACTACACAGTACCAAAACTTACAGATGGCACCTACGACATCATATTAACTGCAACGGATGCACTGGGAAATACCGGCAACACTTCCCTCAATTTCACAGTGGACAACACGGCACCCACATTGATAGGGGATTTGAATCAAACCACATCCAGAACAGGGGATAAAATAACGTTGAATGTGAGTGCAGACAACGACACAGCCACATTAACAGCAAACATCCTCGGAAAGGTTTACAACCTCACAAAATGTACTGATGGCTCATGGACACTTCAATACCTCGTACCACATGTTGCAGACGGACTTTACACCATAATTCTAACTGGAACTGATGCACTGGGAAATATGGGTAGTGCATCGTTGAATTTTACGGTGGACAACACACCACCAAGTATCCATGGTTCTGTGTTGCCGGGTCTTACTAAAACTGGTAACTCAGTACTTGTTAAGGCGGTTTCAGATCCTGATACGGTTCGTATGACTGCAACAATACTCGGAACAACTTATGCTATGATCCAGGGTCCTGATGGTATTTGGACTCTTCAGTACACAGTACCACAGGTTATGGATGGTCTTTTACAGGTGATTCTGGATGCTTGGGATGGTGCTGGTAATCATGGATTTAATACAACGAATATGAGTGTGGATAATGCGCTTCCTGGTGTGAATTGTACTGTTTTACCGGGCCGTACTAAAAATGGCGGTAATGTCATGTTGAGGGTGTGTGCGGATCCTGATGTGGTTAATATCACAGCACTACTTGCTGGAAACCATTACAACCTAACACAAAACAGTGACGGCACATGGACCCTCAACTACTCCGTTCAAGGACTTGCAGACGGATTTCAAACCGTACTTCTTACTGCTACCAATGGTTTGGGTAGTCAGGGAACAGCTTATACAGGGTTTACTGTGGATAACACTGCACCGACCCTAAAAGCAGAGGTTTTGCCTGTTACTGTTAGGGAGGGTGGTAAGCTTTTTGTGAGGGTTTATTCTGATGTTGATGCTGTGGTAGTTACAGCTGAGATTCTCGGAAAAACCTACAACCTAATTAAAGGGTCCAACAGCATCTGGACACTCACCTACACTGTTCCCGGGCTTAAAGACGGTAATTACAATGTTTTATTGAGGGGTTGGGATGATCTCAACAACACCAACAACACCACAGTCGCTTTCAAGGTACAAAATCCCGTAACCCCAGTTAATCATGGTTCACTTGGAGGTGCTAGTGGTTCATCCACATCAACTCTACATTCTGGTTTGTATGGTGATGTTGTGAGTTCTTCTTTGGGTAGTTGTGGTCCGGTGGCTCTTTCGAATGTTTTGTTTGGGTTAGGTATTTCTGCGTCGGTGGATGAGATTGTAAGGTTTGCAGGTACTACTAATGTGGGTACTAGTTTTTTGGGTTTGATACAAGCTGCTTTGAAGTTTGGTGTTTCCTTGTCTGGTGTTCAGTTGGGTGTTGGTGGGCTTCATCCTTTGGATATTGTTCTTCTGAATTTTAATGGAGTAACTCATTATAGTGTAGTGTTGCAGAATTTGGATGGTTGGGTGGTGCTTCAGGACCCAGTTTTAGGTATACGTGTTCTAACTAAAGACCAATTCAACCAGATATATACAGGATATGCTTTAATTTTGCCTCCTGTAAGCAGAGGTATTCCTTTAACCATTGATCAGATGAAAAATTTGATAGGTGGTGCTGGTTTAGAGGCTTTGTATGTTGGCTGGGGGGCTTCTATGGAGAGTTCGGTTGAGGTTCCAGGTTGGGGTTGGATAGTTGCAGCTCTGATTGCTCTATTTGGTGCGGTTTTCTTTGGAGGAAATTATCTCTTAGATAAATACGCACCCAACTTAATCCCCCAAAAAAGAACAGGATGGAAAGGACTAATACAAGATATTATAAATCTACCATGGCCAATTTTAAATTCGTTGAAAAAAGGAATTCCTGATTATAATATTAGATTATCTGATAATTTTAAAGAATACCAAGATAAAGAAGGAATTAATGGAATTTTAGGTAGGATACCTACTCCAAGGGATATTCGTGATCAGATTGCAAAGTTGATGGAAAACTGGGAAAACCTCAGTAAACCCTATAAAATGGCTGGAACTTTTATTTCATTGATTCTTTCGGGGTTTTATTTGTTCAAAAATGTGCCCGCACGTAAGAGGGACGTTTTTATTGGTGGAATGGTTAATTCTGTTAAATCTACATTTAAACCTATTGTTAAAGTGTCTAAACCTGTTGTTAAAATAATTAAAAAAGAATTTAATGAATATAAGCATAAAGGGGCTGTAAAATATATTAAACATAAAATTCAACAAGTAAAAAAAGGTTACAATCACATAAAGAGATACTATGCCAAAAATGTTAAACCTCTCGTGAAAAAATATGTTAAACCAAAAGTACACAAATATCTGGATCCTATAATGAAAAGCAACCCTTACAAGATGGTTAGGAATGTTCCAGTTATAAAGCAGGGCTTAAATTTTGTAGGTAAAATTGGAAGAAAAGTAGGGTTATGGTAAAAATGGGAATACTCACTTTATTTAAAAATAAAAAAGAGGATTGTAATAAGTTTATGAGGCTTAAACAGTATTCTGAAGTACTTGAATGTAGTGATGAAATATTAAAGAATGAACCAGAAAATTCAATTGCGTGGTACAATAGAGCTTTGGCACTCACTAATCTTGAAATGTATGAGGAAGCTCTTCAATCTTATGATAAAACAATAGAGCTAAACTCTAAAAATGTAGATGCATGGCAGAATAAAGGTGGGATTCTTAATAAACTTGGAAAGCCTGAAGATGCTGTGGTTTGTTATGAGAAGGCATTAGAATTAAATCCTGAAAATGGAAGTATATGGTACAATAAGGGATGGATATTCACTAGATCTGGAAAATTTGAAGAATCATTAAAATGCTATGAAAAAGCATTAGAAATAGATCCTGAAGATTTAAAGTCATTACATAATAAAGGAAACACTTTAATTAGGCTTGAACGGTATGATGAATCTTTAAATTATTTTAATAAAGCTTTAAAATTAGATCCAAACTCTGAATATTCTTGGAATAATAAAGGTGTTGCACTTTTCAACCTCGAAAAATATGAGGAATCTTTAGAATGTTATGATAAAGCTATAGAGTTAAACCCTAAATCTGAATATGCTTGGTATGAAAAGGGTCATTTATTTAAAAAGCTTGGAAAGTTTGAAGAAGCTTTTGTATGTTATAATAATACTTTAGAAATAGATCCTGAAGATGAAGATGCATGGTATGAGATGGGAATAGTTTTAGAAAAACTTGAAAGATACTCTGAAGCATTAGAATGTTATAATAAAGTTTTGGAGTTGAATCCTGAATTTGAAGATGCAATCAAAGCTCAAAAATCAGTTAAAAAACTTTTAGAGACTTAATCAACAAATATTCCTTTTTTTATAATGTAATGGATATTAACTTCTTTCTGATGTTGTGGCAGTTACAGCGGAGATTCTCGGAAAAACCTACAACCTAATTAAAGGTTCCAGTGGTATTTGGACACTCACCTACACTGTTCCTGGACTTAAAGATGGTAATTACAATGTCATGTTGAGGGGTTGGGATGATCTCAACAACACCAACAACACCACAGTCGCTTTCAAGGTACAGAATCCAGTAACACCCAGTAATCACGGTTCACTTGGAGGTGCTACTAGTTCATCCACATCATCCGTGCATTCTACTTCACAAGGTTACAGTAACGGTGTTCATAGTGTGCAGGGTGGTTCTTCTGGTTCTGCCGTGGCTGTTAAAGTGGTTTCTCCTATTGCTCCTGTTGTTGGGGGTTTGTCTGCTGCATCTTCATCGTCTTCTGGTTTGTTGCATGGGTTTTTGAATTATGCAAGTAATTCTTTGGATTGTAATGTGCAGGGTTCTATTTATGGCAGTTATGCTAAGTTTATAGAGAATCCTTTTAGCCCGCTTTTTTATCAGTTTTACATACAAGATAAGTTGATGCAAGCCGCTCAGAAGGCCTGGAGTACTGGGAACTTCTGGGATTTCTGGAATTATAATTTTTATCATATTTACGGTTACAGTAATTTGGATCATGTGTGGGGTGGGGAGAATATTAAGTGGCTGCTTTATTGGGGATTTGGTGTTGAACAAAATGGTGATATGTCCGTTGGAAACTTCCTCCTGAACGTACTTGCTATAATACCCATCGGAAGAGCAGGAACAATACGGGCAAGGCATTATCAGGACTACTAAGTAAAACAGGAATAAAAATAGGAATAAAATTAACTGATAATGTTTTATTAACGAGAATTGGAAGTTTCATGAGACGTTTAACTGAAAAGTTTAATTTGAAGAATATTAAAGCTTGGAAGGAGGTTGTTTCTTGGGTGGGTGATGTTTTGTTTCCTAATCCTGTGGGTTGGTTTGTGGATGTTTGTAAGGGTTTGGGTAAGTTGGTTGGTAGTGAGAGGTTGGTTGCTATTGCAACGGCGTTTGGTAATTTTGAGTTTAGGAGGGGTTTGGGAGATTTGGGTAAGCTTTTGGTTAATCCAGATCCACTTAAGAAAGTATGGGAGAATTACGGTGAGCTCGGTGCTTTTTTAAATAGAAATCTGAATTATTTAATAGATTCATCTAAAAGTTTAATAGATTCCTCTAAAAAAGTTATTAATAAAGCTGTAAATACTGCTAAAACCGGTTTTAATAAGGTCGTGACTAAAATCACCAATACTGTTAAGCAGGTACTGCCAAAAGTCGTGACTAAAGTTAAAACAACCATAAAAAAAGTAGTTAATAAAGTTAAAAAAACGGTTAAGAAAATAGTTCATAAAGTTAAAAAAGTAATTAAGAATGTAGTTAAAAACGTTAAAAAAGTTGTAAAAAAGGTTAAAAGAGCAGTTAAGAAGGTAGTTCATAAGGTTAAAAAAGTTGTGAAGAAAGCTGTTAAAGTTGTTAAAAAAGCAGTTGCCAAAGTCAAAACTACCGTTAAAAAAGTAGTAAATTCAACTGTAAACTGGATCAAAAGTAAATGGCCATGGTAATGGAAGTGAAAAATATGAGTTTTTTTAGTGCAGAGCCGACTGTTGATGTTGCGGGTAAAGTTTTAGATGAATTTAGTGATGTTGAAGGGTTAAAAGAAGTGATTAAGAGTATACTTGCTTTAGAAGATTCTGAAGTCTATGAAAAGCTTGTTCATGTGCGTTTTGATGGTCTTATGGGTTCTGATGTTGAAATAGATAGAAGTGAAGATGAATTTTCATCATTAGAGAAATTTGCAATAGAAAATCTTAGTAAATTTCCTTTAAGTATTCCTTTAGCACCATTAATTGGAATAAAAGAATTTTTAGTGAGTTATAGTTTTATTGCAGGTATTTATCATGTTAATTTGGGAAGAAAATTAAATTTAGAAGACAGAAATAAAATATTCCATAGCTCCATGGCCACAAGAATAGTATCACTCTTAGAAGATTTTGATTCTGACATTGAAACTCCCAATCCTAGTGCTGAATTCTTCAAACGTTTAGGTAAGATTAAATGGCAAAATAAACAGGCAAAGAGGTTATTTAGTAGTTTGGTTGATCTTAGGTTGACATTAGTTTATGAAAAGTGGGGTGGTGGAGGAAGCATTTCTACTTTTTTAGTCACTGAAGATGCTTTTATTTTGCTTTTATCTGGTTGTAGTGCAGTTATCTGTGGTAGGGATAAAATTAACAGTTTTGATGTTATAAAAGCCAATAAAACTTATCTAAAACTTATAAACACAGATATTACCAGGTTGATGTGATGGTTTATGGGGTTTAGGAATTTTTTTGCAGTGTTAGCTGCAGTAACAGTTTTCATTGGCACTGGTACGGTCATTGCTTTGTCTGTGGGTTATATTGGCCAATCCCCCGGAAATCCGCTTATAAGACTTATGGGCTTGTTTATATGTTTTGTACTGGCTTCACTGCTTTACAACCTTATAAAAGTTGATACAGTTGAAGATAAAATTCAAAAAAAGAAAAAACCAGTTGCAACTGGTAAAGACATCTCCAGAAAACTTGAAGAAAAACAGCAGAAAAGATAATGGCAAATTTACCTCTTCTGATTTAAGTTTAACTGATAAAAAAAAACTTTGAATTTCTTTTTTATACATTAAATGCTTATTTTACTTCTTAACCTTTCATCTTTCATTCAATGATTTCATACATTGGACTTCAGAGACCCAATTTGGGTGTAATCTGGAGTGAATCCGGAGACAAATTTGAGGAAAATACGGGTTAAATTTCCCTTAATTTTGGAAAAAACTATTTTTAAGAGTTTAATCAACATTAAGATAGAGTTAAATTTGATGGGGTGATTTAAACTGGATTTTAACATTCAAAATATTCAAAAAATTGTTATAAAATCTTCAAATAAAACAGATAGGATATATTCATGATTTCAGTATTTTTTAATCCCTTTGAAGATTTTTTTTAGTCAATCGATAAGTGAAAGAATTTGAGGTGATAAATTATGGATCTTTATAAACTGGCCTTCAACAACATCCGCAGAAGGAAGCTCAGAAGCGCCCTGACCATGCTCGGAATAATCATCGGCGTTGCAACCATAATGGTGCTTGTGGGCATAACTGCAGGTGCAACATCGGTCGTAAAAGAAGAAACAAGTGCTTATATGTACGATTTAACGGTATCCCCTGCAGGAAGCACGGGATCTTACCTGATGGATAACCAAACAGCTTCGAAGGTGGAAGCCTACTCCAAACTCTACGATACCAAGGAATTCACAGTCTTCAAGCAAACAATAAATGGACAGGAAATTGCGGTTCAGGGAAACAACGACTGGAAACAGCTCAAACTCAAGACAGGATCCCCAGGGGTAGTTATGGACTACAGTATTGCTGACACCTTGGGCTACAAAGTCGGTAGCAAGGTGAATGTTGATGGTAAGGAGATGACAATAACAGGAATAGCCAAAGAGGATGGAAACGGCCTATACATAAACCAAACCCTTGCAAAAGAGATGCAGGATAACAGGGTAAGTATCATAACAGCCAGAACCCATGGAGACCCAAAAACAGTGGCAGATGCACTTGAAAAGGATGTTGGAAATGTTACAGTCGAAACAAAATCTGATAAAGTAGCAGAAGTTCAAGAGATGGCAGACAAATCCATGCTCTTTGCAAGTCTCATTGCAAGTGTGGGACTCCTTGTGGGTATAATAAGCGTTGTGAACACCATGTTCATCAGTGTAATGGAAAGAACAAGAGAATTAGGAGTTTTAAAAGCTATTGGATTTACAAATAAACAGATAATGGGAAGCACACTCTTTGAAGCTGGTATCCTTGGATTCATAGGGGCAGTTGTTGGAGTGATTGTAGGTGCCATTGGAATAGTTGCACTGGCCAACGTACTCAACTTCACGGATTACATGTCAGAAATGCTGCCTGTATGGCTCATTGTAAGTGCAATTGCTGGTTCCACACTCCTGAGTATCCTTGCAGGGCTTTATCCTGCAGTGCGTGCTTCAAAACTGAACGTTGTGGAGGCATTGAGAAATGAGTAATAATGTAATTGAATTTAAAGATGTCTGGAAAACATATAAAATGGGTGACGAAGAAGTAAACGCCCTTGCAGGATTGAATTTAGCCCTGAGAACTGGATCGTTCACTGCAGTGATGGGACCATCAGGGTCTGGAAAATCAACCTTCCTCCATGTTGCAGGAATACTGGACACCCCTACAAAGGGTATTTTCCTCATAAATGGAAAGGAACCAGGTAAATTCTCCTCAAAAAAACAGGCTCAGATACGTAGAAATGAGATAGGCTTTGTTTTCCAGAGGTTCAACCTGATGCATCAGCTCACAGTACTTGAGAACGTCATGCTCCCCATGATCAAGGAGGATAAGTCGAAGGCTGTGGATCTCATCGATAGGATGGGGCTGGAGGGTAAGTACAACAAACTTCCAAGCCAGCTTTCAGGTGGTGAACAGCAGCGCGTTGCAATAGCCAGGGCTCTTATCAACGATCCATCGATAGTTTTTGCAGATGAACCAACTGGAGAGCTTGACAGCAAGAACGCCAATGCAATAATGCAGATATTCCAGGATCTAAACCGTAAGGATGGTGTCACCATCGTGATCGTAACCCACAACCTGGAATCTGCTGAATACGCAGATGAGATCATTGAGATGAGGGATGGGAAGATTAAAATTTGATCTTTTTTATTTATTTTTTTTAATCAATAACACACAGATTAGACTGAGAAATACTATTCTCATCTTTGAACAGTTTCATCGATTTATTTTTGAAGATAAATTTTTGTTCATTTTATAGAGTCATATTCCCTCATTAAAGCTAAATTTATACTAATTATAAAGATTTTTATTAAATTTAATAAATAATAGTAATATTTATTTTGTTTAATTTTATATTAACTAAGGGGGATCGCTTTGTTTCTAAGTTCAGCTAAAATCCAAAATTATCGAAGTCTTAAAGAAATTGAAATACCTCTTTCTTCTTTTGTTTGTATCGTTGGAGAAAATAATTGTGGTAAATCTTCAACTCTTTTAGCGTTGAGTTTGTTTATTTCAGGTTCAAAAATATCTAAAAACGATTTTTATGATCATTCAAAACCTATAAGAATTGAAGTAGAAATTTCAGAAATTGAGGATAAGGATTTGGAAAGAATTGATGAGAGCCATAGAAACAGAATAAAGGGAATGTTGATTGATAATAAGTTAAAATTAATAAGAAAATATGAACCAAATTTATCTACTAGCTTATTAATCAAAAAATTAGTTCCTATTGATGAAAGATTTCATGATGATAAAATTAAGGAGGTATTAAGAGGTAAAAGTGGGAGAAAGATTGAAGAGACTATGAAACTCCATTTGCCAGAACATGAAGAAAATTTTATTGGGATAAATACTCAGGCTAAAGCTAAAGAAGCAATTGAACACATAGTTGCTACGTTTTCTCCCGAAAAATTAGAAGAAATGGAAGTTCCTTTGCCTACAGGAATACCTAATAGTATTAAGCTTTTGTTGCCGGAACCCATTCTTATACCTGCAGTTAAAGACATTAATGATGATATAAAAACGAAAGAATCTGCTACGTTTGGTAAATTAATGGGAGTTTTACTAAGCTTAATTGAAGACACAGAAGCACTTGAGAGTATTTTAGCTTCATTTGATCAATTTAAAGGTCTTTTTAACCGAGTTGAAACCGAAGAAGGTATTAAAGATGATAGGATAGATGAAGTAAAATACATTGAGGATGTATTTCAGTCTTATATCCAAGAAAACTTCCCAAAAGTGAAATTGGAAATAGCAATACCTCCGCCTGAACTTAAAAAGATATTTTCAGGAGCAGAAATTTTAATTGATGATGGGGTTAAAAGTAGGGTGGATTATAAAGGAGATGGTTTAAAACGAGCTGTAACCTTTGCTCTGTTGAGAACTTTTGTTAAATTAAATCTCAATAAAAAAGTTAGTGAAAAGAGTTCTAGAGACACGTCACCATATTTATTCCTTTTTGAAGAGCCGGAATTATATCTCCATCCTTCGGCCCAAAAAATATTATTTGAGGCGCTTTGTGGAATAGCTGAAAATCATCAGGTAATAGTAACAACACACTCTCCATTATTTTTTTCTTCAGAATATACCGGCACATTTGTTAAAATGAAAAAGGTGATAGAAGAACCTATTCCATATGCTGATGTAAAATCTATAACCCTTCTTAATGACATGGAAAAAAAGGAACTGTTTAGATTAATCTGTTTTGAAAACAATAATGCTGCATTTTTCTCGGATAAACTATTATTAGTTGAGGGAGATTCAGATTTAATTTTTTTTAAACATATTTCAAAAATATTGAATGAAGAATGGGACTTTGATTTAAAGAATATCCCCATAATAAGAATTCAAGGTAAAGGTAATGTAAGTCGTTATAAAAAATTTTTTGAAGCTTTTGATATCGAAGTTCACGTTATATTAGATTTAGATGTACTTATTAAAGATTTTAATAAACTTGAAGTTGAAGAATCAATTGAAGTTATGCATAGTAAATTGATTGGGGAGTTAGACAAAATAGCTGATGATGAAGGGATAGATGGTTCTATTTCAAGTGATCAAGTAAGGGATTTGGTTAGAAGTTATTCTTGGCTAGAGAAATATGAACGGTTAAAAGTATTATCTAAAAAAGGATCATTTTTAACAGCAGATGAACAATATGAGATTGAATTATTATTTTCAAAAGAATCAGATAATCGACGCAAGTCTATATTGCAAAATAATGGCTACGAAATTCCTGTTAAAGATGAACTCTTAACTAAATTAAGAGAGCAAAATATTTATGTTCTATCTAAAGGGGCAGTGGAATCTTATTATCCTGATGGTACGGGAGGTAGGGATAAACCTTCAAAAGCTTTAAAAGCATGTGAATTACTTCAAGATAAGGAAAAAATTCTTGAAGTTTGTCCAATAAGCTATGAAGATAATGGTAAAACAGAATTTGAAGTCATTTTTGAGAATATATTTGGTTAATAGGAATAGTAATATTGGAGTTGAGGATATGAAAGATTCTAAAGACTTAATTAAAAAGGAGTTGAATGATCTAATCAAAGAGGGTAATTCTTTGTTAATAAATAATAATGGAAAATATAATCTTAAGCAATCTCCATTGAGATACCAAAAATGGTATACAGCATCTTTAAGCTTAGTAAGACAATTATTGCCGGATCGTATTGAAGAATTTGAAGAATTATACCAAACGGAGAAACGTAAAGAAATTGACATTACAACTTATGGGATTAGTGATTATTTATTGGGCATAAGAGTTACTAGAAAAAGTTCTTCAGCAGATTTTTTTGATCATGAGACTGTTGTTGTAAGCAAATTTTTTCAACAACTTTCAATATTAGCTTCTGTTGATACACGAATTGATTCTGTGCTTTCAGATGTTATGGGCGTTTTAAGGGCAGATTTATTTGATAATGAAATAGATGCAGCAGAATCATTGTTGAAGGCAAAACATTTAAGAGCAGCGGGTACAGTAGCAGGGGTTGTTCTTGAAAGTCATTTAGCAGAAATATGTAATAATAATGAAATAAAACTCAAAAAGAAAAACCCAACTATTGATAATTATAATCAAGCCCTTAAAGATAATGGAATATTAGATTTGCCAAATTGGCGCCAGATTCAGAGGTTAGGAGATATTCGAAATTATTGTTCTCATAAAAAAGAAAGAGATCCTACTTATGATGAAGTTGAACAATTAATTAAGGGCGTTAATAAGATTATTAATACTATTTTTTAATTATTCTACAGAAATTCTTAGGAGAAATTTTATGGAGAAAATATCTACATTTTTGAGTGTAGGCAAACCACATAATATCATACAAAAGAATTACATTAATAATATGGTTAAATATCTTGATAGTAAAAATATTATTGCAGAAACATTAGGTACTACTTTCTGGTCAAATAAAAGCCCATTAATTCCTATCCAAAAAAAGATGCAAGAAGTTAATGGGGCGATAATAATAGCTATGGAACGTTTTCATTCAAAAGAAGGAGTTTATAAAGAAGAAAGTAAGGAGCAAGAGAAATTTGAAGATCAATATTTTGCTACTGTGTGGACACAAATTGAGGGAGCAATGGCATATCAACTTGGATTGCCTCTATTAATCTTAAAAGAGAAAAAATTAATTGCTGAAGGTATGTTTGATCCACAGATACATGAATGGAGAGTCACTAATATTAATTTAAATAATTCTGAGGAGATATTTAAAAATCCAATTAAATCACAAATTAATGCTTGGATTCAAGATGTTCAAAGGTATCATAAATCAAATAGAACTACACAATTATCTATAAATTAATCCTTTGAATATAACATTTAAAGTATAAATAAGTCATATGGAAAAAAATCAGTTTATGGAACTATTGGAGAGGTTTATAGTTAGATCAAGTGTAGAATAAAACATTGTATTAAAATTATTTTTGCTCCAGAACAGTTGCTCTGTGGTAGAATCCGTATTTTGCGTAAAACTCTAGGGTTTCCTCGTTACCGTTGGCCACAAGGATTCTGCGCTTCTTAATCTGGTTCTCGTCCATCCATTCCAGGGCCCTTTCCATCAACCTGCTGCCTATACCCTCTGATCGCCACGCTTCATCAACGTAGATTGAATCAATTTCTCCCTCAAGTTCAGGGGATATCGAGCTCACACAGTAACCCAGAACTTGACCTTCAGGATCCTTTGCAAGGTCAACCCTCAGAGAACCCTCTGCAGATTTTTTAAGCAGATTCTCCTTCCTCTCATTGAAATCAAAATTCTGATAGTGGTTCTGAAAGTTCTCTGATTTTTTCTGATGGTGCTGCCGCAACTTCTCCCACAGGGGTTGTATCAGGTCCAGGTCATTTTCATTACCTTCGATGTAAATTATTTCCATGTTATTTCCTCAAAGATTTACTACTTCAATATTTTATTTCATTTTCAAGGGTTTCAACCCATTCTTCAGTCGTTAAAACTTTGCTGAACCTCATTGCCTGTGTCACAAGGATGGCTTTGTGCAGGGCCTCATCTGAAACTTCTCCAGCGTAGTTGGAGATGCTAAGGGTTCCTGTCGCATC
>ENA-UOOE01000204-UOOE01000204.1-fermentation-metagenome-genome-assembly--contig:-NODE-204-length-63489-cov-6.708910_pt1 | contig 63489 bp, 66 predicted proteins | sample MGYA00245776_ERZ724021 | MGnify/ENA primary metagenome ERZ724021 (study PRJEB28704, sample SAMN03018321) | fermentation metagenome | biome: anthropogenic terrestrial biome; feature: soil; material... | reverse complement strand
GTGGATTAATTATCGGAAGTGTATTAGCACAATTAATATTAGTACCTGCTTCAAAATTAATAGTAATTATTGCAAGGCTGATTTAGTTGAGATATTGTATTATATCTCATATTTCGGCTGCGACTGAGCAACGTCGTGTAATCACAATATAACAATTTTAGAATAATTTATTTTCCACTTTTCGGTTCTCTTTAATTCAGTAATCAATTTCTCTATTCCTATAGAAATGCCTGTTTCTTTTTGAATATGCAAAAAAATGGGGGAATTAATAAAAATCTAAATTAATAAAAGAGAGTAATTACACATTTTGACGAGTTTCCGTGAAAACTCATAATTACGAGGGGGATATGAAATGATTAAATTAATTAAAATTGAACTAGAAAAGTTCAATTTTAAGAAATATATAAAAAGTGCAATTGTAGCGAACATTATCATCTTAGGTATTTTAACTTTTATCACCTATTCAATAAAGGCTTTAAGGATAGATGTAATATCAGACTATCCAACTGTTTTTACTATGATAGATAGTTTGGTTCGAGCAACGTTTATGATTTTCTCTAGTGTACTTATTTCGAATATTATTATTAAGGAATTAAGAAATAAAGAAATGATTACATTATTTCCATATCCAATAGATAGAAGAAAAACAATTACAGCTAAAATTATTATAGTTATTATGTTCACTTTCTTAACAATAATGTTATCAAATATTTTTCTAGAAATTAGTTTTTATTTTTTAGATAAAGTTTTTAATATTGTACCTAACAAGTTAAATATAATAACAATAAACACCTTAACTATATTTATGTATGCAATCACATCCTCTCTTATGAACCTAATATCTATGTATTTGGGAATACTTAAGAAATCAACTTTTGTAACAATCTTAACATCTATTGTTTTAGTTTTCATTGTATGCTCTGATAACAATGGGTTTTCATTAAATTCTATAATCGCAATTCCTCTGTCACTTGCAGCTTTAGGCATATTGTGTGCATACTTATCAATAAAACATATAGAAAACTTAGATGTAAAAAAATAATAAAATTATTGCTTTTTTTGACTTTTAATTGAATATATATGAAATAAGTTTCAAAAATTGTATTAATATTATTTATTATTTTGTAGTCATAAATGGAATTTATAATAACTAAAATTTAATTATGGAGGTACAAAATAGTGAGTAATGTATTAAAATCAATACTAATTTTTTTAAACGATATTTTTAAAAAAGTTTATAAAGTAATTCCACAGAAATTTGATTTAAAGTTCAATCAAAACGGAGAATTTAAAATTGTTCAATTCACAGATTTGCATGAGTATGCTTTCAAGAATAAAAAAACTATAAAACTTATAGAAAATATATTAGACACTGAACAGCCAAATCTTGTTGTGTTAACTGGAGACATTATAGATGGCAGGTATTGTAAGTTAAAAGAACAAGTTAAAAAGGCAATTGCAAATATTGCAAAACCCATGGAAGATAGAAAAATCCATTGGGCAGTAGTTTTAGGTAACCATGATAATGAATTATGTGCAGTAAATAGAAAAAATCAGATGAAAATATATATGTCATATAAATATAATCTTAGCCAAAATTTTTCAAGTGTAATTGGTAGATCAGGAGATTATAACCTTACCATTAAGGATTCTAAAAATGATAAAACTATATTTAACATTTACATGTTTGATTCAGGCAGCTATGACATAAAAGGGTATGGCTATATAAGAAAAGAACAGATAGATTGGTACAAAAAATTATCAAATAGTCTAAAGAAACGCTTTGGTAAGATAATTCCATCATTTATGTTTTTTCACATTCCATTGCAGCAGCAATATCAGGTATGGAAAAGTGGAAAAGCTATAGGAGAAAGAAATGAAAAGGAATCTCCGCAATCTATTGATAGTGGATTATTTTCTGCACTTACTGAAATGGGGGATGTGAAAGGAGTATTTGTAGGGCATGATCATAACAACGATTATATAGGGGATTTAGATGGTATTACTTTAGGATATGGGCGAAAGACAGGATACAACTCTTACGGGAAAAAGGGGTTTGCTAAAGGAGCAAGAGTAATTATTTTAAATGAAAACAATTTAGAAAAATTTAAAACATATAAAAAACTGGAATTGCAAAGTAACAAATAAAAAATGTTTTACCCAAAGTTTATGCATGAGGGAACCCGGGTCTATTATAGGGCCATGGAGCATCACTTGCTGGAATTAGGGGGGAGCATAACATTAAAATTAAAGGCACTAGCCAAGCTTTTTGCCTAAGTGAGGGAAGAGTTAAAGTTTGGCTAGTGATACAGTTAGATGAAAATATTATTTAATATCCATTTGATCCATAGATACTAATTTATTTTTTTGATTTTCTTTTAGATCTTTCTGTAAGTTATCTACATTTCCGTCGCATGTATTACAGTCACTATGAATTATTATATTTTTAAGGTGTTTAATTTGCTCTTTTTTTTCCCGTTGAATTCCAATAGCATTTTTTAGTCTATCTCTATCACTTATGTCAGAATGCTGCTCTAAATGTCTTTCTGTTCTTGTATAATTTTCTACATCATTAACTAGATGGTTTACCCTACCTGCAGTCTTTTCTTTTAATCTATCTTCTTCACGTTGTTTATTTGCTTCCCTATTAGTTTCCATGGAAAATCCTCCTTTAAAATATAAAAGGTGTACAAATTTATTCTTGGCTTAATAAAGAAATTTAATACTATGAAATAATTTGTAAAGTTTTTTATGTAAGTAATTGATAAATTATTTTAGAAATTTAAAAAGAGAGTAAAAACTATTTTAGCTTCCTCTCTTTCTTTTATTAAATGGTTTTTAAAAATTCTGCATATTTTCTATCTGCTATCATAATATGTTTACTAATCCATTCAGACAAAAAATCTATAATTTCTAATATTACTTTTCTTTGATTATCATCTATATCTTCTCTAGAAGCAACTTCGTTTATTTTATAGACATAAAATCCATGTTCTTCTTCTTGGTCGTGAATATGATCATAATTGCATTTTTTCAGCATATCTTCTTCATATTCAAAATGATATTTTGTGTATTCTAAAAGTTCATCGATTATTGTCATTATTTCATCATATCTATCATATCCATCATCTATTACTGCAATATCATATGCTCTTCTTCCTATTTCCATTAGCTTTTTATGTTGTTTATCTATTTCATCAATATTTAAATTATATTCTTCTTTCCATTTAAATGACATTTTATCATCTCCTTATTTATTTAACAATAAATATTACAAAATAAATATTATCATATATTTTTAGCAAATGCAAGCTTATTTAGTGTAGAGTTTCTAAGCAAAAATTAGTAGTAATATGTTATTCTGTATTTAAGGGGTGAGATAAAGCATGAATAAAGAAAATAATTATGAGATTTGTTATGAAAACATGTGTAAGGAATTTGTTAAGTATAATCCAGAAGAGGTCGCCAAAAAAAGCAGAGCTTATTATGATTCCGAAAAAAAGCAATTTACATTAACCTGTTTTAACAAAGAATACCTAATTTCTTATCCAGAGGGCAATATTGTATTAAAACATGATAAAGAAAAAGATGCATCTATAGATGTAAATACAATGCTGATGCTTAAGATGCTGATGCTTAGCTATTTATATCGGGCTACTAACAGCAGGCTAACAAATAAATGGGTACCCCTTAGAGAATTAGAGGGGGTTGGCCATGCTTATCAGGGATTTGCAAAGCGGGGTATAGATAAATTAATTGAATTCTTTGGCCATAAGGGAGAGCTCTTCTTGGAGGCCGGCTTTAAACTAGGTGGAAAAAAAGTTGATGTTGGAGATGTTGGGATAAAGATTAATATATTACCCAATGTGCCAATGGTATTTGGTTTATGGACAGCAGATGATGAATTCCCAGCAGATGCTACTATTCTTTACGATTGTTCCGCAGTTAGAGAACTGCATGTGGAAGATTTAGCTGGTTTATGCTCTGAAGCAGCTGATGAAATAATTAGAGTTGCTAAATCAATTGAAATAGATTAAATAAATATAATTAATTTACTTATATGATACTACACACTATAGAAAATATCTTATAGCATGAATAAAATAGAACAAATAAAAAAATGTGATCATAAAATAAAATGAACACATTTTTTATTTTTAGAAGTTAGTTTTAACTTTCTGCATTTTTGCTAGTAGAAGATGTTAAACTATTTATCATGGCAGTTTCTTGATCCTGAGTAATGGTACCTGCTGTTACTAGAGTATCCAGCTTAGTTTTTAACAAACTTGTAAATTTTTCTTTCTTAGCTTGAACATCTGCATTTTTATTAGAAGTAAGTAGATTTTTTATAGCAGTTTCTTGATCTTTGGTAATAGTACCTGCAGTTACTAGAGAGTCTAGAAAGTTAGTTTTTCCTGCAGTTTTTTTACTTTGTAAATAAGCTTCGCGCTCAGATTGAGTCATGTTTTTGACTTTATCCATTTCAGCTTTTCTTTCAGATTTTTCTTGACTACTGCTATTTAATATAGCAGTTTCTTGATCTTGAGTAATAGTACCTGCTGTTACTAAGGTATCAAGTTTAGTCTTTAGCAAGTTTTCAGTATTTGATTTTTTATCAGTTTTAGAAGAAGTTAGAAGATTTAATGCAGCAGTTTCTTGATCTTGAGTAATGGTACCTGCGGTTACTAGAGAGTCAAGCTTAGTTTTTAAGAAATTTTCATTGTTTTTTGTATTGAAGTTTTTGTTAGAACAGTATGCTGCCTTTGTTGTCTTGTTAGAAAGGGAAGCTGCATTAACTGTAGTAAATCCTGTACCAATTGATGCCACAAGAGCTAAAGCGGATATTATTTTAAGGTTTCTTTTTAACATTTTTAATTACCTCCTAAATATTTCTTTGATTTATAACATAATCTCACTGCTCTGTGACAGCTTTATTACAAATAAGTGAATAGGATGTTAAAATTGATAAGTATGGATAAAAGAAGAATAATATAGTAGGAGAAAATTCTTATAAATAATGATATAATTTATTTGTACCCTAATTGATAAAAGTAATTTATGTGATAAAAATATTTCAAATAAAGGTGAAGAAAAGATGTTTTTTAAAATATTCAGATTGATAAGAAATTTTATAATGGCATCAGTATCGGACAAGTACAAAGAAGAATTTGCTATAAATATTAATGAGATTAATCTAACTAGGGGAAAAATTACAGCAGTAACTTTCATTGTTATAGAAGTTGTAGAGCTTGTAATTTTGTTTACCACAAGGGGACATGCTTTTCTCAAAAAAACCGACATATACTATGCAGCTATGGATACCGTATTAATTTTGATAATGATAGTATATTTACTCATGTTCGTTAAATTAGAAAATAGCATTTCTAAACATGGATTAGGCATTAAGGTTGTTGGAGTATCTTTTACAATCATGATATTGTTTTGGTGTGCAGGTATATCTTTATTGGATCAACTGTCTTCTGGGCAGATTATTGTATATTCTATATCAATTATAGCAGTTGCTGTAACTCCGATTTTTAAACCAATTACGTTATTGCTTATGTATTTAATTGTACATTTACCATTTCTTTTTCTCGTGCCATATTTTCAGAAATCCAGTGATATATTGTGTGCAAACTATATTAATAGTACTACTTTTTTAATAATATCTTGGATGATATCATGCATGAGGTATAAAAATCAAATAGATGATTTTAATAATAGAAAAATAATACAGGAAAAAAATGATGAATTAGAACGAGTAAATCAAAAATTAGAAAAACTTTCTCAAATTGATAGTTTAACAGGTATCTTCAACCGTTTTGTATTTGATAAAACAATAGAAGCAGAATGGGATAGATGCAAACGCTATTTTATACCCCTGTCATTAATTATGATAGATATTGATTTTTTTAAGGCATTTAATGATAGTTATGGCCATCAAGCTGGAGATAATTGCTTAAGGCAAGTTTCAAGGGTTCTTTCATCTTGTGCAAGGCGTTCCTCAGATACTGTTGCCAGATATGGGGGAGAGGAATTTGCTGTTGTACTCACTCATATGGAAAAAGAAAGTGCATTGAAATTTGCAGAACAATTGAGAAAAAGGGTTGAGCAGTTAGCTATTCCACATATGTATTCTTCTGTTTCCAATTATATTACGATTAGTTTAGGAATTCATACTGTTATTCCGTCTGATATGTTATCTATTGAACAATTTATTAAAATTGCAGATAAAGCTTTATATGAGGCTAAAAAAGATCGTAATAAGGTTGTCAGTGCAAATAGATTAAACTTATCGAAAATAAAATTTTAAAATAAAGGAAAAAATATCTGATTATACTAATATTTCAAATTATCATTTTGAGATGAAAAAGATAAATAAAAGGATGGATAAATGTTTCCATCCTTTTATTTTGCTCCTTAATGCTAAGTTTTGAATACGTGAAAAGAGATGTATAAAATACAGCTCTTTTCAGTGTAGATAAGATTAGAGCCTATCCTTTAACCCTAGCTCATAAGCATATAGAATTTTGGATGTTGTTTGATTGAAACCAGGAAAATCAATTCCCAATTCCCTTGCGGTTTCCATATTGAATTTATCATTGGAATGGTTAAATTTAATATGAGGGGCTTTATCATTTTTTATATTTGTCATATATATTCACCTCCATTATATAGTGATAACCAATTATGTAATGTTATATTCAGAGGAAATCATATATGAATGAAATTAATTATTCATTAATATTCACCTCCCAAAAATAATCTAATAGTTTCCTAAAAGTCAGCCATTCCTGAACTTTTTCTTTGTTCTAAAAACATAGCATTTAGTTAAAAAACTTCGTATAAAATTAATGAAATTTATAATATTGGGAATTATATTGTAAAAGAGGAGATGTAAGTATGGAGAAAATAGGTGTAAATAATTTTATATCCATTATCATAGGAATATCTTTAGTTTTAACTTGCTTTTTAATCTTTTATTTTTTTCAAAAGTATCTTTTTAGTAAATACAAAAATAAAGTAAAGAATATAGTAGATAAAGATGATGATCATTTAAGTTAACCTTTTTTCTTTAAGATTAAAGCTGCAAAGAAAAGGAACATCTCTAATCCTGTCTCAACAAGTATAGCCATAAGAGGATATGAATACAAACTAAAGTTTACTAGATCCAAGCTATTTTTGAAAGAAGTTATACCAATAACAAAAGAAACTAGTATGGCAGGAAGTACGAGAGGTTTATATGTATTTAGTCCTACAATTTGAGATATACCCACACTAAAAGCCCATATCATACTTGCAGATGCTGTAATTGCTGCACCGATGATAATCATGAGCCAGATAGCTTCCACCCGTTCAAAAAAATCACCTAAATGAACAAATCTTGTGAGTTCAAGGCTAACGTTAATCATGTTTTTAGCTTGTGGATAACTAAAAATTCCTATTGTACTGATAACGAGTGAGAGGATGACAAAAGTACCTAAACTGACAGCAGTAAATTTTGCGGTAAATCCATTTTCTGGATGATTGCAAATAGGAATATACATACCCATAATAATACATATTCCTATAAAGGATAGGATAAGAGGGGTGCCTGTTAAAGCTGGGTATAGGCCAGCCTCCAGCTGTGGTTTAAGTCTGTCTATTTTTACATCAGGAATAAAAAACAAAAATAGTACAATACAACTAAATAAAAAAAAGGGACCTAAAATTTCACATACTCTTCCTATGGATTCTATTCCTTTTAAAACAGCATAGCTTACTACAAGATAGGAAGAAATAAGGATTAGTGCCACTGGGGTTTTTGGAAAAAATACTGTATTAAGTATTATACTTAGTCCTCTTTGCAATATAGAAGAGACTAATAAGAAGAAAATAGGAAATGATATTCCTATAATTTTACCTAACCTTTTGCCAAGAATAGTCATGCTGTATTGTATCATATTCTGACCTGGAAATCTTATGCCCATATAAGCGTAGACAACAGCTAAGAGGACATCTAAAACCCAGGCTAAAATTACAGATAGCCAGGCATCCCTTCTTGCCTGAAAAATTACCAATCTAATTACGTGCAGTCCGGTAAAAGATGTAATGATACAAAAAAGCATCCATATAAATTGATTTGTACTGATAACTTCTTTTTCACGCATATTTTATTCACCTCAATGCGAAATTTATAATTTATTTAAAAATGTTTTCCCAATAGGTTCAAATAATTTTTCTATTAAATCTATGGGAGTTGCCATACCTAAATTTTTACTAGTTTGAAAAAACAAAGACATAATTAATAAAAATCCCACACATAATAACTCTTTCCACATTCTTTTTTTAGCAAGAGGTATTCCCTCAAGTATTCCTATTAGAAATACTGAAATAATTATAATTGTAGTCATTTAGTGCTTTCCTCCTCATTTGTTATAACAGGATCTTTAATTATTCCTATATTAGTCACATTAATTTCAAAATTAATGTCATATTTTATATTTGGAAAGATTCGAGACCAATTTTTTTTGATATTAAGCCACTCCTTTGGATTATTATTGTATATTTTGGTTGAAAAACCAATGAAGTCTGTATTTAAGTCTTTTTGTGACTTATATATCAATTTATGTAATTGGCTTTTTAATGTGGATTCAATATCATATTGAAGACTATTTATAGCTGCAGGGCTCATATTAATATTTTGTGCTTGCTCAATAAAGGCACTGCCCTTACATTGAATTTCCATATTGACACCATCTTCAGTTAAATGAGGAATTATTTTGGTAGGTTTTTTAAAAACATTTACAGTTATGTCATTATTTTTGCTTGACTTAGTAGGAAAGATAACTACATGACCTTTTGCATAATCAACCATCCATAGAAGGCTTTTAGATTCTTCATTTGTCAATATTCCTATTAAATGATTGTTTTTAAAAATGGCCATTCTTTCAACTGTAATTTTGGCAGCAGTACTATCTTTTGATTTTCCTAACTCAATTACAGGAGCAAAGGCTGACTTTGATTCATTTTTTGACTCTATAATAAAGTTATTTATATTCATAGGTACAATAGATCCATTTTTTTTAAATAAGCCCATCATGGTATTTATGCCAGTTGAAGTGGCAGAGTCACTAGATATTTTACTTTCTAAAATTTCTTTGGCTGTTTTATTTGAAACAAGTATCCAATTAGTACTTCGCATTTGACGATTTCTATTTAAATAATCCATTACTTCAGAAACTCCTGATTCACATAACTCTTTTGATAAAATGATTACCTTGGCATGTGAAAAGTCCAGTAGTGCAGAATTATTTTTTGAAAAATTTTGCATAGCATCAAAAATAGAATGGCCAGTACTTACTTGAATAGTGGATTTATTTTCCACTTTATTAGACATATTAGTATCATTTTTTGTATGGTTAGGATTAATAATCTCTAATGTTACAAGGAAAGAGTTATCACTGGATATTTTATCAATACCAATGCCAGCCACAAGATTAATTTCATTTAGTTCGCTCTTATCACTACTACAACCGTAAAGTGAAATTGAAAATATAAAGATTAAAATATAAAATAATATTGATTTATACTTCATATTTTGTTATCCTTTCTCGTCTTTGATGTTTTCAGATGATGATTTTTGCCGATGTAAATTATTAACATTGGCGTAATGAGGTCTGCATTTCATATGGGTCCAGGGGAATCTTATTAAAACATCTTTTAGCTCCTTTAAGTGCAAAGGTGCTAGTGGGGAAAGATAATTTACACCGAAGGACTTTAATGATGATAAATGAATTAAAAGTACAATAATGCCAAGCATAATTCCATATAACCCCAAAAATGCTCCCAAACACAGCATGGAAAAACGTAAAATACGAATAGCATACCCCATATCATAAGATGGAATGCTAAAAGAAGCTATTGCTGTAGTGGCTATAATAATGACCATAATGGGTGAAGTAACCCCAGCTCTAACAGCTGCATCACCAATAACAAGTGCACCAACAATACCTACAGTTTGATTAGCAGGTGAAGGAAGACGAATACCTGCTTCTCTAAGTGCTTCAAAGGCTATTTCCATTAACAATGCTTCAATAAAAATAGGAAATGGAACTCCATGGGCAGCTCCAATAATGCTAATAAGTAAAGGTGTAGGAATCATTTCTTTATGATACGAGATAATTGCAACAAAACATCCAGGAAGTAGTAGTGAAATCACAAAGAAGATTAATCTTATGGAACGTACAAATAGGGTAGTAGAATACCTTTCATAGTAATCTTCACTAGTTTGCAAAAATTGAATTAAAGTAGCAGGAAGTATCAAAACGCAGGGCGTACCATCTACTAAGAGTGCTACCCTACCTTCTAAAATGCCAGCGGCAACTCTATCTGGTCTTTCACTGTGCTGAATTTGTGGAAATAATGTGAAGTGTGTATCTTCTATCAGTTCTTCTATATAGCCACTTTCTAAAATAGAATCTATGTTTATTTTAGAAATCCTTTTTTTTACTTCTTCAACAATACTGGTATCTACTATTCCATGTAAATAGGTGATGCTTATTTTTGTTTGTGTTTGTTTTCCAACGATAAAATCTTCAACTTTTAGTTCTGAAGATTTTATTTTCCTCCTGAGTTGAGAGATGTTGATGGAAATATTTTGTGTGAATCCTTCATTTGGACCTCTCATAACTTTTTCAACATTTGTTTCCGACACACTTTTTTCCTTCCATCCAGGAGTTGTCATTTCTAAAGCTTTATCATCACCATCTAGTAAAAATATAGTATTCCCATTTAAGAGAGCATTTGTAACTTGACCAATAGTTGATAGTTCACTTATTTCTGCAATTTGAAGAAAATGTTTTTTAGCTATTTCTATAATATGATCAGATTTTAAAGTATCTTGAGTAATTTCTTTGATGTTCATAATTGAAGGTATTACATTTTCATTGATTAGTTTTATATCAGAAAGCCCATTTATAAAAACAAGTACACAGGAACGTTCAATCGAATCTATAACAAATTTATGGTAAACAACATCAGCGCAATTTGAAAACAACTCATATAATATATTTAAATTATTTGAAAGAGATTTATTTAAGGGCAAATTATATCTATCATCAGATAACTTTTGTACATAAATAGGAGCTGAAGTGTTTTTAGAATTAAAAAACTTCTTCACAATTAAAGATCACTCTCCTAAAAAATTATTTTATAATTTATGATTATTCTCTGCAATGTAGGTAAAAATATTCAATTTTCATCTTTGTACTTTTACAAAAGAATATTAATATATTATAATTATATATAAGCATATTTTAAGCAAATAGTAAAAATAATAGCATATTTTTATCAAATATGCATTAAATTATAAAAGAGGGATAGAAAATATGATTGTTACCTGTAGAAATATATTGAATTTACCAGGACTTGAAAAGATGAAAGTTATAGCTGGAAAGGGCGGTTTAGATAGGGGAATTACCTGGGCTCATATAATTGAAGTACCAGATGTTCAGGATTTTGTAAAAGGAGGAGAACTTTTATTTATTACTGGCATAGCAATAGGAAATAATTCAGAAATTCTTCTAAAATTTATCAAAGACATCAACGCTAGAAACTTGTCTGGTCTTGTTATAAATGTAGGTCCCTATATAAAAGAGATACCTCAAGAAATCATAGATTTTGCAGATAGTTCAGATTTTCCTATATTTGAGTTACCTTTTGAGGTTAAATTGATAGATGTAACTCAAACTATCTGTAGGGCTATTTTTGCACGAAATGCACACAAAGAATCTGTAAATAATTTTATGCGAGAAGTAATTTTTGAAGATATAAATATTAACGATGAAATGATGGACAGGGCACTTTTATACGGATATAAGAGGGAAAAAAAATACTGCAGCCTCGTAGTTGATATTGATGACTTTAGTTCTTATATAAAGAAAAAAAATATAGTTGATGAAGAGATTATAGCAAATATAAAAAATCGTGTGCAAGATATAATAGAATATGTTTTGGAAGAAAATAATAAAAAATATTTTTATGCGGTTCAAAGTGATGCTTTCTATTTTATGGTATGTTCCAGCACGAAAAATATGGACAAGGTTGCAGAATCTATAAGAGAGCAAATATCAAGGAGAATAGGAGACATTACGGTAAGTATAGGATTAGGAGATGAATGCAGTGATCTAAAAGATTTTAAATGTGTAATACTAGAAGCAATGAAAGCATTAAGGTTATCTAAGATTTTTAGAAAAAAGAATTGTGTTATAAATTATAAAAGATTAGGTATATTCAGACTTTTTTTTGATACGGAAATCAACGAAGAGATGAGAAAACTATTTGATGAGAATTTACTTAAACTTAAAATTTATGATGACAAAAATTCTACTGTATTAGTAAAAACTTTAATTGCATATTTAAAAGAAAATAGAAATTTAGGTAAAACTGCAGAAAAGCTATATATACATAGAAATACTATAAAATATAGGATAAAGAGAATACAGGAGATATTAGATTGTGATTTAAAGGATGATGAAGCTGTTTTTAACATTAAGCTATGCATAAAAATTGGAGTATTTTTAAAATTGCTGTGATAGTGATTTTATAATACACAAAAATTTATAAATATATTTGTTGATAGTGGACATATTAATTCATTTTAAAATATGATAAATTATATACATTAAAATTAGTAAATTATTAATTTAACAACAAATAAATTATTAAAATATAAAAAGTTAGGTGATTAAATTATGGATTATTCAGTTTTTCAATGCCCCAAGAAAATAATATATGGAAAAAATACAGTAGATTTTATTGGAAGTGAAGCAGCGGTGTTTGGAAATAAAGCAATGATAGTTACAGGAAAATATTCATCAAAAAAGACAGGTGCGTTAGATAAAGTTGTGGATAGTTTAAAAAATCATGAGATAGATCCTATTGTATTTAACAAGGTAGAGTCAGATCCCAGCGTTTTTACTGTAAGGGAGGGAGTGAAAGTAGGAAAAGAAGAAAAAGTAGACTTCATAGTTGCATTAGGTGGAGGAAGTGCCATGGATGCAGCCAAGGCCATAAGTATGGTGATAGGAAATGGAGGCGATATTTTAGATTATGAAAAAATTCAGCCTAAAACTTATGGAGTACCTATTATAGCAGTTCCTACCACAGCAGGAACGGGAAGTGAGGTCAGTAAGTTTTCTATAATAACGGATACTGAAAGAAAGATAAAAATGCTCATTTCAAGTAATTTTATAATACCTGAAATAGCAATTTTAGATCCGCTTTTGACTATGATGATGCCGCCTCAAGTTACAGCAGCTACAGGGATGGATGCTTTCACCCACGCAATTGAGGCATATATTTCAAAGGCTGCACAGCCAATGTCAGATATATTTGCGATAAAGGCAATAAGGCTTATAAGCAGCAATATTGCAAGGTCAGTGCTTAAAGGTGATATTGAAGCTAGAGAAAATATGTTACTTGGACAGATGTATGCAGGACTTGCTTTTAGCAATGCATCTACAGCACTTGTTCATTCAATGTCAAGACCTTTAGGAGCTTACTATAAAGTTCCTCACGGTATGGCAAATGCAATTTTGCTTACCGAGGTTATGAAATTTAATAGAGCTTCTTGTGCTGAAAAGTTTAAAGTCATAGCAGAAGCTATGGGAGAAAATGTAGAAGGAAAATCTGTAAGAGAGGCAAGCTTAATTGCAGTAGATACTATAAGGTCAATTTTCTTAGATACAGGACTTCCAGTTTCACTTAAAGAAGTTGGTGTAGACAAAAATAATTTTAGGAAGATGGCTGAAGATGCTATGGAAAGTAAAACTACAGCTCTTAATCCTAGAAAACCTACAGTAGAGCAGTTAGTAGAAATATATGAAAAGATATATTAAGGGGGATTTAAAATGGTAATTTTAGAAGATACTGAGTTAGATTTAGAGGTTGATCAAATTAGAGAGTACGATAAAAAGTATAATATGCATTCCTGGAGTGCACAGAAAGAGCTAGAGCCACTTGTAATTACTAAGGCTCAAGGAATTTATTTTTGGGATAGTGATGGAAAAAAGTATTTTGATATGTCCTCCCAATTGGTTAACGTAAATGTGGGACATGGAAATAAAAAGATAATAGAAGCTATAAAAAGACAGGCAGATAAGATGTCATTTATGGGCCCTGGTTATGCTGTAGATGTAAGGGCAAAATTAGCTGCTAGGGTAATAGAAAAAGCACCAGATAATATGTCTAAAGTATTTTTTACATTAGGTGGATCAGATTCTAATGAAAATGCTATAAAAATAGCTAAAATGGTTACTGGAAGATTCAAAATATTTTCAAGATATCGTTCCTACCATGGAGCAAGTTTTGGAGCTGCAAATTTAAGTGGAGAGCCAAGGAGATATACTTGTGAACCTGGAATACCTGGATTTGTCAAGTTCTTTGATCCTTATATTTACAGAGAAAAAATAAGATTTAAAAGTGAAAGGGAAGCTTCAGAATTTTACTTAAGTAAACTTAGAGAACAGCTAATATATGAGGGTACAGACAGTGTAGCAGCTATTGTTGTTGAAAGTATAACTGGCAGCAACGGTGTAATTATACCACCTGAAGGGTATCTCCAAGGTATAAGAAAGTTATGTGATGAGTTTGGAATAATTATGGTTTGTGATGAAGTTATGGCTGGATGGGGAAGAACTGGAGAATGGTTTGCCTGTGACAACTGGGATGTAAAACCAGATATTATTACATTTGCAAAAGGAATTACTTGTGGATATGTGCCTCTTGGAGGAGTAATTGTAAGTGAGAAAATAGCGAAGTTTTTTGATGATAATGTACTTATGTGTGGATTAACATATAATGCACACCCACTAGCTTGTGCCGCAGGATGCGCAACTATAGATGTATATGAAGAAGAAAAACTAGTGGAAAACTCAAAAAAGATGGGAGTCATTTTAGGACAAAAACTAGAGGAGGTAAAGAAAAAACATTCAAGTGTAGGAGATGTTAGATATATAGGATTGTTTTCTGCAGTAGAACTGGTAAAAGATAAAGAAACTAGAGAGGCTTTAGTGCCTTATGGAAAAGATCCAGATGGAATAATGCCAAAAATAGTTGGAATGCTCAAGAAAGCAGGATTTTCAACTTATTCCCATGAGAGCTGCTTAATGATAGCACCTCCACTTATTATAAAGGAAGAAGAATTGGAAGAAGCTATGGACATTTTTGATAAGGTTATGTATTCCATAGATGAATTTGTAGAAAAATTAAAAAATAAGCGTCCCTTTTGTGGAAGAATAGGACACTCAAAAATTAATTAATCACTTATATTATAAATCAATTAGAAAAAATGTAAAGGAGATATTGATTATGAAAGTAAAAGAAATGGAAAAAGTAAGTTGTGATAAAGAAAGAATGAGAGATAAAATCGTTACTTTTAGTAAATTTGGTGCTACTGGACATGGTGGAATAACAAGGTTATCCCTATCAGAAGCAGCCCTTCAGGCAAGAGCAGAATTCTCAAAGAGAATGAAATCACTAGGTGCAGAGATTGTAACAGATGATATGGGAAATATGTATGCTACTTTTAAAGGATTAGAAGACGACCTGCCTCATATTTCAATGGGATCTCACTGTGATTCAGTAGTACAAGGCGGAAATTATGATGGAATTTTAGGTGTAATGACTGCAATGGAAGCAGCTGAAACTATAGTTAGAGAAAATATTCCTCACCGCCATCCAATTACAGTTATGATATGGACTAACGAAGAAGGAGCACGTTTTGATCCTGCAATGATGTCATCTGGAGTTATTACTGGTAAATTTGATAAAGCAAAGATGCTGGCATCAAAGGATCCAGAAGGCGTAACTTTTGGTGAAGCATTGGATGCAAGCGGGTATAAAGGTGATGAAAAGAATAGAATAAACCCTAAAGATTATAAGGCTCTTCTAGAACTGCACATTGAGCAGGGACCAGTACTTGAGACTGCAAAAAAGGATATTGGTGTTGTAGAAGGCGTTGTTGGAATGGTAAATTATGAATTTGAATTTATAGGTCAGGCTGGACATGCAGGAACTGTTCCACAGAAAATGAGAAAAGATGCTCTTTTAGCAGCTTCTGAGGCCATTCAATATCTTCACAAAGAACTTGACAAACTTGATGGCAAGCTAGTTTATACCACTGGAAGAATCAATTGCTCACCAAATGTTCATACAATTATACCAGATCATGTTAAATTTACTTTGGATGCAAGACATCAAGATCCAAAAGTAGTACAGCAAGTAGTTGAAATCATTAAGAACATTCCATCTGAACTTGCAGGCTGTAAGGTTAGCTGCGAGGAATTGTGGGCACGTAAAACTGTCAGCTTCAACAAAGAATTAGTAAATTTGGTTGAAAAAAATGCAAATCTTTATGGATACTCCAATATGAGAATGTACAGCGGTCCTGGACATGATGCTCAATTTGCAGCTGATATGTTACCTGTAACTATGATATTTGTCCCAAGTATTGGTGGACACAGCCATTGTGAAATAGAAAAAACTCCTCTTGATAATTGTTTAAAGGGGGCTAATGTATTACTTCAGACTATATTAGATATCGATAAGATGTAAAAGAATGTGTTTGATTATTGATTTATCAAAAGAAAGAGGGGATTTACGTGGAACAGTTAGTAGAAAAAGAAATATATGAATTGGATGAATCTAATTCATATGTTGCTGAAAGTAAGCTGTACAATGATGATAATGCACCGGTACCAATTAAAGAAAGAACCTGGAATACCTATAATTTCACTGCTCTCTGGATTGGAATGGCTCACTGTATACCTACCTATATGTTAGCAGGAAGTTTAATATCACTGGGGATGAACTGGAAGCAAGCACTATTTACAATTACTCTTGGAAACCTCATAGTTTTGGTACCAATTTTATTGAATGCCCATCCGGGCACTAAATACGGAATTAATTTCCCTGTATTTTCAAGGTTGTCCTTTGGTGTATTTGGCGCAAATATACCTGCAATTTTAAGGGCAGTTGTTGCCTGCGGGTGGTTTGGAATAAATACCTATATAGGAGGAAGTGCATTAAATGTACTGTTTTCAGCTGTAATTCCAGGATGGAAAACCCTTGGAGGAAGTTTTCAAATAGCAGGGCTTAGTTTGCCGTCTGGTATAACATTTATGATATTCTGGTGCCTTGAGATGTTTGTTATATTTAAAGGCATGGAACAGCTTAAAAAATTTGAAAATTGGGCAGCTCCATTTGTTATGGTTTTAGCTTTGATTTTGATGGTTTGGGCAATTAAATCTGCCCATGGCTTTGGGCCACTCTTAAGTTCACCAGGTAAATTGCATACTATGAGTGATTTTATGAAAGTATTCCCTGCTTCACTTACCAGTATGGTAGGATTTTGGGCAACGCTGTCTTTGAATATACCAGATTTCACAAGATATGCAAAAGGTCAGAAAGAACAGTTAATAGGACAATCTTTAGGACTTCCTATAACTATGACAGTATTTTCTGCCATGGGCATAGTAATAACTTCTGCAACTGCAGTTATATATGGTAAAAGTATGTGGAGTCCGGTAGATATAATATCAAAATTCTCAAGTCCTTTTGCAATGCTGATTGGTTTTTTTGGTATAGTAGTTGCTTCTCTTTCGGTTAATATTGCTGCAAACATTGTTTCGCCAGCAAATGATTTTTCAAATATAGCACCGAAACGTATAAGTTTTAAAATGGGAGGGCTTATTACAGGTATTATAGGAATACTCATAATGCCATGGAAGCTTTTGGCAGATCCTAGTGGATATGTGTATACATGGCTTGATACTTATTCTGGAATCCTTGGACCTGTAGCTGCAATAATTATATGTGATTACTGGCTTATAAAAAAGACAAAAGTAAATCTTAAAGATCTGTATCTTACAGAAGGATTGTATACCTATAAGAAAGGTTTCAATCCAAAAGCAATTATTGCACTTGCTTTAGGAATCTTTGCAGCTCTTATAGGTAAAATAGTTCCTAGTTTAAGTGGAATAGTCAATTATGCTTGGTTTGTAGGTTTTGGAGTTTCATTTATTGTTTACTATTTATTGAGTGCAGGATCTAAAGATACAGGCAAAATTACCAGTAAGTCGGAAGAGTTTTAAAGGAGAAAGTTTTTAGATTATTTTATGAGGTGATAAATTATGGATTTGATTATAAAAAACGGAGTTGTAATAATGGCCAGGGATACTTATAAAGCAGACATAGGTATAAAAAATGGGAAAATTGTATCTATAGGAAAAGAAATTGAAGATAATGAAGCAGAAGTAATAGATGCAGAAGGAAAATATGTATTGCCAGGGGCAATAGATGCACATACACATCTTGAAATGCCCTTTGGTGGCACCATATCTGCAGACAGTTATGAGGCAGGTACTAGGGCTGCTGCCTGCGGAGGTACAACTACAGTTTTTGACTTTGCACTGCAGCAAAAAGGTCACGGTATAATTCAAACGGCTAAAGAAAGAGATGAGCTCTGTGCACCGCAGGCTTGTATTGATTATGCTTTTCATGTAGTCATATCTGATTTAAGACCTGAAATTCTAGATGAATTTCAGGATGCAGTAGATTATGGACTACCTAGTTTTAAGGTGTATATGGTTTATAAAAAAGAAGGGCTTATGGCAGATGATGGAGTACTTTGTCAAGTACTTGAAAAGGCTAAAGAAACGGGAGCACTTATTTCAGTACATGCGGAAAATCCAGATTTAATAGACATAAGAACGGAGAAATATCTGAGAGAAGGTAAAACTTCTGCCTGGTATCATTATATGTCGAGACCGGAATTTGTAGAAGCAGAGGCAGACAAGAGGGCAATACACTGGGCTAAATCCTTAAATGCGCCTCTTTATATAGTACATCTTGCAAACAAGGAAGGTATGGAAGAAGTAAAGAAAGCAAAAGATGAAGGATATGAAATATATGCAGAAACTTGTCCTCAATATTTATATTTTACAAATGAAATCTACAAGAGAGAAGACGGGAGAAATTTTGTATGTTCTCCACCAATGAAAGGAAAAGAAAGTTTAGATTCCCTTTGGAAAGGCATAAAAACGGGTGATATTTCTACCATAGCTACAGATCACTGCCCATTTCAAACTTCCGAAAAAGATTGGGGAAAAGACGACTTTACAAAGATACCAAATGGATGTATGGGTATAGAAAACATGTATCCTTATATGTTAAGTGAAGCAAATAAGGGAAGAATTTCCTTCAATAAAGTAGTAGAAGTTTGTTCTACAAATCCTGCAAAAATATTTGGATGTGATGATCAAAAAGGAAGTATTGTAATAGGCAAAGATGCTGATATTGTAATTTATGATCCTAAGAAAGAATTTATAATTTCTAAGCATAATATGCATTCTGATGTAGACTATACCATATGGGAAGGAGTTAAATTGAAAGGATATCCAGTTATGACTTTTTCAAGAGGAAAATTGGTATTTAAAGATGGAGAATTTGTAGGAAAGCCTGGCTGGGGTAAATTCTTAAAGAGAAAGATAAAGAGGTAATTAATAGGAGGATTTAATATGGACAAGAAAGATGATATGAAATTTAGTGAGATGATAGAAGAAGCTTCCAGATGTCTTTTATGCTATGATCCACCTTGCAGTAAAGCATGTCCAGGAGAAAAAAATGCAGCGGATATTATAATGTCTATAAGATTTAAAAATTATAAAGGAGCCTGTCATAAGTTTATGAGCGACTTAGATAAGTCCGGTGAATGTGGAATTGCATGCAATAATAAGATGTATTGCCAGAGAAATTGTATAAGGGGAAAAATAGATAGACCCATAAAGATAAGGATGATACATGAATTACTTCATGAAGAGAGCTTAAAAGTAGGGGAGGTAATTTAAATGAAAGATCTTTCTATAGAATTTTGCGGTATAAAGTGCCAAAATCCATTTTTCTTGTCTTCTTCCGTAGTAAGCAATAATTTTGAAATGTGTGCCAAAGCCCTTAACATGGGTTGGGCTGGTGTGGTATTTAAAACCATAGGTTTTTACGTTGCAGATGAAGTATCTCCTAGATTTGATACAATAGGCAAGGAGAATACTCCCTTTATAGGATTTAAAAATTTGGAACAGATATCGGAGCATTCTTTAGAGTATAATCTGGAATGTATAAGTAAATTAAAGAGGGAATTTAAAGATAAAGTTATTGTAGCATCCATTATGGGAGAAAATGAAGAGCAGTGGACTAAATTAGCAGAGTTAGTTACAAAAGCGGGTGCGGATATAATTGAGTGTAACTTTTCATGTCCCCAGATGGTGGAAGAGTCCATGGGCTCGGATGTAGGTCAAAATCCCGAACTTGTAGAGAAATACTGCAGGGCAGTAAGAAGAGGAACTTTACTTCCCATACTTGCCAAGATGACTCCTAATATAGGAAATATGGTAATCCCTGCGGCAGCTTCCATGCAAGGAGGGGCAGACGGAATAGCTGCTATAAACACTATAAAGAGTATAACTAGAGTTGATCTGGATAAATTTTCACCTTATCCAATAATAAACGGCAAATCAGCGGTATCTGGATATTCAGGAAAGGCAATCAAGCCAATAGCCCTTAGATTTGTAAGTGACCTATCCAGAAGTGAGAAATTAAAAAATGTTCCTATAAGCGGAATAGGTGGAATAGAAACTTGGGAAGATGCAGTAGAATTTTTACTGCTCGGAGCATCTAATATTCAAATTACTACAGCTGTTATGCAGTATGGATATAGGATAATAAGAGATTTAATAAGTGGGTTATCCTATTATATGGAAGACAAAGGATTTGAAAAAGTGGAAGATTTAGTAGGACTTGCAGTTAAAAATGTAGTTAATGCAGATGAACTTGATAGAGATTATATAATTTACCCTGAATTTAGGGACCATAAGTGTGTAGGATGTGGAAGATGTTATATATCCTGCTTTGATGGAGGACATCAAGCTATAAAATGGAATTACGAGTCTAGGAGACCACAGCTTATTGAAGATAAGTGTGAGGGATGTCATTTATGTGCAAATGTATGTCCTACTGGAGATATAATAAGTGGTAAAAAAGTACTTAAAACTGAAAAAAAAGTTAAGCAGTTAGCTTAGAAAATTTATAGGTAATGTTATATTAAACATTACCTGTGAAAGTCATACATATAAGCAAAGCGTTTAATCCTATTATTACGCAGGTTATAATCCATCCTACAGTTTTTGTAAGAGGCTTATTTGCAAAGTGTCCCATAATATCTTTCCGATTGGTTATAAGCAGCATAGGTACTATTGCAAGGGGGAGGGCAAAACTTAGTGCAACCTGGCTTATCACTAAAGCTTTCATTGGATTCATTCCAAGACATATAATAACCATTGCAGGTGTCATAGTTATAAGTCTTCTAACATTAAGTGGTATATTTAAATTTACAAAACCTTTCATAATGGTCTGCCCTGCTAATGTTCCTACTGCAGATGAAGACAATCCAGATGCAATTAAAGCTATGCCGAAAATTCCACTGGATAAGGAACCCACTAGTGGTTCTAGAGATTTATGGGCCTGTTCGATGGAGTCTACAGCTATTCCATTTTTATAAAATACTGCGGCTGAAACTATTACCATTGCTGCATTTACGATAAATGCAATATTCATGGCAATTATTATGTCAATTCTCTCCATTTTTAAATGCCTAAGTTTAACTTTTATGCTATCATTTTTATGATTCCTGCTTTGTACTAATTGAGAATGGAGATATATAACATGAGGCATAACAGTGGCGCCAAGCATACTTACAGCTATTAATACAGCACTTCCATTTGGTAGTATGGGGATAAGGGTATGTATCCCTACAGCTGTCCAGTCGGGTTTAGCTATAAACAATTCCATAGAATAAGCAATGCATATAATAGCTACAAGTGAAGTAATTACTGTTTCTATGATCCTTTGACCGTACTTTTCAAGATATACTATTATATAGGTTATTATTCCAGTAAGAAGGCCTGCGTAAATCATGGGAATTTTAAATAATAGGTATAATCCAAGGGTTCCGCCAAGAAATTCTGCTAAGTCTGTTGCCATGGCAGCAAGTTCGGCACAAACCCATAAAAACCAATTGACTTTTTTTGAAAAAATCATTCCACACATTTCTGGTAGGTTGTGCCCTGTAGCAATCCCTAGTTTTGCAGACATGCATTGGAGGAAGATAGCCATTATATTACTCCACAGGATTACCCATAGAAGGGTATAGTTAAATTGGGAGCCAGCACTTATATTTGTAGCAAAATTTCCCGGATCTATATAAGCCACGCTTACTATAAAAGCAGGCCCTAAAAATTTGGATAATTCACGGCTTTTTCCAAGTATTCCTCGATTACTTTTTTTTAATACATTTAACTCGTTTTCCATATTCTAAACTTACCTTCTTTATAAAAAATTTGTTAGTCTAGGCTAAAGTTGTTTCACTACTGTAAAATATGTAATGCAGGCTAAAAGTGTTACTATAGGGCATAGAAAATAAAGAGGTAGATCAAATTGGTGAATATATGAGTACTTTAAAAAAGCAGGCTAAAAGAAATAAAGATAGAAGCAGCTATATAATTGATGAACACTATTGAATAAAAATTTACAAATATATTGCAAATTGAATATTAGTATGATAAACTAAATAAGTATTAATAATAGTTAATACTTAGATTTGATCGGATGAACAACATATCTCTTTTAGAAATATATTTGTGAATCGTGTTAGATCTTGATTTTTGGAAAAGGAGGTATGTTTAAATGGCAGATAAAACTATAGTTTGCAAAGACTGTGGAGAACAATTTGTATTCACTGAAGGCGAACAAGAATTTTATAAAGAAAAAGGTTTTGAAAATGAGCCTCAGAGATGTCCTGATTGTAGAAGAAAGAGAAAACAACAGAACAACAGAGGATTCAGAAGATAATAAAGTGTTTACTAGAACCCTATAGTTTTATACTATAGGGTTCTTAAGGTTTCTAATAGTTTTTTCTATTATAAGATATGATTATTTGATATTTGAAAGAAAATACCTTTACAAAAAGGGGGATTTGGCAGTGGTACAGAGCCATTTTTTTATTGGTAAAAATAATACATATTATTATATAAAGCAGTATTTACAAATGACTTTAGGGTGCATAATAACAGCCTTTGGGTTTAATTTGTTTCTAAAACCCAATCAAATAGCTTCTGGTGGAATGGTTGGAATATCTCTATTTGTAAAGCAAATATTTAATGTAGAACCTGCCATTACTCAATGGGCTGGAAATATTCCCTTGTTTTTGTTAGGATTAATTTTATTAGGAAAAGAGTATACATTAAGGACTATATATGGTTCTTTAGTTTTACCCTTATTTATACTTTTTACAACGAATCTTCATGCGGTGACATTAAATCCACTATTAGGATGTATATATGGAGGATTACTATCTGGCATAGGACTTGGCCTGGTTTTTAAAAGTGATGGATCTACAGGAGGAACTTCAATAATAGCAAGTATTATCAATAAGTATACCCAATTGAGCATTGGAAATTCTCAAGGACTGATAGACGGCTCTATAGTTATTATTGCCGGGTTTATATTTGGCTCAGATAAGGCGCTTTATGCAATTATATCCATATTTATAATTAGCAAGGCTATTGACCTAGTGCAATTAGGATTTAGTGGGTCAAAAGTTGCATTTGTAGTTTCTGATAAATCGCAAGTAATTAAAAAAGTTATATTGAAAGATTTAAATAGAGGTGTCACGATGCTGTCTGGATTTGGTGGCTATACTGAAGAGGAACGTACAGTTTTAATGGTGGTTATAGACCAGTCAGAATTAAATAGATTTAAAACTTTAATAAAAAACATTGACCCAGATGCATTTATAATTATAAGTGATACTCATGAAGTTTTGGGTCAGGGATTTAAATTATATAGTGGAGTTGAGAACAAAAAAAATAAAAAAATAGTTTGATAAATATAGATTTTCTAAAATACCTCGCTAAGACTTATAGTAAATTATTCTCAAGGTTTATAGTACAAAACTGTAGAAAATATGTAAACTGTAGTATATAATAATTAATAATTAATAGCAATTTTTCATGAATTAATATGTTAAAATAAAAATGGTTATATTATAAATTTTAAGATAGAGGCGAGAAATTTGATAGATATAAAAACTAAAAAAGAAATAGGGTATATGGCTGCAGCGGGTAAGATACTAGCATCGTGTCATAAAGAAGTTAGAAAAATGATTAGGCCAGGTATAACTACTATGGAAATAGATGCTTTTGTGGAGAAATATTTAAAAGAAAATGGGGCAACACCTGAGCAAAAAGGTTATATGGGTTTTCCATATGCTACCTGTGCTTCAGTAAATGATGAAATTTGTCATGGTTTTCCAAGCAACAAACCTTTAAAAGAAGGGGACATTGTAACTATAGACATGGTTGTAAATTTAGATGGATGGTTGGCTGATTCTGCATGGTCCTATGCAGTAGGAAGTATATCCAAAGAAGCCGAGAATCTTATGAAGGTTACAAAGGAATGTCTTTACCGAGGCATAAAGAAAGCTGTTGTTGGAAATAGAATAGGCGATATAGGACACGAAATACAAAGCTATGCAGAGCCACTAGGATATTCAGTAGTGAGAGATTATACAGGGCATGGTATAGGAAAAGTAATGCATGATGATGTAAGCGTACCCCATTATGGTAAGCCAGGAAGAGGACTTAAACTTAGGGATGGTATGGTAATTACTATAGAACCTATGATAGATATAGGTACTTACTCAACAATAGTAGATAGTAATGATTGGACAGCACGTACTGCAGATGGAAGTCTTTCAGCACAGTATGAGCATACTATTGCCATAACGAAAAATGGACCCATGATTTTAACTGATCAGGACAATATTTAATAAACAGAAATACAGCAGCCGTGGATAAGTATCAGCAGTAGGCCGCACTATTCACGCCTGTATATTTTTGGAAATTAAAAATAGTGGGATTTAAATTAATTCACAATTCACAGTTCACAATGCACAATTTTGGTAGATTTTTCTCCGCTAATGCTATGAAAAATCTAAAAACTAAGTATTATGAACTATGTTATGATTTACTATGTATGGTAAATAGAATATATAGGTTGATATAAGAGCCCTTAGGGCTTATTTTTTATGCTTGAACAGCAGCAAAAAGATACAGGCTCAGCATCCTCACTTATAGGAGGATTTGCAATGATTATGGGAAGTATAGGCATATTTATAGTTTCATTTAATTGGTTCAACCAAGTTTTTGTAATAGGAGCTTTAAATGCGTAGTAGGGTTAATTTGTGGACTTGCATGGAAATTGGTCTATAAAAAACCGTATATAAGACATTTTCCTGAAATAGATATGGAACATTATGATGTAGCAAAATAAAGAGATATAGAAACTCTATAAAAATATATTATAGTTGCTGATATAACTATTTGTAAATCAAATCAATGGAGAAGGTTAGATGTGATATCATAAAATTAATTGCAATATTATCTAGAATAAAGGAGGAATATGTTATTATTATGGCAGATTATAAAAAATTGTGGACCAAATTGGGAATAGATTTAGAAAAACATGATAAATTATGTGCAGTACTTCCAGAATTATATGGTGGTGTTTATCTAACTCAAAAAAATAGACCAGAAGGAATGAACTATTTTAATTTTGTAGTAGCTGAAGTGCATGGATTAAGGATACAGGAACTGGACGACTATAAAGCACAAGGTGGAAAAGTAGTAGGAACATTTTGCGTGTTTGTTCCTGATGAAGTTATACTTGCAGCCAAAGCAATAGGGGTAGGCCTTTGTTCAGGATCCCAATTTTGGGTTGAAGATGGCGAAAAGGTTTTACCAAGGAACATATGTCCTTTAATTAAAGCACTTATGGGAGCAAAAGTTGGAGGAACGTGCCCATATTTTCAATCTTGTGACATGCTGATTGGAGAAACAACGTGTGATGGAAAGAAAAAAGCCTGGGAAATATTAAATGACTATGTTCCAGTACATGTTATGGAATTACCACAAATGAAAAGAGAAAAAAATTGTGAGGCTTGGGCAGAAGAAATAAAGGAATTTATGAGTAAGATGGAAGAACTTACTGGTAATAAAATAACTGTAGAGAGTTTAAGACAAGGTATAAAGACAGCAAATGCAAAGAGAAAAGCACTTAAAAGATTATATAATTTGAGAAAATATAAGCCATCTCCAATAAGTGGATTGGATGTTTTGTTGATATCACAAATTGCTTTTTATGATGATCCTGATAGATTTGTGGAAAAATTAAATGAGTTATGTGATGAATTAGATGAAAGAGTTAAAAAAGGTGTGGATGAGGGAAAAAAGAGAATTATGATAACGGGAACTCCAATGGCACTGCCTAACTGGAAACTTCATTCTATTATAGAGGGATTAAATGCACAGGTAGTAGTTGAAGAAACATGCACAGGCACCAGGTACTTTGAAAATGAAGTTTGTGAAGATGGGGAAACTATAGATGATTTAGTAAAGAATTTAGCTGATAGATATATGAAGATAAATTGTGCTTGTTTTACACCAAATACAGGAAGAATTGATGATATAATAAAATATGCAGATGAATATCATGTAGATGGTGTAATTGATTTTAACCTTTCATTTTGTCATACTTATGCAGTAGAACATAAGTATGTAGAAAAATCGTTAAAAGAAAAAAATATACCTGTAATTCAGATAGAAACGGACTATTCCACAGAGGATTCAGGACAGATAAAAACTAGAGTAGAGGCATTTTTAGAGATGATATAAGATAAGCTTTAAATCTAAGATTTTTCGCAGCATAGTTGAGAAAAATCATCATTTAGAGATGGGATAAATTTTACCATAGGGGAGATCTATAGTATGGACAATAAAAGATATTATATACTTTTCCCATCTCATACTGAGGGAATGAAGATGGAAAAGTTATTAAAGGAGAACAAATTAAAATATACAATTGTACCTACACCTAGGGAAATTTCATCCTGCTGTGGAATATCTATAATGTACAGTAAAAAGGATGAAGAAAAAATAAAGGTGTTAGCACAAAATTGCAATGTGAAAACTTTAGGTTTCCATTGTGTAGATAAAAAAATTGTAAATCCTTATTTATAGGTAACTTAACTTTCGCAGTTTAAGAAAATTACGAAGTAACTTTTCAGAGGACAATTGACAGAGGACAGAGGACAATGAAGGTAAGTTTTCCTCCTTACGTCAGAAAACTAATTTATTTTTAAGCTTGTTTTGCTAAAGCAAAACATCGCTTAAGTAGGTATCTAAAATCTATGATTTTCAGATAATTACTTACTAAAAGAGTACCCATGAAAAACAAAAGAACATAAGTTTCTTTTAAATTGAAGATTTTTCGTAGCATAGCGGAGAAAAATCATCCTTCACTGTCCTCTGTCAATTGTCCTCTGTCCTCTCAAAAATATTGTTTCCCAATGTTTTTATATTAAGTCAAAATTTCGTATGTGCAAAAGCTGAGTAGGTAATTATTTTTGATACAAAAGGTGGAATTTTATGATTTACGTAGGTATAGATATAGGTTCCACTGCTTCAAAAGTTTGTGTATATGATAGTAAAATTAAAGAAACATTTGCCCTTCCAACAGGCTGGAGCAGTGTAAAAACTGCTGGCGTCATAAAAGATAGGTTAAAAGAATTGGGGTTAGCAAAAAATAATTGTAAGATAGTAGCCACAGGATACGGAAGAATATCTGTTCCTTATGCTGATAAAACTATAACTGAAATTACCTGTCACGGAAAAGGTGCTTATTATCTTTTAAAAGGCGACTGCACAGTAATTGATATAGGTGGTCAGGATACCAAAATAATTACCATAAAAGATGGTAGGGTTACTAATTTTACTATGAATGACAAATGTGCAGCAGGTACAGGAAGGTTTCTGGAGCTAATGGCTGGCACTTTAGGATTTACCATAGATGAACTTTATGAAAAAGCTAAAAGTGGAAATGGAGTTACTATAAGTTCTATGTGCACTGTATTTGCTGAGTCTGAAATAACAAGTTTAATTGGAAATGGTACAAAAAGAGAAGATATAGCTTTTGGAGTAGTTGATTCTATTACAAGTAAAGTAAAATCTCTATGTCAAAAACATGGAGAAGGATTTAATTATTTTTTAACTGGTGGTTTAAGCCAAAATAAGTATATAATAAATACTCTTTCTAAAAAGTTAAGGTCACCTGTTAAAAGTAATAAATTTGGAAGATATGCTGGTGCTATTGGGGCAGCTCTTTCAGCTTCAAAATTGAAATAGCATGTTGACTTCCACGTAAAACTATGATATCCTAAACACAATAAAAATTTAGAATAGTAAAAGACCTTTAAAACTAGTCCTGTGAGACTGGGAAGGCATATGTAGAATATAAAGTTATTATATTTGTGATATAATAACGCCTTCCATAAAGGAAGGCGTTTTTTATACCTTTAAATTTAGCACGGAGAGGCTGAGAAGGAGGAATTAGTAATGTTAAAAGGAAGACATCTAATAGATATAATGGATTTTTCAAAGGAAGAATTAGATGAAATATTTGAACTTGCAAATGAAATAATTTTAAAAGAAGAGGACTTTTCAAAAGTATGTGATGGAAAGCTTCTGGCAACTTTATTTTATGAACCAAGTACGAGAACTAGGCTTAGTTTTGAATCTGCCATGATTAGGTTGGGTGGAAAGGTAGTAGGATTTTCAGAACCTAATTCAAGTTCCGTTTCGAAGGGTGAGAGTATAGCAGATACAATAAGGGTAGTAGGATCTTATGCAGATATCGTAGCTATGAGACATCCTAAAGAAGGAGCACCTAAGATTGCATCCATGTATTCTCCAGTTCCTGTTATAAACGCAGGAGATGGTGGTCATCAGCATCCAACTCAAACACTTACAGATCTTTTAACCATTAAATCTATAAAAGGAAGATTATCCAATCTAAAAATAGGCTGCTGCGGAGATTTAAAATTTGGAAGAACGGTACACTCGCTTATAAACGCCATGTCAAGATATGAAAACAACAGTTTTACTCTTATATCCCCGGAAGAATTGAAGATACCTGATTATGCAAAAAAGGAATTAGATAAAAAAGGTGTTAGCTACATTGAAACTAAAAATTTAGAAGATGTCATAGGTTCTCTTGACATACTTTATATGACAAGGGTACAGAAAGAAAGATTCTTTAATGAAGAAGACTATATAAGACTTAAAGATATATATATACTAAGTAAAGATAAAATGGCTAAAGCGGGTAAAGATATGATAGTTCTTCATCCACTTCCAAGAGTAAATGAAATTCCATATGAAATAGACAGTGATCCAAGGGCTTGTTATTTTAAGCAAGTTAAATATGGTATGTATGTGAGAATGGCATTGATGATGAAATTACTTGGAATTAGGTAGGGGAGGAAGATAAATATGCTTACAATAAATAGTATAAAAAACGGTATTGTAATTGACCACATAAGAGCAGGGTACGGAATGAAAATATTTAATTACCTGGAACTAAATAAGGCAAAATATTCTGTAGCACTTATAATGAATGCTGCAAGTGAAAAGTTAGGAAGAAAAGATATAATCAAAATAGAAAACAATTTGGAACTAGATTTTACGGTGCTTGGATTTATAGATCCAAATATTACCATTGATGTAATAAAAGATGAAAAAATATATAAGAAGATAAAATTAAAACTGCCAGATAGAATTGAAAATATAATAGAATGCAAAAATCCAAGATGCGTTACTTCTGTAGAAAAAAATATACCTCATATTTTTAATCTAGTAGATGAAAAGACAGGGACCTATAGATGTGAATACTGTGATCAAATGTATGACAATTTATCAAAATATCTTTAAATCAAAGAAAAGTATAGAAAATGGATAAAAAGATTACGTAGGTTGCAGCGTAAAATATGAGTTAAACAAAGAAGGAAGGCTCTTTATGATTATAGATAAATTGTATGATGATGTTGCTAAAAAGGGAAATGTATGTGTGGGATTAGATACTGCCCTCGAGTATATACCAAAACATGTGCTTAATTCACATGAAAATATAGAAGACGCTGTATTTGAATTTAACAAAACTATAATAGACAGCACTTATGATATAGCTGCTTGTTATAAAGTACAAATTGCCTATTATGAAGCACTAGGTATGGAAGGATTCAGGGCCTACAGCAGAACCTTAAAATATATAAGAGATAAAAAGGTTTTAGCAATTGCAGATATCAAAAGAGGAGACATAGCAAAAACAGCAGAAATGTATGCAAAAGCTCATTTTAAAGGTGAATTTGAAAGTGATTTTGTAACTTTAAATCCCTATATGGGATTTGATACATTAGAGCCTTATTTACCTTACTTGGAGAATGACAATAAGGGAATGTTTGTACTCATACGTACGTCAAATAAAGGAGCAGAAGATATACAATATATAGATACTAAAGAAGATAAAAAACTTTACAATGTAGTAGGAGAAAAAGTAAATTCTCTTGGAAAGAAATATTTAGGAAATTGCGGTTACAGTTCTATAGGTGGAGTAATAGGATGTACTCATCAGGAAGAAGGAGCACAGCTTAGACATAATCTAGACAGTGTATTTTTCTTAATACCCGGGTACGGAGCTCAAGGGGGAACAGCACAGGATATTGCTGCTTACCTTAAAAATGGCAACGGCGGCGTAGTGAATTCTTCAAGGGGAATACTTCTAGCCTATAAGAAAAGAGAAAAAGGCGAAAAAAATTATGGAGAATGTGCTAGAGAAGAATCTATTAGAATTAGAGATGACATATTTAAGGCATTTTCAAAGAAATAACCAGTCAGTATGCTGGTCTATTTTTGACTTGTTATTTTCTTTCAAATGCCTTAAAATAGTAAAAAATATTTAGAAATGGAGAAGAAAATACATTGAAAAATGAGTTAAACTATACCACTGAAAAAGTATATAAAAATGAAGAAATAGTTGCAGGCATTTACAGGCTCGAAATTCAGGGAAGATTTAAGGGCAAACCTGGACAGTTTTATATGCTGCGATGTTGGAATTTAGAACCACTGCTTTCAAGGCCTATAAGCATACATTATTTAGATACAAATAAAATAGTTTTCTTATATCAAGTAGTAGGAAAAGGTACTGAAAAGTTAAGCAAATTAAAAAAGGATGATGAAATAAAACTTTTAGGACCTTTGGGGAATGGATTTGATATAGAAAATTTGGGAAGAAAAGTTGCCATTGTGGCAGGAGGTATAGGAGTTGCTCCAATGTTTTATCTTGCCCAAAGCATAAGAAAACAAATTGATGAAAATTGCAAATTAGATCTTTATGTTGGTTTTAGAGATAGTGTATATTCTATAGAACAATTTAAATCTTTTGTAGATACTATTCACATTTCTACAGAAACAGGAAATCAGGGTACAAAAGGTTATGTGACGGATGAATTTAGGCCTGAGCTCTATGATACTGTACTGTGCTGTGGACCGCAAGTTATGATGAAAAAAGTAATAAGTATGTGCATGGAAAAGCAGGTAACTGTATATGTTTCCATGGAAAATCATATGGCCTGTGGAGTAGGAGCTTGCCTTGTATGTACTTGCAGTACCATTAAAGGTAATAAGCGGGCATGTAAAGATGGACCGGTTTTCTTAGGAAGTGACATAATACTGTAATGCTTAAATGTGGAAAAGGAAAGGGAGTTTAACCAATTGATAGATATATGTGGTGTGAATTTTAAAAATCCTGTAATTGCAGCATCAGGAACTTTTGGATTTGGTGAAGAGTACAATCAAATTTATGATATATCAAAATTAGGAGGAATATGTTCTAAAGGACTTACCTTAAAAAAGAAAGAGGGAAATAGCGGCATAAGGAGTTATGAAACTAAAGCAGGCATATTAAATAGTGTAGGACTTCAAAATCCAGGAGTAGAACATTTTATAAATTTTGAACTTCCTAAGATGAAAAAATTTGATACAGTTGTTATAGCCAATATAGGTGGAAGTACAATAGATGACTATGTTGAATCTGTAGAAAAGCTCAGCAGTTCGGAGGTAGACATTATAGAGCTGAACATATCTTGTCCTAATGTAAAAAGTGGGGGTATGGCCTTTGGAATAAAATCCAAAGTAGCCTATGAAATAGTAAGTGCCGTAAGGAAGGTTTGTAGTAAACCACTTATGGTAAAATTGTCTCCTAATGCTGAGAATATTGTAGATATGGCGTATAAATGCTGCGCGGCAGGGGCAGATAGTGTATCTCTTGTAAATACATTTAAGGCTATGGCTGTGGATATTAAAAAAAAGAAGGCAGTGTTTGATAATATAACTGCAGGACTTTCAGGACCAGCAATAAAACCCATTGCCTTAAGAATGGTATATGAAGTTTCAAAAGCTGTAAAAGTTCCTGTAGTTGGAATAGGTGGAATATGCAGCTCTCAAGATGCAATAGAATTTATAATGGCAGGAGCTACTGCTATTCAGGTAGGTACTGCAAACTTTATAAAGCCAGATATATGTTTGGATATAATAGATGGTATAGAGAAGTATATGAAAGATGAAAATATAAAAGATTTAAGTGAAATAAGAGGAATAATTTAGGAGGACAGTTATGGATAGTTTAGTTATAAATACATTGAAAGAAGTAGGAGCACTTTTGGAAGGACATTTTTTACTTTCTTCAGGAAAACACAGTGATAGGTATTGTCAGTGTGCAAAACTTTTACAGTATCCTGACAAGGCAAAAGATGTAATAGCAGTTATTGCAGACAAATTAGAGAATGTTGACTATGATAAAATAGTTGGACCTGCAATGGGGGGAATATTAGTTTCCTATGAACTTGCAAGGCAAACGGGCAAACCAGGAATATTTGCTGAAAGGCAAAATGGAAATATGACTATAAGAAGGGGATTTGAAATAAAAGAAGGGGAAAAAATTATAATTTCCGAAGATGTGGTAACTACAGGAAAATCCTCTGTAGAGGTTGCTAAAGTAATACAGAAATTAGGTGGACAAGTTGCAGGAATATGCTGTATAGTAGATAGAAGAGCAGAAGGTGTTAAAATAGAGTATCCAATATACAGTGCAGTAAAACTTGATATAAACACTTACGATAAAGAAGAATGTCCTATGTGTAAGCAGGGACAGGAATATGTAAAGCCGGGGAGTAGAGTATTTAAATAAGGGAAAAAATCAATTCACAATGTACGATGCACAATTCACAATTAAAGGTGATTTTCTGTTATCATAGAAAATCTAAAAATTTAATGTCTATTTACTTAGCTTTTAGATTTTTCACAGCATTAGCGGAGAAAAATCCACAGAAATTGTGAACTGTAAATTGTGAATTGCTTACTTAAAAACAAGCCTATTCCTTTAGCGCATTAATTGTGTTTTTAGAAATAGGTTTGTTTAAGTGAATAGCCTAAATTTGCCTTCCACAATTTTATAGAGTTTTACAAAAAATTATTACTATTTATAAGCTTTTTGAGGTATAATAAATAAAGAATTCCTACAATATTATTTATTGTGTATATGAAAAATTGTTGTAATTTTTTGTTGCGTATAATTTTATACGATGGATAATCCTTTGGAAATATTAGTTAGGAAATCACCACTTTTTATAATTGGTGATATTTCACTTTCCATAGTTATTAATACTAAGTAGAGGAGGAGTTTTTTAGTGGGTAAACCAAGTATTTTTAGCAAAGAATATCAAAAGAAGATGCAGCGACATAAAAGAAATAAAGTTATACTTATTGTAGCGTGTTTGATGGCAGTAGTGTTAGTTGTAATTTATATACGGGGAGCATTTAAAGATGTAGTGAAGGAAACAAGTAAAGTAAAGAATAATATTGTTTCTGAAAACAAACAGACAAAGAATAATGCAGTTAGCCAAAAATTACCTCAATCCAGTACTAAAGCTAAAACTAAGGATGCAGCAAGTGAGAACTCATATAAAATTAAATTAAGTAGTGGAAAAGATGTAAATTTAGTATATCAAGTTAAAGGTAATGACAAAATATTTAAGTCAGATAGTAGTGGTACATATGATGCAAGTCCATCAGGTAAGAATGCAGTTTTATTTGATGATAAATCACAGAATATATTTTTAGTGGATACAAATGGAAACAAACAAGATATAACAAATCTACAGTATGTGTCTACTACGGGAACTGTAATAACAAAAGATTCTCAATTAGCTAATAATCCACAGTATATATGGTGTTCTTCACCTAAATTTATAGACGACAATAACATTGCCTATGTAAGTCAGCTGCCATGGATTGGAAAAACCACAAAATATGTATGGATAGAAAGTTTACAGAATAAAAATCATGTTATGGTTCAGAATGTAGAAGGTGAAGATATAAAATTTCAAGGAGTAAGCGAAAAGGGACTTACGACGATTGTAGATGGTAGAACTGTGTATTTAACGGCATCAGGTTCTGTTACCCAGTAGAAGGAACAATCTTCTACTGGTTATTTTTGCAATGAAGTATATAATAAATTTGGAGGAATTATGGATATAGGATTGTCATCAGCTAGCTTTTATCCAAATGTAAATACGGAAGATAGTATAGCTTTGATGAAAAATTTAGGATTCAATTTAGGAGAAATATTTTTAAACAGTATGAGTGAATATGGTGAGGATTTTGGAAACATACTCTTAGAACAGAAGTTGAAGAACAATTTTACAATAAATTCTGTTCATGCTTTTTCTTCTTCTTTTGAACCCAATCTATTTGATGAGTATAAAAGAAGAAGAGAGGATGCATTCTTACAATTTAAACAAGTTTGTAAAATAGCTAGAAAAGTTGGAGCTAAGTGTTATACATTTCATGGAATGAAGCATAAAAAACTTTATAATGTAATTGACTATGACTTGGTTTTTGATGTTTATGATAAACTATTATATACAGCAGGAAAAGAGGGTATAAAGTTATGTCAGGAAAATGTATTTTGGTGTATGTCAGGAAATATTGATTTTTTATATACACTCAGAGAAAAATATGAGGGATCTCTATACTTTACATTGGACATAAAGCAAGCCTATAGAGCAGGAAAGTTACCTGAAGAATACATAGATGTTATGTCAGGAGCTATAGAAAATTTACATATAAACGATAGAAATTCAATAAGTTCATGCTTACTTCCAGGCAAGGGTGATATAAATTATAAAAAGTTATTTTGTAAGCTGCGGGAAGTAAATTATAATAAGGTCGGTATAATTGAAGTGTACAATGACAATTATAAAAAATATGATGAATTGAAAATCTCTAAAGATTATATTGAAAAGTGTTTGTAAAAATTAAGAAAAGCTATAAATTTTGAGATTTTTGGTATATAATTATAATACTAAATTTAACTTCTAATGATAAGAAATATATAGAATAAAACCGTAAATTTAATTTTTATAGTATAGTTACTGTACACATACCAAAACTGCAATTCGTAATTTGAAATTAAAAAAATTTCTTAACGAATTATGTGACTTTAGGGAATTTCAAAGTTTAATATTTATACAAATTATACAAAAAATTTGGATATTTAATGTATAATTTGTATATTACAAAGTGTAGATACTAAAATATTAGTTGAATTTTATGTTGTAATTATATAAAATATCAATATTAGGTTTTACAATTTAGGCAGTAAACAAAGGCAATGATCGCATCATATAGGAATGTTTATAAATATATGGTATAATAGCATAGTTGATATAAGCATGCATAGTAATTAGTAGGAGGAATTTTATAAATGAACGTTAAGAAGGAAAAGATAGAAGAAAATGTTGTAAAATTAGAAATAACTGTAGAAGCAGAGAAGTTTAATGGATCTATGAAAAAAGCATTTGCTAAAAATGCAAAAAAGTTCAATATACCTGGCTTTAGAAAGGGTAAAGCCCCTATGAATATAATAAAGAAGTACTATGGCGAAGGGGTATTTTATGAAGATGCAATAAATTTCTGCTGTGATGATACATATCCACAAGCCATTAAGGAAAATGATATAAAACCAGTAGATTATCCTGAAATTGATATAGTACAAATAGGAGAAGGAAAGGAATTCATATATACTGCAAAAATAACTGTATTTCCTGAAGTTAAACTTGGAGAGTATAAGGACTTAGAAGTTAAGAAAAATACATATGACGTAAAGGATGAAGAAGTAGAAGCAGAATTAAAGACAATGCAGCAAAAGAATGCTAGAATAGAAACAAAAGAAAGTGGAAGTATAGAAAAGGGAAATATTGCAGTAATAGATTTTGATGGATTTGTAGATGACAAAAAGTTTGAAGGGGGAGCAGGAAAGGATTATCAGTTAGAAATCGGATCCGGTACTTTCATAGATAATTTTGAAGATCAGTTGATAGGACTTAATGCTGGTGATTCAAAAGATGTTCATGTTACATTTCCTAAAGAATATGGAAGAGAAGAGTTAAATGGTAAAGAAGCTGTATTTAAAGTTACCGTTAAAGAAATAAAGATTAAAGAACTGCCTGAATTAGATGACGAATTTGCTAAAGATATATCAGAATTTGATACTTTAGATGAAGTAAAAGAAGATATAAAGAATAAGAAAAAAGAAGCAAATGAGCTTAGGAGTAAAAGAGAATTTGAAGAAGAAGTTTTAAATAAAGCTTGCTCAAATGCAGAAATCAATATACCAGAAGTTATGATAAAAAAAGAAGTAGATATTATGCTTAGAGATTTAGAATTGAGATTAAAATATCAGGGATTAGATCTTGAGACATATTACAAGTATACAAATAATACTGAAGAAAAAGTAAGAGAATATATGAAAGAATCAGCAGAAAAAAGAGTAAGGACAGATCTAGTAATTGGTGAAATAGCAAAAGTAGAAAAGATAGAAGCTACTGATGATGAACTTATGGAAAGAGCAAGAGAAATGGCTGGGCAATATGGTAATAAGGAAACAGAAAAAACTGCAAAACTAATTTTTAATAACCAAAAATCATATCTAGATACAGATGTGGTTAATGAAAAAGTTATAAAAATGTTAGTAGATAGTAGTAAAGCAACAGCATAGATATATACTAAGATTAATTGCCAGTAGCTTTTCTGGCAATTAATTTAAAATAAAAAAGTTCAATAGTGTTCATTCTTATAAGGTTGATATAAATTAATTACCTTAAATGGTTATATAAGAGGAGGAGAGTTTATGAGTTTAGTACCAGTAGTTGTAGAACAAACAAGTAGAGGGGAAAGGTCTTATGATATTTATTCTAGGCTTTTAAAAGATAGAATAGTAATGCTCAGTGAAGAGGTTAATGATGTTTCAGCTAGTCTGGTAGTAGCACAGTTATTATTTCTAGAAGCTGAAGACCCTGACAAGGACATATATCTTTATATAAATAGTCCAGGTGGATCAATAACCTCAGGAATGGCAATTTATGATACAATGCAGTATATAAAGTCAGATGTATCTACTATATGTATAGGTATGGGAGCTTCCATGGGCGCATTTTTACTTACAGCTGGTGCAAAGGGAAAGAGATTTGCACTTCCAAATGCAGAGATAATGATACATCAACCACTTGGAGGATTCCAGGGTCAGGCAACTGATATTGGAATTCATGCAAAAAGAATATTAGACATAAAGAAAAAGTTGAATACTATAATAAGTGAAAGAACAGGGCAGCCCCTAGAAAAAGTTGAAAAAGACACTGAGAGAGATAACTTTATGACAGCAGAAGAAGCAAAAGAATACGGATTGATAGATGAAGTTATTACCAAAAAGAAATAACCCTTAGTGAGGTGTGGAAATGGCCAAAAACGATGAAAAAAAACAACTTAAATGCTCATTCTGCGGTAAAACACAAGATCAAGTTAGAAGATTAATTGCAGGACCAGGTGTATATATCTGTGATGAATGTATAGAATTGTGTTCTGAAATAATAAGTGACGAATTTGAAGAAGATGTTCAAATAGATATGAATTCTATACCTAAACCTGTAGAAATAAAAGATTACCTTGATCAATATGTAATAGGTCAGGAAGATGCAAAAAAATCACTGTCAGTAGCAGTGTATAATCATTATAAGAGAATAAATTCAAATAACCAAAATGATGATGTGGAACTTCAAAAAAGTAATATATTATTACTTGGTCCTACAGGGTCAGGAAAAACATTGTTAGCTCAAACTTTAGCAAAATTTTTAAATGTACCTTTTGCCATTGCAGATGCTACTACCTTAACAGAAGCTGGCTATGTAGGCGAAGACGTAGAAAATATATTGTTAAAGCTCATACAAAACGCAGACTACGATATAGAAAGAGCTGAACATGGAATAGTATATATAGATGAGATAGATAAAATAGCAAGAAAATCAGAAAATCCATCTATAACTAGGGATGTTTCAGGAGAAGGTGTACAGCAGGCACTGTTAAAGATATTAGAAGGTACAGTAGCTTCAGTGCCGCCTCAGGGTGGTAGGAAACACCCACATCAAGAATTTATTCAGATAAATACTACAAATATATTATTCATATGCGGCGGAGCTTTTGATGGTATAGACAATATAATAGAACGTAGGACTAGGGTAAGCACTTTAGGTTTTGGTGCAGAAATACAATCTAAAAAGGAAAAGGACATAGGAAAACTTTTAAAAGATATAATGCCTGGAGATCTTCTAAAGTTTGGACTTATACCAGAATTTGTAGGTAGAATTCCTATTATAGTAACTTTGGAGGCATTAGACAGGAACGCTCTTGTAAGAATATTAAAAGAACCTAAAAATGCTCTGGTTAAACAGTATAAAAAACTCTTTGAATTTGATGATGTAGAACTTGAATTTAAAGAGGATTCATTGGAAGCTATATCAGATGAAGCATTAAAGAGAAATACAGGAGCTAGAGGACTTAGAGCTATTATAGAGGAAACTATGAAGGATGTAATGTTTGATATACCTTCAAAAGAGGAAATAGCTAAAGTAATAATTGATAAAAATGCAGTGAAGACAAAGAAGCCAGAACTTATAGAGGCAGAGAATGGAAAAAGGACACCTATTAAATTGAAAAAGTCAAGAACACGAAAAGGGCCTGAAACTGCATAGGTTATTAAAAAGAGAGTACTGGTTTTGGTACTCTCTTTTAAATAAATAGCTAAGTATATAAAACGGTGACATATGAATTTAAACTATTTAAAGTGAGGAGAGAAAGATGGATAAAAACTTAAAAGTTCTTCCTCTAATTCCATTGAGGGGTATCACTGTATTTCCATATATGGTTTTACATTTTGACGTAGGTAGGAAAAAATCTATACTTGCATTAGAAGAAGCTATGCTTGTAGATCAAAAAATATTTTTAATTGCTCAAAAAGAAGCTAAAATTGAAGAACCAGATGAAGAAGATATATTTAAGGTAGGCACTATTTGTAATATAAAACAGATATTAAAGTTGCCAGGAGATACAGTTAGAGTACTTGTAGAAGGTGAAACAAGGGGAGAATTAAAAAGATGTATAAGTAAAGATCCTTTTTTAAAAGTAGAAGTGGAGATTTTGGAAGACGAAGAAGAATGTAACGACAATAAAAATTGTGAAGCCCTTGCCCGTACTGTTAAAGATAAATTTGATGAATACATAAAATTATCTGGAAATATACCAGTAGAAACTATAATAACGTTAGATGAATTAAATAATTGGGGAAGATTAGCTGATATTGTAAGTTCCTATTTAATGCTAAAACAAGAAAAGAGACAGGAAATTCTGGAATGTTATGACATAGAAGAAAGGCTTAAAAAGCTTTTAGGTGTACTTGTAAATGAAATAGAAATTTTAAAGTTAGAAAGAAAAATAGGAGTAAAAGTAAAAAATAAAATAGATAAAGTTCAAAAAGAATATTATTTAAGGGAACAGCTAAAGGCAATACAAGAAGAACTTGGAGAAGATGATGAAGATAAAAAAGAAATAAAAAGGTATAAAAATAAAATAAGTAAGGCAAAACTTCCTAAGGATGTTAAAGATAAGGCATTGTATGAATTAGATAGATTGAAAAATACAGGTACTTATTCTGCAGAAGGAGGAGTAATAAGGACTTATCTGGATTGGATACTAGATTTACCGTGGAATACTCAGACTAAAGACAATTTAAATATAAAGACTGCTAGAGAAATACTTGAAAAAGAGCATTATGGATTAAAAGATGTCAAGGATAGAATAATTGAGTATTTGGCAGTAAAAAAAATGAGTAAGTCACTTAAAGGTCCCATACTCTGTCTTGTAGGTCCTCCAGGAGTTGGAAAAACTTCTATTGCAAAGTCCATAGCACATGCTTTAAACAGAAATTTTGTAAGGATGTCGCTTGGAGGGGTAAGGGATGAAGCTGAGATAAGAGGACATAGGAAGACCTATGTAGGAGCTATTCCAGGAAGAATAATATATGGAATAAAACAGGCCGGATCTAAAAATCCCCTATTTTTATTGGATGAAATAGATAAGATGAGTGGGGATTTTAGAGGAGATCCTGCAAATGCTCTTTTGGAAGTATTGGATAGTGAACAAAACAGTACATTTAGAGATCATTACATTGAGTTAGATTTTGATTTGTCAAATGTAATGTTTATAACTACTGCTAATACCCTTGAAACTGTCCCAAGACCACTTTTTGATAGAATGGAAGTAATAGAGGTATCTGGGTATACTAGTGAAGAAAAACTCCATATATGCAAAGAATATCTTATACCTAAACAGTTAAAAGAAAATGGAGTAGTGGATGATAAAATTGTTTTTTCAGATTCAGCTATATACAAGCTAATAGATAATTATACTAGGGAATCAGGAGTTAGGAGTCTGGAGAGAAAAGTTGCATCTATTATAAGAAAAGCAATAGCAGAAATTATGGAAAAAGATAAAAAAAGCATAAATGTCACTGTAACTAAAGTAAAATCTTATCTTGGAGCTGAGATATTTACTTATGATAAGGTAGATAAGGAAGATAAAGTGGGAGTAGTTACTGGAATGGCATGGACAGGATACGGAGGAGACACTCTTCCTATAGAAGTAAGCGTAATGCCTGGAAATGGTAAGCTGCAATTAACAGGCCAACTTGGTGATGTGATGAAAGAATCAGCTAAAACTGGGTACAGTTATATAAGGGCTAATTCTCACAAATATGGAATAGAAAGTGGATTTTATAAAAACTATGACGTGCATATACACGTTCCGGAAGGTGCAGTACCAAAAGATGGACCTTCTGCAGGAGTTACTATGGTTACTGCAATGATATCTGCACTTAATAAAAATAAAGTAAAGCACAATGTGGCTATGACTGGAGAGATAACTCTAACAGGTAAGGTTTTACCTATAGGTGGATTAAAAGAAAAGAGCCTTGCAGCGTATAGGGCAGGTATAGATACGGTTATAATACCTAGGGAAAATGAAAAGGACCTTTTGAAAATTCCAAAGACAGTTAAAAGTAAATTGAAATATATACTTGCAGATAATATAGACACTGTACTTGAAAATTCAATCTTAAACGATAATTAGGTGGGGTATTATTTATGGAAATAAAACAGTCAGAATTTATAATTTCAGCAGTAAGTCCTAGGCAATATCCTGTGGATAATAGGATTGAAATAGCTTTTGTGGGGAGGTCTAATGTAGGAAAATCTTCTCTTATAAATGCTTTAACAAATAGAAAAAAGTTAGTTAAGGTCAGTGCTACACCTGGGAAAACCAGGCAAATAAATTTTTTCTTAATAAATAATGACTTTTATCTTGTAGATTTACCAGGATATGGTTATGCGAAAGTTTCCAAGAAAGAAAAAGAAAGCTGGGGCAGGGTAATAGAAAGTTATTTAAATAATAGACAACAATTAAAAAGGATAGTACTTATTTTAGATTGCAGGCATAAACCAACAGCTGATGACATAACTATGTATAAGTGGATTAAGCACTATGACTATGATATTGCTATTGTAGCTACTAAAATTGATAAAGTGTCTAAAAATCAATTGTATAAAAATTTAGAAATTATAAGAGATACTTTAGGAATGAATAGGGAAGATGAGATTTTAACTTTTTCTGCAGTAAATAAACAAGGAAAAGATAAAGTTTTGGAAGTTTTGGACTCTACAATAAACTCCTATTAATGATTAAAATATTAGTGCAGAATTCATAAAATCAAATTTAGGCTAAGCCAAGCAAATAATAGCAAGGAGAAATCAGTTATGTTTAAATTAGATATTATAAAGGATGTCCTTGTATTTTCAATCGTGTATGTACCACCATTTTTAGTATTTTCAAAGTTTTGGAGAGACAAGAAAAAGAGTAATTTACTATTAGTGTTAATTGGTATAGCTTATGTAATTACCTGTATATTTACGGAAAATCTTATCCCTTTCATATTTGTACTTTTAAATATGAGATATTTAAAACATAGGGATGGACCCTATGAATTTGATATAAGAAGATTTAATTTTTTTAACGCTATAGTATCAGTGGTGGCCTTTTATTTGATAGCTATAGGTATATCTATAATTGAAACTATTATACTTTCTAATTTCAGAGTCGAATTAAAACAGCAGGAAATAGTTACACATATGGCAAATATGCCCTTAAATAAATTTTTGATAATGATACCTGTAATTATAATATTTGCACCTATACTTGAGGAATTTGTATTTAGGTGGCTTTTATTTGAAAAAATATTTACTAAAAGAATGGGAATATATCTGGCTGCACTTTTGAGTAGTTTAATATTTGCGGTAATTCATTTTAGTTTGAATGCATTTCCTATAATATTTTGGATTGGTATTTATAACTGCTATTTAATAAATAAAAAGGGATACTGGTATGCAGTGTTCAACCATTGTGCATTTAATTCAGTAACAGTGGCAGCACTTTTACTGCAAAAACTTAGTATGATGTAATAATATAAAAAGGGGCTGTTTAAAGCAATCTAAAAAATTACTATTGCAACAGCCTTTTTTTAAAGAAGAAAATTAAAAAAATGTAATTTAATTATTTTTTATCTTTGTTATTATTGGAATCCATAAAACTATTCAATATTTTAGCTGCATCTGGAGAGTTCTGAAGTTGTCTTACTGCATCTAATATTTCATTTTTTCCGATGCTATTGCCTTCCGTTTGAGACAATCGTTTTTCCAATTCTGCAAGTTGAGAGTTTATATTGGACTGATTAAACTCAGGTACACTATTTTTCTTGGAAGTATCCCCTAAATTTAGATTGCTCAACATTGAACTTAATTGGTCATTGGAAGAATTCCTAGAATTACCACCCAGAGCAGATATTAGTGAGATAAGTTGAGTTATATCTATATTATTTAGAATATCACCTAAATTGAAACCAGTATTGTAATTTTTATGATGGTGCTTTGACATCATATTCACCCCTTATTTTTAAGTAAATGGATTTGTATTTATATAAATTAAGCATAATTAATTTATAGTATATATTATTCATAGGTAAAAAATTTGATACTAAAATTTTGCTAAAAAGTGACGATATAAACTACTATGATACTACTATAAATATACTGGGGGTAAGGACTATGTCTAAAATTTCCAATTTGTTAGAAATTATAATAATGCTGCAGTATAAAGGTTTAACTACTGCAGCAGAATTATCTGAAATTTTGGAAGTCGATAAGAAAACTATATATAGATACATAAGAAATTTAAATGAAGCTTGCATACCTATATATACAAAAAAAGGAAGAAATGGAGGATTTTATATAGACGAAAACTTTTATATAAAACCTTCTAATTTAAGCGAAAATGAACTAAAATCTCTTCTTATGGCTCAAGAGATACTTACAGCAAAAAATGGTTTTATGTATGAAAAGGATTTAAAAAATGCGATTTTTAAGATAAAGAGCGTAAATGTAAATAAAAATGAGGATTTAAATGAAATAAACAGTAATAAGAATTTCTCGATAAATTACGCGGGGAGTATGGAAAATTTAGAAGATAAGATATCTAAGATAAATTATTCTATGAGCAGGGGGAGAAGTTTAAGCATAAATTATTTTTCAGTAAATAAAAATAATTTAACTATGAGAAAGGTAGATCCTTACGACTTGATATTTAAAGAAGGTGATTGGCATATAATAGGATATTGCCATATGAAAGGTGATGTATGTAGTTTTAAGTTAAATAGAATAAAAAATTTGAAAATTAGTAATGATATATATATGAAACCTCACACATTTTCACTAAAAGAATATTTGGACAAGAATTGGGGTATATTTACGGGTGATAAAATAAAGGTAGTAGTAAAATTTAGCCAAAGAAAAGCTGCTTTTATAAAAGATACCATGTGGCATATACATCAGCATATAGACGAGCTTGAATGCGGAAGTATACTTTTTACTATATACTTGAATGAAGTGGAAGATATTAAAAAATGGGTACTGAGCTTTGGAAAAGATGCGGAAGTAATTGAACCTATAGAGCTTAGAGAAGATATAAAGAGAGAATTAGAAGAATTATATAAAAAATATTAAAAATTTTAATTTTTATGAATAATTTGTTTAGAATGGGACAATATAATAAATGTATTAGGAGATTTTAATCTCCTAGCATCAAGTAATAAAAAATGTTATTTGATGTAATAACCCCCCATCCCCCTTGGGACCGCGCGAACGGTCCCTTTTTTATTTAGCTTTGTACATAGATGAAATTTTAAAATGATATTTTTTCTCACTACTTTCATCCGGTACGAGAACTAAGTTTAGTGTATAATTTTTTACCATATCGGTATCTGTGTTAGAGATGGCTTTAAAATTTAATGTCCAGGATAACTCAGAAGTATTTCCATTTGCATCACATTTATTTTCCATGAACAGAGCATCTTGAAATACATAAGAGTTATTTTCACCTGACATATTACCTATTAGAGACATATTTTCATTGGATATGTTAGAATAAAATATATCTTTAGGTTTGTATGATTCACTTTGAGGAAGTCCCTGGATTAATTTAATAAATGTGCATATGGTATCTTTTCCCATAAAAGTACTGTCACTCTCACAATTATAATTTTTAAATTTGTAGTTTAAAAAAATGTAATTTGAAAGTATCATATTGTCTCCCTGGAAATTGCCAGATATTACTTTTGGCGTCTTGTTGTTTTTGCAGTCCATAAATCCCAATATATTGTTATAATTTGAAAATATATTATCAAATTTGTTATCATTGAATGTAAAAACACGTTGAACTGGTTTATTTGCTATGGAACCTTGTACAAATATTTGAGGGATTTTATTTCTGGATACATCCATAAGAATTACTCTAATGGGCCAATAAGGGGAATAATTCTCAATTATAGGAGAATTCCTATCTGTTTGAAAATTAAAGGTCTTGTCACCAATTGTTACTTTCATTGAATACTTATTTTCATTACGCACAATAGATAATATATCGTCTTTCCCATCACCGTTGAAATCTGCTTTAATTTTTTTATTATTTGAAATAGTGTTAAATGAAGGAGAGGAATTTCTGGATACCAAAAAAATTACAGCTACTAATATAAATATCAATAATAATATAAAAAAGCAGATATATCTTTTCTTTAGAAATATTACCTTAAATTTCATAAATTTCACCTCCACTTAATTATATGAATGTATTATATATTTAATTATTATGTACAAAATAAATTTATAGAAAGTGAGCCTAAATTATATTTAAGGGAGATGATAGAATTTATGCTTAATAGGAATAAAACAATTTCATTTTTATTAATGACAATATTGTTGTTTAATTTATCTGCATGCGGTAAAAATACAGAAACACTCAAAAAAAATAAGCAGATAAATATATATGTAGGTGTAAAGGATAAAGAATCTTTAAATATAATAAAAATTTTAACAGATGAATACAAGAAGAAAAATACTAAAACAAAGGTAAATATAAATAATGCAATAGGGGAAAAAGTAGATGAAAATGTAAGTGAATCCAGTGATATAGATATTGTAATTGCTTCCAGAAACGACATGCTAAAATTAGTGAGAAAAGGACTTTTAGCTGATATGGAAAATATATATAAGCAAAATAACTTAACGGATAAATACTATACGGCAGTAAAATCTTATGGAAGATTTAATGACAGATATTATGGAATTGCTATAATACCGTATACTATAGAAATACTCTGTAATAAAAGTGCCTTTGATAAATTAGGTCTAAAAATACCAAATAATATAGATGAGTTTAATGCTGCTTTGAAGTCTTTAAACTCTACATCAATGAGAGTACCTGTAGTCCTTAATGAAGGCATGGATATCAACAATACTCTATTTTCTATTATATCAAGCAATACAATTACAATGAAAAAACTTGAAAATATATATGACAGCGGTTCTTCTGCATATAAAAAATTAACTGAAGTTCAAAAAAATTTTGATATACTAAATGATCTCGTTAAAAATGGATCTATAAACAAAGATACTTTTGAAATAGGAAATGAATCCAGTTTAAAAAAGTTTGACAAAGGAGACATTCCAATACTCATAACATCTTCATATTATATAAGCAGTTTAAAAAGTGCAGATATAAAATGCTTTGAATACTATAATCCAAATTCTAAAAATCAATTAAAAGTTCCTATTATGGCAGATGCTATAATGAGTGTTCTTATAAGCAGTAAGAATACAGAAGAGACAAACGAATTCATAAAGTTTGCATTTGGAAAGGATACTCAAAAAAAATTAAGTGAGAAAGGTTTTGTAACAGGATTTAAAAGCTCAGATATTTCAAAAGATGGTATAAAAAAGTGTGTAATAACTCACTTAGAAAACAGCACGGAAGACAATATAGCATTTATATATAATGTACCAGAAAGTTTTAAAAATAATATATCAAGTAAAGTTGACAGCATACTTTCTGGAAAATACACTAAAAATGAGTGGAATGAAGTAGTGGATGAGTCCTCTTAAAAATAGGCAGTTATCTTCATTATGAAAGATAGCTGCCTTAGGTTTTTGATGCTTATGAGCATCATTCTTGAGAATTGTTTTGGCAATCTTTACATATGCCGTAAAAATAGACCTGGTTACTCAATACTTCATAGTCAACACAATCCTTAATCTTATCATTTAAATTAGCAAAACAAATTCCTTCTACGTCATCTACTTTCTCGCAAACTATACACTGTATATGAGAATGAGGATGAACATTTCCATCATATCTAAAGTTACTTTCTCCTATATTGATTTCCTGTACTAGATTTACGTCAACTAAAGTTTTTAAAGCTTTATAAACAGTTGCCAGGCTCATAGTAGGATATTCTGTTTGAAGGGCTTTATATATGGTTTCAGCTGAAGGATGCTCCTTAGTAGATTGTAAATACTTATATACAGCAATACGCTGTGGGGTAAGTTTTAGTTTTTTTTCTCTAAAAATAGAAGTTAAATTATCCATATACACCATCCTTATTCTATAATCCATTATACTATATAATAAAAATTATTAGTTGTCAAAAATAATTTTATAGTAATTATTAAAATAAATGTTAAATATTTATATAAATTTATTTTTACGTTTATACTGAAGTTTGTATATTTTATTTAAATATTATATAATAACTTAGGGTAAGCTAGTATGCATTATTGGCTTTACGCAGGAGGGTAAAAGTCATGAATATTTACTTTGTAAGACATGGACAAACAAGTGCAAATAATAATAAGTATTACTATGGAAGGCTTGATGTATCCTTAAATGAAAAAGGTTTAAGTCAGGCTAAAGGCATAAAAAAACTTTTAAGTAATATAGAGTTTGATGATGTTTATGTAAGCGATAGAAAAAGAGCATCTCAAACAGCTCAAATAATTCTAGAAGATAATTTTGAAAAAATTAACATAGATGAAAGATTAAATGAAATGAATCTTGGGAAATTTGAAGGTAAAAATTATAAAGAAATAATGAAAATTTATCCCGAAGAATGGAAAAAATGGAGTGATGATTGGAAAAATGTATCACCACCTGAAGGCGAAAGATATGTTGAATTTTATTCCAGGGTAAAGAGCTTTATGGATGATATTTTAAAATTAAATAAGGATAATATTTTGATAGTCACTCATAGTGGTGTTATAAGGTCAGTTTATTGTTATGTTTTAAATGGTATACTGGATTTTTTCTGGAAATTTGCTTCAAAAAATGGAGATATTACTCTGATTAAATATGAATATAGTAATTTGTATATAGATAGCATAACTCACGTTAATACTTAACATTGATTGCAGTTTTATATATAAATCATACTAGGAGGTTAATATGAAAAATTTTATAAGTGATTTTTTTTTAATGGTTCAATTTTTAACTAGAATTCCGGTGAATAAAAGTTTACCTTGTGAAAAGGAAAATTTTAGAAGAGGAACTATTTTTATGCCAATTATAGGGCTATTAGTAGGGGGAATTCAATGGATAGTATATAAGCTATGTGAAATGGTACTCCCTGTAAATGTATGTGTTGCTATTATACTTTTACTTGGTATAATGATTACAGGTGCAATGCATTTAGATGGACTTGCAGATATGAGCGATGGATTTTTTGCTTTTAAGGGTAATGATAAAATAATAGATATAATGAAAGATAGTAGGATAGGAAGTTATGCTTGCGCTACTATGATTATGGATATACTCTTAAAATATAGTCTCCTTTCTTTTATAGCACCTAGATTTTCTTTTATAATAATAGCTGCACCTGTTATAGGTAGATTTTCAATAGTATTTATAGCCTTTATAGGTAAAACGGCTAAAAAAACAGGAACAGGAAACTTTTTTATAGGAAATATAGGAAAACTTCAGCTGTTTTTGGCAGCGGTTATAACTATTGCTATTTTGATATTTGTAACAGGTATGAACCCAAGATATGTTATTATAATGCTGTTAGCAGCTTTGATTATGTCATCTTTGATAAATTTATATTGCAACAAAAAAATTGGGGGTCTTACAGGAGACTTGTTTGGGGCAGATAATGAAATGGTAGAAATACTTACTATGATCATAGCCGCTGTTATAGTCACTTAGTGTCTATAAAAATGATTTGCAATAGCAAAATGGAGGATAAATATGGGAAAGATAACCTTGATAACAGGAGGTAGTAGAAGTGGAAAAAGTACTTTTGCAGAAAAAATCCTTGAAAAGGAAGATGATGTACTTTATATAGCAACTGCTGTAGTTACGGACAGTGAAATGGAAAAGAGAATTGAAAAACATAAACTGAGAAGAAATCAGAAGTGGGAAACTTACGAAGGTTTTACTAAATTAGACCAGGCTATAAAAAAATCCAGCCGTAAGTACATAATGTTAGAATGTATAGGAACTATGGTAACTAATATAATTTTTGAAAAAAACTATGACTTCGACAATATTACATCTGATGACATAGAAAAATTAGAAAAGGATATAATTAGGGAAGTAGACAATATGATATCTTTGGTAAAAGATAGTGACAAGCATATTTTAATTGTTACTAATGAAGTGGGATATAGTGTAGTGTCTGAGTATAAGCTCAGTAGAATATTTGTAGATATTTTAGGAAGGGTGAATCAGTTTATAGCTCGCGTTAGTGATGAAGTGTATATGGTAGCTTGCGGTTTGCCTATAAAGCTAAAGTAAATAATTTTTTATTTAGGAAGGTTAAATGAGATGAAACATAATAGAAAACTAAATATACTTTTAATTGTCATAATTATAGTTTCTATAATTCCTTTAACTGCTTGCGTAAAAGACAATGTGCAACCTATTTCAAAAACTGAATATATGCTTGGTACTATATGTACTATAACTGTATATGACAATAAACCTGAATCAGTTATAGATAAGGCTTTTGCCAGAATTAAAGAAATTGAAAATAAGATGAGTGTAAATAAATCTGGTACGGAATTGGATGCAGTGGCAGATGCTGCAGGCAAGAATTTTGTGAAAGTATCCAAGGATACATTTTATGTTTTAAAAAAAGGAAAATATTATTCAGCACAGTCATCAGGAGCTTTTGATATAACCGTTGGACCTTTAGTTAAATTATGGGGAATAGGAACAGATAACGCTAGGCTCCCTTCCCAAAGTGAAATAGATGAAAAGAAATCACTTATCAATTATAAAGATCTACTATTAGATGAAAAGGACAACAAAGTCATGCTAAAAAGGCAGGGTATGTCTTTAGACTTAGGCGGTATTGCAAAGGGATATTCTGCAGATGAGGCTGCAAGAATATTAAAGGAAAATGGAGTTAAACACGCCATTGTAAACTTGGGAGGAAATATTTTAGCTATAAATACTAATACTAACGGAAAACCTTGGAATATAGGAGTACAAGACCCTTTCAAAACAAGAGGAGATTCAGTTGGAGAATTAGAAGTCACAAACAAAACTGTAGTAACTTCAGGTATATATGAAAGGTATTTTGAAAAAAATGGGAAAAAATATCACCATATATTAAATCCTTTTACAGGGTATCCTATGGATAACAATTTAGCTAGTGTTACTTTGGTTACTGATGTTTCCATAGATGCCGATGCTATGACTAAAAACATATTCTACCTAGGAGTAGATAAAGGAATGAATTATGTGAATAAAAAAAATGGCTTACAGGCTATATTTATTACAAAGGATAAAAAAGTTTATATTACAGATGGATTAAAGGGTAATTTTAAAATTGATAATTCAGATTTTAAGCTTATGAATAAAAAATAATTTTATCCACAAATGTCATGAAAAATGGAAATAGTGTATGTAGTTGATTTATATTGCAAATTGAAGTTATATGTATAACTTGATATATGACAAGTTTAGTAGTATTATTATGGTGACAATATTTATTAAGTAATAATGTACTTAAATAGTAAGTACAGACTTGAATTTTATATTTATAAATATTTGTGCATAAGGTAGCTCACTGTATAAAATATATTTAATGTAATTATAATAATGTAGGTGGAGGTATTTAATATGTCTGAAATAACTAAGGATATGACTATAGCTGAAATTATTAAAATGAATCCAAAAAATGCAGAAAGATTGATGACTTTTGGAATGGAATGTGTAACCTGTGGTGAATCTCAAGGAGAGACATTAGAAGAAGCTGCAAATATACATGGATTAAATGTAGATAATTTAGTAAGGGCATTAAATGCATTATCTTAGAATAAAAATTTGTTAATAAAAAGTGTATTAAAAATTAAATGAATATATAAATTAAAAAGCGAAAAGAGAGGTTAAAAATTATGGCAAAAATATCTAAAAATACAACTATAGGTGAAATAGTAAAGATGAAGCCAGCATATGCCGAAACATTGATGAATTTTGGAATGGGATGCATAGGCTGTCCTGCATCTTTAGCAGAAACAGTTGAAGAAGCTGCCAAAGTACATGGTATTGATGTTAACAGTTTAGTTAAGGCTCTAAATGAAGTAGAAGATAAGTAAAAGCATCAGATAAAATAGATAGGATGGTAAATTCCTATCTATTTTTGCATTTCGTTGTATCATAAAGTCTACAGCTAGTACACTTATCGTCACAGGATTCAAGATGAATCATTACTTCCGTATTCTGAAGGGAGTGACTCATGTCATTTTCTATGTCATCACACAATTTATGGGCAACCTTTATATGCATATCTTCAGGAAATACCAAATGCACATCTACATATCTTTTATTTCCAGATTTTCTAGTTCTTAATTTATGAAAACTGCAGTATCCGGAACTATATTTAGATATAGAATTCTTTATAATACTGATTTCTTTATCAGATAATTTTACATCTACTAGTGGATTAAAAGCTACCTTTAACAGATTTAAGGCTTCTTTTAAAATAAACAGAGCTACAAGTATAGCTATTACAGGATCTAAAAAATGAAGTTTCGTAATCCATATTAAAAGCAATCCAGCTCCAACTCCAAGAGAAGTGAATACATCTGTCTTAAGGTGGAGAGCATCTGCTTCCAAAGCTATAGAATCGGTCTTTTTAGCTACCCTATATAATCTTTTGGATACTAAAAAGTTTATTCCAGCAGAAAAGAACATGACAAAAAATCCAAGGGCAGATGATCCTACCTCTTCTCCACTTATTATTTTTTTCACAGCTTCTATTATTATCCACAAGGATGCGACAAATATAAGCAGGGATTCAATTACCCCGGATACATTTTCAAATTTACCATGTCCGTAAGGGTGTTCTGCGTCTGCAGGCTTGGCTGATATTTTAACAGAAAAAAATGATATTATAGCTGCAATTAAATCCATAGTTGAATGTATAGCTTCTGACAGGATACTAACAGATCCTGTAATTATGCCAACGATTAATTTCATAGTTATTAAACATGTGTTAGAAATTATGGAAAGACTTGCTGTCCTTATTTTTTCATCCATTTGAAAAACATCTCCTCTAAAATTTAGCTATTATCAAATGATAAACACTAATACCTATTATAATAGGACAAAAATTGTTATAAGTCAATAGAAAAGTATTTCGATATGTATTATCAATTGATAAAGAAAGTTGACTTCAATATAACATAAAATGATAGGAAAATAAGCACACAATTTATTATATGTAAGTTAAGTAAATATGATTATAGGGTTTGTAGCTTGAAAGTTAACTTATACAAATCATGTAATGACAAATTTCATCACCATAAAAACTTTTGACAAGTCTAAAGCTCGGTATTTTGAAAATCTAAGAACCTTAGCTAAACTCGTGCCTCAAACATATCTAAGCTCCTAAGATTTTCTAAAATACTTCGTTAAGACTTATGGAAAAGTTTTTAAAAGTGCTTTCAATTGCTTTCAATTTTGTCGTTACATTTTATGTATAAGTTTAAATTTCAATTAGAAACCCTATAGATCGTTAACTCTATATTTAAATTGAGGAAATATTAATCAAAATTAGCCTCCTAAAGTTATATCCTGATCATTATACCATTTTAGAGCATGCATTAAATGTTCCATTTTAAAATCCGGCCAATAGTCATCTATTATGTAAAAATCTGAATATACAGATTGAACTGGTAAAAATCCGCTGAGCCTTCTTCTACCACCCCATCTTATTATTAAATCTACTCTTGATATATCATGGGAATTTAGACTGGATATAACGGAATGTCTATTTGTAGTTGATAAGTTTTTAGTTTTACCTAAGTCCCATTCCCATCCGTAATTTACCAGAAAATTAACTTTTAGTCCACCTTTACCAAAGTCTTTTCTAACCGTGTAAGGGAGAAGGTCTCTGGGAAACATAGGAGAGTCAGTATTTCCAACTACCAAAAGGGAAGCATTTTCTTTGGAAAGTATTTTTACAGCCTCTATACAAGCTTTGGTAAAAGCTTTAGCCTGAATTGAGGGCCTTTTAGTATTATCAGTAGTAAATCCATAATAGGTTAATTCGTTTATCCCTAATTTTTCACATAATTTAAATAATTCTATTCCAGGTTTTAGACCAAAACTATATCCTTTTTCTTTACTTAATCCTCTTTTAACTGCCCAGCGTCTGTTACCATCTGGAATTATACCTATGTGATTTGGCAGTGCCATTTTTACATCCTCCTCTAGTTTTAAGTACTATTTTAAATTATTACCAAGAGTTGGATTATTATTCTGCAATGAAAATTAAATTTAAAGCACTTGACAAGTTTTTATATTATACGAGTAAATCCTTCTCCCAGTACTTCATTTACATCATTAACAGTAATAAAGGCCTTGTCATCTAAAACTTTTATATAATTTTTTAACTTTAAAAACTGTTTTCTATCTAAAATCGTGGTTATAACTTCCTTATTGTTGTTTTTATAGGCTCCTTTAGCATAATAGATAGTAGCACTCCTAGATAGTTCATTTACAATATATTTTTTTATATTTTCACCATTGCTACTTATTATGGCAACCTGTTTATAGGAGTTCAAACTTAATATAACTTTATCAATTATGGTAGAGTTCAATATTACTCCAAGAATTGCATACATTCCTTTACTTATTCCAAGTATTAGGGTTGCTGCTATAGTTATTGCGATATCTGCCATTAGAACAGATTTACCTATGCTTATTTGAGTATATTTGTTTATTATTTTTGCAATTATGTCTGTACCACCAGTAGAGGCATTTAAGTTAAAAACTATTCCCATACCTACTCCAGATATGAGTATACCTAATATAAGTTGAATTAAAGTATCATCGCTGAAAGGTTTTATATTAGGATATATTTTTTCCATTAAAAGTACAAGAGCAGATATAGAAAAGCTACAAAATATGGTTTTGCCACCAAATACAGGTCCTATTACAATTATACCAATGGTAAAAAGTATAACTTCCATGCCCATCATTAAAAGGCCTATTGGAATACGTGGAAATATACTATTTATAATTATGGCGATACCGCTTGTGCCTCCAGCTGCTATATGATTTGGAGCTAGAAAAAAATAAGTGCCAAAAGCTACAAAAAATGAACCTACTAATATAAGAAAAATATCTTTTAAATTTATCTTCATAAGCAAAGCCTCCTAATATATAATTTTTATTTAATTTCATAGTTTATTCATCAAAAAAAAGCACACAAAATCCAAGTAGAAAATTCTTAGATTCATATGCTCTCATTACACACAAATTTATTGTGAGAATGTCTTTTCAAATTTACTTCCAGTAATATTATATAATGATAAATGTTTTTATGTCAATGTTATACAATATTTATTAACTCAACTTCCGCAGTTTAAAAACATTGCGAAGCAATTAATTCACAATGCATGATGCACAATTCACAATTAAGGACGATTTTCTTCCGTTAAAACTTCAGAAAATCTAAAATATAGCACTATTGAAGTAAGCTTCAATAAGCTTCAAATTTAAAATTTTTCGCAGCACAGCGGAGAAAAATCTACCGAAATTCTGCATTGTGAACTGTGCATTGTGAACTGATTACATTTAACTTGTATTATTTAATTAGTAATACTATAATAAAATAGTAAAGTAAATAAATGTATAAAAGTTATTAAACTTATACAAAACTTAGCAAATTTCGCAGTAAAGTCTTATAAAATTTAGAATAGTGGGTGATTTTTTATGCAAGATGTGATTCTTACAGAATCAGGTAAAAAAAAGTTGGAAGATGAATTAGAATACTTAAAAACAGTTAAGAGGGTAGAAATCAAGGCGGCATTGAAAGCAGCACGTGCCCAAGGCGATTTAAGTGAAAATGCGGATTATAGTGCTGCAAAAGATGATCAATCTATGACTGAAACTAGAATACAGGAACTTGAAGCTCAGCTTAAAAATTCTGTAATAATACAAAGTTCTTCAGATGCAGATGTATTTGATATAAACAAAACTGCACTAGTAAAATTCTGTGATGTAGATGAAACTGAAGAAGTTACATTAGTTAGTACAGTAGAATCGGACGTTAAAAATATGAAAATAAGTATAGAGTCTCCTTTAGGAAAAGTACTTTTTAAATTAAAGATAGGTCAAAAGGCAACTGTAGTATCTCCTGATGGGAATTATGATGTGCAGGTTGAAAAATTATTATAGAATAAATCTGCTGGATATTTCGTCCGGCGGAGATTTTGCTTTTAAGGAGTAAATTGCTCAAAATATGTTGACAAATAATTAGCAGTTTGTTATTATTTATTAAATTGAATATAGAGGTCTTATCTAGAGCGGCAGAGGGACTGGCCCTATGAAGCCCGGCAACCTGGATGTAATCCAACGGTGCTAATTCCAGCAGGTATTACTACCTGAAAGATAAGAAGCGGAAGAACATACATCTTCCTGTAGGCTTATCTACAGGAAGATTTTTTAAATATCAAAAATGGAGGAATAAAAATATGAGTGTGGAAAACGTAGTTAATTATTTTTTGGAGAAGGGATTAGAAGTTCAACTTTCACTTATAAGTTGTATGTACTTTAATTTTAAATTTACCTTTTCTTTTTGACGGAAAATCCAAATTTGCCTAGAGGCTTTGAATTTATAGGAAAGTATTCTCCGTGAGAATAACATATGAGATCAGCTTTTTCTAAATGTATTTTGCCCTTATTGTCTATTAGATTTTCATCTACGTGAACTGATAGAATTTCAGCTATAAATAAATGATGGCTTCCAAGAGGAATTATACTTTTAACATGGCATTCCATGTTAACAGCACATTCTTTTATACAAGGTACAGATATCTTTTCACTTTTTTCTAATTCCAAATTACATTGTTTTATTTTATTAAAGTCTTTACCAGATTTTACACCGCATAAATCTACAATTTTCGTTAAATTTCTGGAAGGAAGATTTACTGCAAATTCCATTGTTTCTTTTATGTATTTATAAGATAATCTCTCTGGTTTTATGGCTACAGTAATCATAGGCGGTTTAGTGCATGCATTGCCTACCCAGGCAGCAGTGAACACATTTATATCTTTATTTTTACTTTTTGAAGTTATAAGTACTGAAGGTACAGGATTCAGCATACAACTGCCTTTAAAAAATATTTTAGACATTGTAAATCTCCTTTTCTATTAAATTATTGTTTTAAAATCTATTTAATATGGAGTATTATGGCAAATATCATTGTGATAAAAGTTTTTGAAGCTTTATATATGTATATAGAATTTTTATAAAGATAAGTTTGTAATTTAAAAACAATATTTTTTAACTACAAAAAGCCCCAAAACCCTTAAATTGAGACGTGTTCCTTGGGACATAGGGCTTAATTGTTTTATTATAAGACGGTTAAATAGTATACTTAAAGTGAACTAATGAGATTTTTTGCTTTTAGCCACTTCAACCGAAACTCTTCTTCCCTGAAGTTTTTTACCATTAGTCTTTTTCAATATAATAGAAGAAACTCTCTCTGGAACATTTATAAATGTGAACTTATTTAATATATCTATATCACCTATTTCATAGGCTTCAACTGAAGAAGTTTCACTTATAAATTTTAAAAGTTTTCTAGGAGTTAAATTATCCATTCTACCTATGGAGAGGAATAGTCTAACATCTTTTTCATCTACATTTAAGGAATTTTCCTTATAATCAAAGCTCAGTTCTTTGTCAAAAATTATTTTCATAAGGGCAGCTGCTACGTCTACTAGATTGTATTCTTCATCTAATTCAGTTGCTATAGGAATAAAGTTTTTATAATTGTCTTCAGATATAATGCTTTTAACTTGTTCTTCTATATTTTTATACTTAGCTTCATAGATATCATCTACTGTAGGAATTTCCTTCCTCTTTATCTTGCTTTTAGTAAACTTCTCTATTTGCTTTAAAAGTATGTATTCTCTAGGTGTTACCAGAGAATAGGCAATACCTTCTTTGTTGGCCCTTCCGGTTCTTCCAATTCTATGGACATAAGATTCTGTGTCCTGTGGGAGGTCATAATTTATAACGTGAGAAACATTTTCCACATCTATGCCCCTTGCAGCTACGTCTGTGGCAACTAAGAATTCGAGGGAACCTTCTTTAAACTTTCGTAGGGTATTTAATCTCTGGTTCTGTCCCATGTCCCCATGCATACCTTCTACGTTGTATCCTCTAGCTTGCAAACCTTCTACTAATTCATCTACGCCTCGTTTAGTTTTACAAAATATTATTGCACTTGAAGGTTCATCTACGTCTAGAATTCTGCATAGAGATTCAAATCTATCTTTATTTTTTATTTCATAGTAGTACTGTTTTGTCTTTTCTACAGTCAATGTATTTTTAGCTATGCTTATACATTTTGTATTTGGTTTCATGTATCTGGAAGATAACTTTTTTATTTGATCTGGCATAGTAGCAGAGAAGAGCAATGTCTGCCTATCAGAATTTGAGGCTTTTATTATGTTTTCTATATCTTCTATAAAACCCATATCCAACATTTCATCTGCTTCATCTATTATTAAAAATTCTATATTGCTAAGATCTAAAGTTTTCCTATTTATATGATCAAGTATTCTTCCAGGGGTGCCTACTACTACATCTACACCTCTTTTTAAAGATCTAATCTGTCTGTCTATAGGCTGACCACCGTATATAGGTAATAGAGCTACTTTTTTGAATTTAGCAATTCTGGACAACTCATCATTTACTTGAATGGCAAGTTCTCTGGTGGGAGTAACTATAAGAGCTGAAATGTGTTTGCTTTTGGTAGTTATCTTGCTTAACATAGGTGCTCCAAAAGCTAAAGTTTTTCCAGTACCTGTCTGTGCCTGACCGATTACGTCATATCCTTCTAATATTATAGGGATTGATTCAGCTTGAATTTGCGATGGTTCTTCAAAACCCATATTATCTATTGATTGAAGAACGTTAGAATCTAAATTTAAATCACTAAAATTAATATTTTCCATTAAAACTCCTCTTTCTTTTTTATATTACAAAACAAAGTTTATCATAACATAGTATATACATATTATCAAATTTTAATTTAATTTAATTTTGTACAATTAGCAATTTAGGCTAATTTTATGCTCTTTCTATTTGATTGTATATAAATTATAATATAATGTACGATAGTTTTTATTTTAAAGGAGAATTTATATGTTTGATGCTAGACAAAAAGTTTTACCTAATGGTATAAAACTTATTACTATAAAAAGAGATACTTATATAGCCGCTTTTCATGCTGGAGTTAAAATAGGAGCTATATATGAAAGTGTTAAGGAAAAAGGTATATCACATTTTATTGAACATATGCTTTTTAATGGTACGAAGTCTAGAGATAATAAAAAATTAAACAATGATTTGGAAGTCCTAGGTGGAGAATATAACGCATATACAGACAATAATTCTACAGTGTATAGTATTACCTCATTAAGGGAAGAATTAGAAAAGTCTATGGAAATTATTTCTGACATGTTTATAAATTCTATATTTCCGGATGAACAAATTGAAAAGGAAAGAGAGGTTATATTATCAGAGATAAAAAGCAGTAAAGATGATATAGAAGCGTATAGTTTTGAAAAAGTAAACAAACTAGCTTTTAAAAAAAGTCCATTGAGATATGATATTGCAGGAGATGAAGAGGGAGTAATTAAATTTACAAGGGAAGATTTAGTTGAATTTTATAATAGGTATTATGTTCCTAATAATTGCTTCATATCTGTGGTTTCCTCTTATGAACACGAGGAAATCTATGATTTGGTATGGAAATATTTTAAAGATTGGAAGTACAGCAAATTTACTAGAAACGACATAATAATTGAACAAAATATCCCTTGCAGGGAAGTTTCTTATAAAAAGGATATAGAACAGAGTACTATTGTATACCTTTTTACATTTTATGGATTAAACAAAAAAGAGGAATTGGCACTTAAAATATTGAATCATAGATTTGGTGAAAGCAGCAATTCTATTTTATTTAGAAAACTAAGGGAAGAAAAAGGACTTGCTTATGACGTATATACGGATTTGGATTTAACTACGGGAGTAAAGACTCTCTATATATATACTTCCGTCAGTGAAAAGAATATAAAATCTGCTATGGATACTATAGAAGGATGTATATATAAAGTAAAAAATGAGGAAATAAAATTTGATGATAATACTATAGACCTAATGAAGAAAATATTAAAAACTGCAGTGGTATTTACCCTTGAAGATGCTACGGATATAGGAAATTATGTTTTGCATCAATCTATAGAAGGCGAAAGTATATACAAATGTATTGATGATATAGAGAAAATTGAAGGCATAACCAGGGAAAATATATACGAAGTGGCTAGGACTGTTTTAAAAGATCCAACAGTTCATGTTTTAAAAAGAGAATCTAAACGCGGCAGTTTTCACTAATCAAATTATATATAATATAAGGGAGGGCTAGGTTGAGTAATTATACAGTAACTAAAATTGAATTACAAAGGAAAAATAAATATAGAGTAAATATATATATAAATGAAGAATTTGCATTTGCCTGTAGCGCAGAACTTGTGTATAGTTATGGCATATCAAAGGGAACATCTGTTGATATGGATTATTTAAAAAGTATAATTGAGGAAGACAACTTTATGAAATGTAAAAATTATGCGCTCAAAATCATAGAGAAAATCTATAAAACAGAAAAACAGATGAAGGATAAATTGGCTCAAAAACAATATGATGAAAATACTATTTTAAAAACTATAAAATTTTTAAAAGAATACAAATTCCTAGATGATGATAAATTTACAGAACTTTATATAAAAGAAAAAATCTATTCCCAAGGTAAAAATAAGATAAGATATTCGCTTATTAAAAAAGGAATAAGTGAGGATATTATAGGTAAAAAATTGGATCTTATAGATGAAGCACAGGAAGAAAAAACTGCTTTTGACATAGCACAAAAAAAGTATGCTGTGATTATAAAAAGCGAAAACAACTTAAGGAAAGTATATGAAAAATTGGGAAACTATTTGGCAAGAAGTGGATATAGTTTTGAAATGGCAAGGACAGTATCTGATAAAGTCATAAAAAAGTATGCCACGCTAGAAGATGAAAAAAGAGAAAGTTTTCAAGAAAATATGCAGGAAAAAAGCAAAGATGAACTATATAATTTGGCAAGTAAAAGGTATAAAATAATAACTAAATCAGAAATAGATAGAAATAAAATATATAGGCGACTTGGAGAATATCTTTTGAGAAGGGGGTATTTATGGGGAGATATAAAGAATACATTAGATGAATTATTAGAGAATTAGAATATTTGTATATCAAGTGATTTACAATCACTATAAATAAATATTTTTGCCGTTTAGAGGTGGTTATTATTATGAAAGTAAATCCTATAACTTTAATGATAGTCATAATATTTTTATATCCCATCATAAAGGGATTTTTATTTAAGTTTTCTTCTAATGACTTAAAATTGGATATTGATGATGTAAGCAGAAACATTTCATTTATAATATCTCTGATAATAGGGATATATTTTGGTAAAAAAATATTTATACAGCATGACCAGGGTATATATGAAAAAATATATAATTTGATACCTCAAAATTTCACACAATACTTCGAGAACAATAACTTTATAGTATATGCAGTTCTGCTTCCAATTCTAATATTTATATGTTACAGAATAATAAAACTACTTTTTAATTTAGTAAATTGTATTACTTTTTATCCTGCAATAGATAGCATAGATAGGTTTTTAAGACCAAAGGGAAATATGTTTAAGAGGATAGCAGGAATGGTATTTCAGTTGCCTAAGGCAGTATGCTATGTGCTTTTAGTTATATTTGTATTAAATATAATGTCTATATTAAATGTAAGTCCTAAATTGAGCACATACTTAGAAAACTCAAAACCTTATAATAGCATTTGCAAAGAAGTAGTTATCCCCGTTACCAATTCTACTATTGCAAAACAACTGCCAAATGTAATAAATAATTCTTTTAAAATAGTAATAAGAAATGCAAATTCAAATGAAACAAAGAGTGTAGATCAACTAGATAGAGTTAAAAATGAAGCCAATACAGTAATTTATTATAATGGAGTTACCTTAGATGAAGGAGTAAAATCCAATAGTGAAATAAATAGTTTAGCTAGAGCACTTGCTTCAGAAGGCAGCAATACCAATGAAAGGGCAGATATGTTATATAATTGGATAGGTACTAATATAAGCTATGACCATGAAAAGGCAAATAAAGTGTTGAACAATGAATTCAATGTAAAATCAGGCGCAATCCCAACTTTTTATTCTAAAAAAGGAATTTGTTTTGACTATTCTTGTCTGTATGTAGCTATGGCTAGAGCCAATAACATAAAAGTAAGGCTTATAACTGGAGAGGGATTTAATGGAATAAGCTGGGTGAGCCATGCTTGGAATCAAGTATATATTCCTGAAAAAAGCAAATGGATAAATGTGGATACTACTTTTTATAAGGGTGGAGATTATTTTGACAGCAGGAGATTTCAACTTGATCATAAAGATGCACAGATAGCAGGAGAATGGTAGCATAAGTAAGTTCCACTCTTATTGTGGTAGAGTGGTACTTACTTATTTTGATTTTGTCATGTAGTTTTTCAATATGGCATTTATTGCTTTTTCACAATCAGAGTCCTCATTATTCAAGCACCATGCGTTGTTAAAATATATGAGGGCTTTTTTGTTATCTTTTAGCATAGTGTAACAGTACCCAAGATTAAAAAAATACTTACTTTCTCTCTTTATGTTTAGAGCAGAATTTAATAAGTTAATAGCTTTTTTGTAATCTTTGAGTTTTATGAAACATACTGCTGAATTATACAGTGAGGATGCTTCATTATCTTTTATTTGTATTGCCTTTTCATACATATCAATAGCTTTTTTATAATTTCTGTCATTGTAGTATTCGTTAGCTTTTTGAAAGTAGCTCATTTTAATCCTCCTCAGTTCTTATGGAATTTAGTAGTTCTCTAGTAAATTTATATCCATTTTTTCTAAAAATATTCCATTTATATTTTAAAAATATCCTCAGAGGCAGGTCTTCATGATAGTTACAATTAAGATTGAAAAAATGTTTTTATGTCAACATATACATTTTGCATTATTTAGTAACAATATGGTAATATAAAAATATAATTACGTATATACAAAATTAAATATTTATTGAAAGGTGGTTTATTAAATGAAAATTAGAAATAAACATACATTATTAGTAATAGTATTAATAGTTATTATAGGATTTGCATTGATGAAAACTGTCTATAACAACTATGTTAACAATGCTAAACAACAAGTTTCTAATATAGATTTAAAAAGTTTTGATTTAAAAAATCAAGGGGCTTATTATACATGGAATTCTTTCGATGATTCTCCCAAATTACCAAAAAAATTTAAAAGCTTTACTGGAACACAAATACTTGATTCTGTGAACTTAAAAAATGGAGATTCTATAAATTTAAACTTCGAGTCTGATATTAAAAAAGGTAACTTTAACATAGTAGTTATAGATGACAAATATAATATTTTGAAAGTAATAAAAGCAAATTCAAATGGAAAAGAAAAAATAAATGCCAAACAAGATGGAAAATATAAAGTTGAAATGCTAGGAAAAAATGCTGGAGGAAAAGCGTCTGCATATTGGAGTAAATAAATGTTTATATTTATACTTTGTATGAAGGATATGCATTTGCTAACGGAAAATTTGGATCTTCATGCGGCGGATCAAATCCAGCACTCGTTGTGTTGAGAAAAGATAAGGATAAATTTACTGTTGTCAAATTTCAACAGCCAGAAGATGGAGATGAATATGGACCATCTACAAAAAGAATGTTTCCACGTAAATATGCAGAGGAAGCTATGGGTGATTCAGGTCGTGATTTAGGATTAGAAAAACAAATAAAATTAAATGCTAAAAAGTGGTTAAAAGCACAGGGAAGGAGCGAATCGTTTTCGGGATAACAATTTTATGTACTTAATGAAACATATAAAAAACTTGCGAAGCAAAGCTTCTCAAGTTAAGAATTAATAATGAAAAATTAATAGTGAAGGATGATTTTTAGTTGTCGCAAAAAATCTTTAAATTTATATAAATC
>ENA-UOOE01000201-UOOE01000201.1-fermentation-metagenome-genome-assembly--contig:-NODE-201-length-63605-cov-4.208780_pt1 | contig 63605 bp, 60 predicted proteins | sample MGYA00245776_ERZ724021 | MGnify/ENA primary metagenome ERZ724021 (study PRJEB28704, sample SAMN03018321) | fermentation metagenome | biome: anthropogenic terrestrial biome; feature: soil; material... | reverse complement strand
TTAAATGTCCGCTATTTTAAATAAATTGTTATAGTATAATTATTTTACATATTACCATTTATTTTTTAACGTTTTTATTCTTTTCAAAATCTATTTTAAGATAAAAATTTGCTCGTTAACATGAAAAAAGGTAAGTGATATATTTGTACATATAAAATATAATTTAAATATGGTTGAATACAATATGTAGGTAGGCTGGCATAGGCATATTTGGAGAAAGCTGAAAGAACAGAGGAAATCGCTTCGATTTTGAATTTTCGGATATAATGAGATACATTTTAAATAGAAAATGTGATTATATATTGAATATATAAAATATTTTACTGAAAAATGCAACATAGATTAACCACTAAAAATTAATTTGACATATTGCCCAGGAAATAGCTGGCATTTGTCGAAAAAATGGCATTAAAATAAGAGGGATTGAAGTAGAGAACGACGGTGAAAAAAATATAATTGCATCAGCAGGAATAGTTAAATTGTTCCTGCTGTTATTTTTTATACGATAATAGCTTTAATTTCTACATAGTAGGAGTATCTATTATTAGTTGCGCAAGTGAGCCTAATGTTGCTGATATCGGAAAATTTATCGATGAGAAGGAGTATTTTTACGATTGTAAAATTCTATAAAAACTGGTACAATAGAATTATATTATTATTGGCTTTGAGTATAAAGTTTATTATGGTTTTATGGAAGGATGCTACTATGTTTAAACCGATTAAAAATACGACCATATCAGAAAAGGTTATTGAACAAATAAAGGATATGATATATAAAGGGGCTCTTAAGAAAGGTGATAAGCTGCCTTCTGAAAGGCATCTGGCAGAAAAATTAAAAGTTAGCCGATCTTCCGTAAGAGAGGCCCTTAAAGAATTGGAAATAATGGGTCTCATAGAAATTCGCCATGGTGACGGCAATTTTATTAAGGATAATTTTGAAGATATTTTATTCGAACCTTTTTCCACCATGTTTTTAATTAAAGCAAGCAGCCCTAGAGAGATATTAGAATTAAGGGAAATTATAGAAAAGGGCAGTGTAGTATTGGCAGCAGACAGAATTTTGGATGAAGAATTAAAAGAATTGAAACTAATTTTGGAAAAGGCTGAAAATACCGATGATGAAGATGAATTAGTGGATTTGGATGTATTGTTTCATTATAAAATAACACAGGCTGGTAAAAATTTTCTTCTGCAGAGTATTTTAAATGCCATATCTTCCTTAATTGAATCCTCTATTCAAGATACGAGGAAAAATATTCTTACAAAAGAAGTTCATAAAGAAAAAATAAAAAAACAGCATAAAAATATATACAATGCATTGGAAAACAGGGACAGAGCAGCTTCAGAAAAGGCAATGACCATTCATTTAAATTATGTTAATAGTGAAATGGAAAAATCTATAAAATAAGAATTTAATATAAAATACAGAACAGAAAAGGGCTATAAACATTTCCATAGCCCTTTTTAACTTAAACTATTTTTCTTGTATCTTTCGGTAATGAATCTTCCAAAACTTTTTTTAACGTATTTGCGGAGACTTTTAATTCCTTTATTTCATTTTCCTGCAATAAAACCTTCAAAGTTTTTTCAGAACCGTTTCTTCCTACAATGGTGGGAACACTCAAGTATATATCGTTTATTCCATAATAACCATCTAACAATGTGGATATAGGCAATACAGATTTTTCATTTCCTAAAATTGCCTTGACTATACGGTTAACAGCTGAAGCTATTGCGTAATTTGTTGCCCCTTTTTTGTTTATTACTTCATAGGCTGCGTTTATTACATTTTTGTGAATTTTTGATTTAATCTTGTCATCAAATTTATAGTTTTGGTTTTTTGCATATTCCTCTAATTTAATACCTTGAATATTAGTTAAGCTCCATACCGGAAATTCTGTATCTCCATGCTCACCCATAATATATGTCTGTACGTCCCTCGGGTCTGTATTTAACCTTTTGCTTATTTCATATTTTAACCTGGAACTATCTAAAACAGTCCCTGAGCCTATTACCCTTTCTTTTGGGAAGCCTGACAACTCATAAGCCTTACAACTTAAAATATCCACAGGGTTTGATACTATTAATAAAATGCTTTCCGGGCTGTATTTAGCTGCTTCCGGAATTATTGATTCAAATATTTTTATGTTTTTATTTACAAGTTCAATTCTGGTTTCCCCGGGTTTTTGCGCAACTCCTGCAGTAACAATCACTATATCGGAATCTTTCGTATCACAGTAATCTCCCGCTTTAATTTTCACTGGATCTATGAAAGCAGCTCCGTGATTTAAATCCAAAGCTTCTCCTTCCGCTTTTTCCTTGTTCATATCCACCAGCACTAATTCATTTGCTAATCCTGATAAAGTCAATGCGTAAGCCGTAGTTGCACCTACTGATCCTGCACCTATTATTGAAATTTTGGTACATCCGTTATTTCTATTCATTATAATAGTCCTCCTATATATTTTATTTATTTAATTATTTAACGGCCTCTTGGTTTGGAGGTCAGACCATTAACATTATAATATCATAATATATTTTAAATGTCTATAATAGTTATTTAATTGACAAACATTTTTTAATTATAATTTGCTGAAAGGTTGACAATGATATATAATAAATGAAATATTTGTTTTAATTCATATGAATGTTAATATTAATTTAAGATTTATGCAATATATTTAAATTAACAGATATCTAAATCTTCTGCGCTATTGGCAGAAAGTTAACTGGAGGAATAGCTTTGAGGATATTAATTGTTGAGGATGAAGTTAAAATCACACAGGCTCTCAGTTATTTGTTTTCTAAACAAAAAATCGATGTTGATATTGCAAATGACGGAGAGGAAGGTCTTATCCTCTCAGAAAAGGATATATATGATGTAATTGTACTTGATATAATGCTTCCGGAGGTAGACGGCATCCAAATATTAAAAACAATCAGAAAAAATGGAATAACAACTCCTGTCATAATGCTTACAGCTAAGGATACTATTGACGACAGGGTATTTGGGCTTGATAACGGCGCTGATGATTACCTGGTAAAACCATTTGCTACAAAAGAGCTGATTGCAAGGGTGAAAGCTTTGGCAAGAAGAAAGAACACCGAATATGTTGGCGAAGTATATGAATTTGAAGATATAAAATATGATGTTAAAAATTATATGCTGTATGTGAACGGCAAAGAAAGTAAGATACCTTTGAAAGAAGCAATGCTTATGGAAATGTTCATTAAAAAGCCAAGGCAGGTTTTTACAAGAGAGCAGATTATAGATAGAATTTGGGGACTTGAAGCGGATATTCTTGAAAGCAACATTGAAATATATGTTCATCATTTAAGAAAGAGACTAGAGAATACAAATGCAAAAATTGAGACTGTACGCGGTGTAGGGTATATGCTTAAGGAGAAATAACATGTTTAGGAAGCTTCATTTTAAATTGACTGTATATATGGGCATTGTGCTTGTTTTATTTATGGCATTTATTTCTGCAGGAATATACAATTTTACTCGTATAGTGTTTGAAGACGGCAGTAAGGAACTAATGCGCTCAGAAGCTTTGAGAATATATGCGTATAGAAACTCCATGCGATTTGACTTTAGAATAGGGCCAAATACCTATCTCCAAAATATGGGACCCAGTATGACCATTATAGGTACGCAAAAGCTTGATGCGAGTCATATTATATATAACGGTAATATGGACAAAATTTACGCCGAAGAAGATAATGCTGAAATTGCAGATGAAATTAAACCATTGGCAGAAAAATCCCTTGAAAAACAGGAAGATTCATATGTTGTAAAAAAAGTGGGCCGATTGAATTATAGAATTTATACAAGGTATTTTGATGATGTTAACGGCCAAAGCGTTGTCCAGGTTTATCAAAATATGATCAATGAAGAAATAATGTGGTCGTTTTTGAGTACTGTACTGCGTATTACCGGATTCAGCGGTACTGCCATACTGCTTGTAATCAGCTTTATTTTTACCGGAAAGTCATTGAAGCCGGTAAGGGAAACATGGATAAGGCAGAAGGAATTTGTGGCGGATGCGTCTCATGAATTGAGAACTCCTTTGACAGTTATTCAGACAAACCTGGATGTTGTGATGAGTGATGATCAGGGTGCTGTTGCAGATAATGGTGTTTGGCTTGACAACGCATACTCGGAAACAAGAGTTATGGCTAAATTGATTGACCAGCTTCTAATATTGGCAAAGGCGGATGCAAATGAGGAAAAACTGGATATTTCGGAATTTTCATTATCTGAGGTTGTAGAAAATGTATGTCAGAATATGGAGGCTATAGCTGAAAAGAAGGGTATTGATTTCCATATGAACATAGAAGACGGCTTTAAAATAAAAGCTGATTACGACAAGATAAGGAGATTGATTGTTATATTGGTGGACAATGCAGTTAAATATACCGAAAAAGGAAGTGTTACAGTCAACTTATTTGCTGATAAAAATAAAAAGAAAATATTCACTGTGGAGGATACCGGGATCGGTATTGCAAAAAAAGATTTAGATAGAATATTTGACCGCTTTTACAGAGCTGACAAGGCAAGGCACAGAGAGGGAGGTACCGGTCTTGGACTTAGTATTGCCAAATGGATAGCCGATGTTCATAAATTTACATTGACAGTGGAAAGTACAATAAATGTTGGAACGAAATTTACCGTAAAAATGCCATAACCTAATTTTATAAAAATTTGTCTTTTATTACATTCCAATAATTGAAGGATCCTGTGGAGAGCCTTTTAATAAACTTTTTTGATGTTCTGAAGTGTACATATTCCAATTCTTCATAACTGGCATCTTCACCGTCTGCCAGTAGAGCAATGTGGTAGTCTTCTTTTCTTTCCGGATAGACCGCTATTTCAAATTCAGGCGGGACTATTATGCTGCAGTCCAGGCATCTGTATGCATTTGATATTATAGGGGACAGAGGTGTTATCTGCAGCGTTTTCAACGAAGGATATACAAGGCTGCCGCCTGCGGATTTGTTATAGGCCGAGCTTCCCATGGGTGATGATATGATAATACCGTCACCGCTTATTTTTTCCAGGTGGTTTGAAGCTATGTAAACGTCCATATGGATTGTTTTCATATCTTTCCTTTTAAGGATAAAGTCATTGACCGCATATATTTTTCTGGAGTAATTTAACGCAAATATTTCGCTTTCAATTAAATTTATTGTATTTATTGTGTAATTGCCTGCTGTATAATCAGATACAAAACCTTCTAAATTATCTGCTGTTATTTCAGGATAAAAGCCCAGGGTTCCGGTATTTATGCCTACGAATGGTATGCTTGAAAAATTGCTTTCTCTTACACTCCTTAAAAAGGCTCCATCTCCGCCTATTGCAATGTTCAGTTCTCCTTCTTTGCTGAATCCGTCATAATAATCATAACCGTATTTTTTTAAGATACTTATTAGCCGTTTTTTTATCTCAAGTGTGTAATTATCGTAGTTGGCAGCTATATTTATTACTTTATTTTTCATAATTTTATCCTCTTTACATTAGATGTAATTTATATTATATTTAATATAATAAATTTTCGGGAGTCTATTAATGAACAACAATACTCTTAATTATACAATACAGGAAAATAATAAAACTGTAAAGAGCGTAATGATGGAAAACTTAAATTTTTCCAGGCGCTTGTCTAAAAAATTAGATATGAATAATAAATTATTTTTAAACGGGGCAGTTACCAGCCTTAACAAAAGTACCTTTAAAGGTGATATATTATCTGTTGAATTTGACGAGGATGAAAATCGATACGAAGCATCTAATATTCCCATAGATATTCTTTATGAGGATAATGATTTGCTTGTGGTAAATAAATCGCCGTACATTGTTGTTCATCCTACCATGTCTCATCAGAATAATACTGTTGCCAACAGAGTTGTTTATTATTTTAAGCAAAATGGCATCAAAAGAAAGGTAAGGTTTGTCAACCGGCTCGATATGAATACTTCGGGAATTTTAATAATAGCTAAAAATCCGTATGCTCACAATAACTTGTCAAAACAGATGAAATCCGACATAGTGGATAAATATTATTATGCAATAGTTGAAGGTGATTTAAAAACAGAAAGCGGAGTTATAAATGAGCCTATTTTAAGGCTAAATCCTCAGGACATAGTAAGAGTTGTGCATCCTTCAGGTAAGGAATGTATTACTCATTACACTGTGGAAAAGAGATTAGGTAATATGACACTTTTAAAACTCAGGCTTGAAACAGGAAGATCTCATCAGATAAGAGTACATATGAAGCATATAGGGCATCCGGTTTTAGGCGATACTCTATATGGCAGTGAGAATTATTTAATAAAAAGGCAGGCGCTGCACTGCTGTGAGATGAAATTTATGCAGCCGGTAACAGGCAAAAGAATAGAAATTACATGCCCTATGCCCAAAGATATGAGAAGAGTAATAGAGGGACGGTTTTAATGTTATTAGGAGGAAAAATGAAAAAGAATATGCTGTTTATCGCTACAGGCGGCACTATTGCTTCTAAAAAGACTGAAGACGGGTTGGTACCTCAGATAACCCCAGAAGAACTACTTGCATATGTACCGGAAATAAAGAATTTTTGCAACGTGGATGCAATGCAGCCTATAAATATTGACAGTACAAATATTCAACCGGAATATTGGGGGTTGATGGCAGAGATAATAGAAAAAAATTATGATAAGTATGACGGATTTGTCATATCTCATGGAACAGATACCATGTCCTATACATCCGCCGCTCTTTCGTACCTGATTCAAAATTCCAGTAAGCCAGTAATTATAACAGGGGCCCAAAAACCTATTGATGCATCCATAACAGATGCAAAGAAAAATCTGCTGGATAGTTTTCGCTTTGCAGCGGAAAAGGATGTGGCCGGGGTGTACCTGGTTTTTGACGGGAAGGCAATAGTAGGGACAAGGGCAAGAAAAATAAAATCCAAAAGCTACAGCGCTTTTGAATCCATAAATTTTCCTGTAGCTGCAATAATCGACGACAACAGGATTACAAAATATATCAGAAATGAAAAATCATCGGAAACTGTTAAGTTTTTTAGGAATATATATCCCTCTATATTCCTTTTAAAGCTTGCACCGGGAATGGAACCGGATGTACTTGACTATATCGGGGGAAAATACGAAGGTGTTGTAATCGAAAGCTATGGCACCGGAGGACTTCCGTTTCAGGATAAAAGAAACTTCATGGAGAAATTAGGCGCACTGACCGAAAAGGGAAAAATTATTGTAATTGCAACACAGGTAATGTTAGAGGGAAGTGATATGGATATTTATGAGGTGGGATCCAGAGCTTTAAAAAAATACAATGTGCTTCAAGCCTATGATATGACTGTAGAGGCTGCCATCACAAAATTAATGTGGATAATGGCGCAGACCAGGGATTTTGATCATGTTAAAAAAATATTTTACACAAAGATAAATGAAGACTTACTTTATTGAAGGGAGCATAAATGTTTAAGGATAAATATGTTTCTGCTGTAATTGCTGCGGCAGGCAAGGGCTTGAGGATGGGTTCTGAAATCCCAAAACAATATATGACTGTAGCAGGCAATACCATACTCGACACTACGCTGTATAAATTTGAGAAAAGTAATGAGGTTGATGAAATAGTCCCCGTTATAGGAAAGTATGATTTGGAGTATGTAAAAGATAAGATTGCTTCAAAATACAGTAAAATAACAGAAGTTGTGATAGGGGGCAGTTCCCGCACTGAATCGGTGTTTAAGGGCATAAAGGCTGTAAATACCCGCTGCGGCATAATACTGATACATGATGGAGTAAGGCCTCTTATATCGTACAATTTAATTTCAAGTTGTGTTGAAGGGGCATATAATTACGGGGCGTGTATCCCTGTTATTGATGTAGTCGACACTATTAAAGAAGTGTCCGAGGACAAGATTGTAAAAAATACATTGAACAGAAAACTGTTAAAAGCTGTACAAACCCCTCAGGCATTCGATTATGCCCTTATAAAAGATTGCTATGAAAAAGCCGTAGCAGATGGTTCATCATTTACAGATGATGCTTCTATAATTGAATACTATGGGCATCGGGTGGTAACTGTTGATGGCCTGAGAAAAAATATTAAAATTACAACACCTTTTGATTTAAAAATTGCAGAAATTTTTTTAAGCACTTATTGAGGTAATATTATGAGAATAGGTATAGGTTATGACGTTCATGCATTTGCAAAGAATAGGAAATTAGTGATTGGGGGAGTTCAAGTACCTTATGCAGAGGGCCTTTGTGGTCACTCAGACGCTGATGTTTTAATACATGCGGTTATGGATAGCTTACTGGGGGCCATGGGCTTAGGGGATATAGGGGCGATGTTTCCCGACAATGACATAAGGTACAAGGATGCCGACAGCAGGTTTCTTTTAGGAATAGTAGTAAAATTAATGAAAAGTAAACGATACAAGCTTGTTAATTTGGATTCTGTAATAATTGCGCAGAATCCAAAAATGAGCCCTTATATTGAAAAAATGAAGAAAAATTTGTCCTGCGATCTGGAAACTAATGTATCAAACATAAATATAAAAGCAACGACAACAGAGCATCTCGGTTTTGAAGGAAAAGGTGAGGGCATAGCTGCTCAAGCGGCTTGCCTCTTGGAAAACAAGGAAAAACAATGAAATAAAACAATAAATTAAATATATCTAATTGAATATGCCTGTGCTACAATGAATGTAAAATAAATGTTCGATTGATTTGTATATTTAACATATCAATCTTATTAGGGGCGTATGTAATGGAGACATATCAAATATTGGCAGTAATTGGTGTTCTGGTTTTTATTGTTTATATTTTTAGGAACAAAAGGTCTGCTCAAAAGGAAATAAACAGTTTAAATGAAATTGAATATTCCAGCTCATCAAGCATGAAATTTGATGATGTGGCGGGAAACTACGAAACTAAGAAAAAGCTTAAGGAAATAGTTGATTTTATTAAAAATCCGGAAAAATACAACAGATTTAATATCAGAATGCCTAAGGGTATTCTTTTATACGGAGTGCCTGGAACCGGCAAGACACTCATGGCAAGAGCTTTGGCAGGAGAAGCGGGTGTACCCTTTTATGCGGTATCAGGTTCTGATTTTGTACAGGTTTATGCAGGCTTAGGTGCTGGAAGAATACGTAATCTTTTCAAGAAGGCCAGGAAATCAGGGAAAAGCGTGATTTTCATAGACGAAATAGATGCCATAGGGAAAAAGAGAATGAACGGAAATTTAAGAGGAAGTGACGAAGGCGACAGGACTTTGAATGCACTGCTTACCGAAATGTCAGGTTTTGCTGACGAATCGGGTACAGTTGTAGTGGCTGCTACAAATAGAATTGACATACTGGATCCCGCCTTATTAAGGCCTGGAAGATTTGATCGGCAAATAGAAGTTATGCTTCCGGACAGAAATGCAAGAAAGGATATATTAAAACTATATCTTTCAAAAAAGAGGGCAAAACCGGATATCGATTTAGACAGTATAGCTGACATGACCGTTTATTTCAGCGGAGCAATGATTGAGAACTTAATCAACGAATCGGCTCTTTGTGCGGTTAGAGAGTCTTCTGAAGAAATAAATGAAGAACATATTAAAAAGGCGTATCTTGAAGTTTTAGCAGGAACAGAAGAAAAGAGCCGTCCTGATAACAGCATACAAAAAACCGTTACATCTTATCACGAAGCAGGACATGCCTTTGTATCAAAATATCTTATGCCTGACAATAAAATCATAAGAGTATCTATTATTCCAACAAGCAAAGGAGCGGGAGGATACACGCTGAGTACACCTGGCAGTACTGAAGTGGTTACTAAAAATCGGATAAGAAATCAACTTGCAGTTTTAATGGCAGGACGAGCTTCGGAAGAAATATTTTTTGGAAGGGATAATATCACCATAGGTGCACAAAATGATATAGAGAAAGCAACAGCACTTGCAGTTGATTATGTAGCAAAATACGGAATGGATGACGATTCGGCATTTATAAATCTTGGAGTACTATCTGAAAAACTTAATATACCACTTGCTTCTGCTGAAAAATCAGTAAAGAAACTTGCTGCTCAGATTTATGAAGAAGTGGTTAAGATTATTGTCAGCAACAAGGGAAAAGTAGAAAAGATAGCAGCTCTCCTCATGGAAAAAGAAGTATTGCATGAAAATGAATTAATCAGCATTATTTGACAGTTGAGTTAGATGTAGAGCAGCAGAGATTACTCAAAAAACCGTAAAATACAGTTGTAAATTTATAAAAATTATGATATAATCGTTTTGAAAAATAGCCTGCGGTGTGCGGAAATCTTTTAATTCAACCGACATATTGTAAAAGGGAATTTGCGTTTAAGTGCCTATGACATGCCCGCTTTGACTGGAAGTCAGAATCATTTAACAGAACTCCCACCTGCTTAGATGCGGGTATGAATTAATGATTTGCGGCTCTTGCGGGTTTTTTTGTATAAATGAATAAATCTTATATATTTTGTATTTTTAATTTGGAAGTTTTTCTGTTATGGCCAGGAAAATTTTTTTGATTTCACAGGAAAATTAGGAAAAAAATAAAAAAAACGATTGCTAAATTTTTAATTTGTATATATAATATAGATGTTAAAAATATGGAAACAACAGATAAATTTCTTCAGGAGGGAAATATGATAACAATAAAGGATGTTGCAAGACTCTCAGAAGTTTCAATATCAACGGTTTCAAGGGTTATAAACGATTCGAAGCCTGTAAGCCCGGAAGTTAGAAGAAGGGTTCTGAAGGTTATTGAAGAAACAGGGTATAAACCGAATGATGTTGCGAGAAGCCTTGTGACAAGAAGATCATATCTGATTGGTGTTATAATCAATAACCTTGCACAAAGCTATGTTGCCGATATAGTAAGAGGAATTGAAGAAATAGGGAAAATGTACGGCTATGACATTCTTCTCTGCAGCAGCTACGGAAGCAAGGAAACCCAGGAAAAATCTCTTCAATTACTTGACAGAAAACAGGCTGAAGGATTATTCCTTGTAGGAAACAAACTTGATGATATAATAATTGAGCGTGCCGAAGATTTAAAAAAACCATGTGTTTATTTTACAAGAGACGTTCATGAAAACATGAATTATATTTCAATTGACTGTCATTCGGCAATTTATGAAATGACAAAATACCTTATTCAAGAAGGACATAAAAAAATAATTTACGTATCAGATTTTGAAAAAAGGACGTCAATTGAAAATGATAAAATTTCAGGATATTTGAAAGCAGTTGAAGACAATGAACTTATGTACTCCAAAATATATGTCATTGGAAGTGAAAAGTATAATAAAGCATATGAGTTTGGAAAAACATTAATTAAAGATGCCGGGGAATTTACGGCAGTTGTTTGCAGCAGCGATGAAATAGCTGTTGGGATTATAAACAGCTTCGTTGACAACGGAGTTAAGGTTCCGGATGATATCTCAGTTGCAGGATTTGGCAATATTAGAGAAGGCAGGTTCGTAAGGCCCGAACTTACTACAATTGGAGAACCATACTACGATGTAGGTGCAGTGGGAATGAGAATGCTGATTAAAATGATAAAAGGCGACAAAACTCAACATGGGTTGATGGAACTGCCATTTACTTTGGAGAAGAGAAAAAGCATAAAAACTTTATAATTGTTGAAATTAAACGAAAAGTTAATTTATTACAGTGACAAATAGCGCTAATAAAATACCTTGTGTCCCTCTATAATATTAAATGAATAATATTTTGGGGGGATTACATATGAAAAAAAAATTTATATGCATAATGCTTATTTTATTGCTTTTCAGTTTCAATAAAATAAGCGGCTACGAGTTTCATGAGGAAATAGGCGATATAGAATTTTTACTGAACAAACGAATAGAAATAATGAATGAATTCCTTTACGGTAATAAGGATATGGATTCTCTTGAAGATAAGCTTAACAAAATTGAAGCGGAGAATCTTCTGAAAAATGACCTTGACATTTTATTCAAGGTGATTGATTGCCCTGCTGACTATGAGCTTGCTATGAATGTAAAGGTTGATAAAATTAACAGCCTGGAACAAATTGAAGATGCAATTTATATCAATGCAGATTTGAATTGGCTAATGAGCGGATATGACGGGGAATTCAATATGGTCAGAAATTACGATATTAAGTACATGGAAATCGAGGATCAAATGTACCTGACATCGTTGATTATAAAAGAATAATGTTAAATAAAAGGGTATGATTTTAGTATGATTTTAATAATAAGAGGAGCAAAAAATGAATACTAATGATAAACTATTTTACAAGAAACACTATATTTGGGAAAAGTTAAACAGCAGTGAAAAGGATGAAGTTTTTAAGTTGGGAGATGACTACAGAGCATTTATAAATGCTTCTAAAACCGAAAGACTTTCAGTAAAGGAAATTGTCAAAAGAGCAGAAGCAAAAGGATTTGTAAACTTAGAGAGCAAGAAAGAAATAAAACCCGGTGATAGGATCTACTGCTTGAATAAAGGGAAAAATGCTGTACTGGCCGTTATCGGCAAGGAAAATATTGAAAAAGGAATGAACATAGTAGGCAGCCATATTGACTCTCCAAGGCTCGATTTAAAACAAAATCCTCTGTATGAAAAACATGGTGTATCACTGTTGAAAACTCATTACTACGGAGGTATTAAAAAATATCAATGGGTTACAATTCCTTTGGCACTTTACGGCACGGTAGTTAAGGCAAACGGCGATACAGTTGAAGTGGCTGTGGGAGATGATGAAAGCGACTCAATATTTTATATAACAGATATTCTTCCTCATTTGGCTAAGGAACAGGAACGCAAAAAGCTTTCCGATGCAATTGAAGGAGAAAGCCTGAATGTTATAATAGGCAGCCTTCCGGCGGATAATGGAGACGTTGATGAAGCAGATGAAGAGGATGGTAAGAAATTTAAACTTAATGTTCTAAAAATCCTTAATGAAAAATATGGCATGATTGAAGAAGACTTTCAGACGGCCGAATTAGAAATCGTACCTGCGGGAAAAGCAAGAGATGTAGGTTTGGACAGAGGAATGATGATGTCATACGGACATGATGACAGAGTATGTGCATATGCATCCTTAAAAGCAATTCTTGAATTAGAAAACCCAGATAGAACTGCTGTGGCTCTGTTTGCTGACAAGGAGGAAATAGGAAGCGTTGGAAGTACTGGAATGCATTCGTCATTTTTCAGCAATATGGTGGCTGAATTAATTGCAATGGAAAGCGGCAAAAGTTACAGCGAACTTTCTCTGAAAAAGGCTCTGGCTTTCAGCAGCATGCTTTCATCGGATGTAGCTGCAGGCTTAGATCCAACATATTCAGACGTATCCGAAATGCAAAATGCTGCTATAATGGGTAAGGGCACGGTACTGGTTAAATATACCGGAAGCGGCGGAAAATCAGGAGCCAATGATGCCAATGCTGAATATATAGGAAAATTGAGAAAATTATTTAACGATAACGGAGTAATATGGCAGACTGCAGAACTTGGCAAAGTTGACCAGGGAGGCGGAGGAACAATTGCATACATAATGGCAAAATATAATATGGATGTTGTGGATATGGGGGTTCCTGTTTTAAGCATGCATGCTCCTTATGAAATTATTTCAAAAACAGATTTATATATGACGTACAAGGCATATAAAACATTTTACAATAATTTCAGATAAAAATAAACAATGGAGGAGCAATGGAGCAATATTTTACCAAAAATCCCGGAAGCAAAAAAGAAATATATAAGTTTGACTGGAATATTGGGCCAGAAAAATTTTATTTTTACACAAGTAACAGTGTTTTTTCAAAAAATGGAATGGATTTTGGGTCGATGCTTCTTGTTGAAACGGTTATAAAAGAAAATAAAGAATTTGCAGGAAACTTGTTGGATTTAGGATGCGGTTACGGTCCAATAGGAATTGCACTTGCCAAATTTTTTAATAAATCAAAAGTTACCATGACAGATGTAAATGAAAGAGCTCTTGAGCTTTGCGCAATGAATGTAAAAGAAAATAAGGTTGAAGGAAGGGCAAAAGTAATCAATTCCTCTTTATTTGAAAATATTGAAGGAAGTTTTGATATGATTGTTACAAATCCTCCGGTCAGGGCAGGTAAAAATATTGTGTTTTCCTTTTATGAGGGTGCATATGAACATTTAAAACAATACGGGAAATTTTACGTCGTAATACAAAAAAAACAAGGGGCTGTCAGCAGCAGAAAAAAAATTAACGATATTTTTGGAAATTGTAAAATAATTGGAAAGAAATCCAGTTACTTTATATTTGAATCAAAAAAATGACAGGCTGTTAATCTACAGCCTTGTTATTTTTGTCTCTATGTCTACCGGCAAAATAATTTACTTCCGCTCCTGTTAAAAATATAATTGATAAAATGAATATCCAGATTAAAAAGATTATCATGATGGATAAATTTCCATATATGGAGTTATAATACTTTGCCCTTGTACTTATATAATTTGAGTAAATGAATGAACCTATCATGAATCCTGCAGTTGATGTGGCAGCACCCGGGAAAACAAAGGAAAAACTTACTTTTTCATAAGTTAGGAATTTATATGCTGCTGAAAATATTAAAAACAAAAGAACAATAGGCAGGCTAAGTCTTAAAATATCAATTAAAAGATAAGTAATTTCAGGAAATTTTACAATATTTTGTATAAATAAAATAATTTCTTTTCCTAAAACTATCAGTGCGAAAACAAGCTGCATTGCTATCATTATGGCTAATGTGAAAACAATTCCTTCAAGTCTCATGAATATAAAACTGCTCTTTGGCGTGAAACCATATGCTTTGTTAATTCCTCTGATTATAGTTGAACTTCCTGCGGTTGCAGACCATAAAGCAACCAGCATACCTGCTGAAAATTTGTTCTTGCTGTAGTTTTCTATAGTATTGTGAACAATATCTGACACTATATTAAATATATCAGACGGCAATATATGTTCAATAGTGCTTAATAGATAAATAATATAGCTGCTGTAATTGCACATAATTGAGATACCCAAAATTAAAAGAGGGAAAATACTCAATATTATATAATAAGAAAATTGAGCGCTTAATGCTATGATATCATCGTCTTTGGTCTTGGATATGAACTTAATAATAAATTCAATTGCTTTTTTCATTAATATACCGTCCTTTCTTCTTTCTGGTGCATATTTTGTCTCATAGCATCATTTAGTATTTAAAAATTTCTTTATATGATACTTCTATTGATATTATGAGCAATAATTATAAATTATACTTATTAAATAAAATGTTAAATTTTTATCAAAATTATTAAAACCACTTGATTAAACTATTTCTTAATGTTATAATTATAACAGGTAAAAGGATATGAATAAATTAATGGGAGGTTCAAATGGAAATTAAAAAAATATGCGTTGTTGGTACAGGTACAATGGCTAAAGGAATTATACAAACATTTGCACAGAATGGATACCCTGTAATAGTTAAAGGAAGACTTGGCAAGACATATAACACTTTGGAAGAAGTAATCGGCAAAGGTCTTACAAAATTAGTATCTAAGGGTAAAATACAACAATCTGAAATGGATGCAACTCTTGCAAACATTACTAAAGTCACAGAGTATGATAAATGCGCTGATGCCGATTTATTTATCGAAGCAATAGCTGAAGATATGGAAATCAAGCATTCAATATTCAGTGAAATTGAGGCTGTTGCAAAGAAAGATGCAATATTATCAACAAATACATCTTCATTATCAATTACGGAAGTAGCGTCGAAATTAAAGAATCCAGAACAAGTCATAGGAATGCACTTCTTTAATCCGGTTCCGGTTATGAAATTGATTGAAGTCATAAAAGGTAAACTTACTGATGAAAATGTTCACGACACAATATTTGAATTAGCTAAAAAAATTGGTAAAACTCCTGTAAGCGTAAATGAAGCTCCTGGATTTGTAGTAAACAGAATACTTATTCCTATGGTTAATGAAGCAGTAGGCATATTGGCGGACGGCGTTGCCACAGAGAAAGAAATAGATACAGGAATGAAGTTAGGAGCCAATCACCCCATGGGACCTTTGGAATTGGGAGATTTGATAGGATTGGATGTTTGCCTTGCAATAATGGAGGTTTTATATAATGAATTTGGAGATCCTAAATACAGGCCTCATCCGCTTCTCCGTAAAATGGTCAGAGCTAATTTACTGGGTAGAAAGACAGGCAAAGGATTTTACGATTACAGCAGATAGACAATTTGTGTTGATATAATATAAAAGACGGCTTATGCCGTTTTTTTTTGAATGCATTTTTTTCTTTGGGTTACTGCCGGAATGTTATTATAAATGAAGGATATAATAAATAGTATAACTTTTAGCTTGAAATAAATATGTTCATTAAGTATAATAAATATAAAAATGCTGTATGCTTACATAAAAACAAGGAGGAAAATATGAATGAGGATAATGCCGATAACATAGAGTCGGTTAATTTTATACAGAAAATAATCAATGAAGATCTAAAGAACGGAACATATGGGAAAAGGGTACATACGAGATTTCCTCCGGAACCCAACGGATACTTACATATAGGTCATGCCAAATCAATATGCTTGAATTACGGACTGGCAAAAAAATATAATGGTATATTTAATTTAAGATTCGACGATACCAATCCTACAAAAGAAGATGATTCTTATGTGGAATCTATAATAAAAGATGTTAAATGGCTTTGCCCCGGATGGAAAGAAAGAATATTTTACGCTTCCGATTATTTTGAACAGATGTATGGATATGCCATAGAATTGATAAAAAAAGGCCTGGCTTACGTTGACGATTTATCGGCGGATGAAATAAGAGATTATAGAGGAACATTAACTGAACCAGGAAAAGAAAGTCCATTCAGGAACAGGACAGTTGAGGAGAACTTAGAATTGTTTGCTAAAATGAGAAATGGAGAATATGCAAACGGTGAAAAAGTGTTGAGGACAAAGATTGATATGGCGAGCCCAAATATTAATATGCGTGATCCGGTAATTTACAGAATACTTCATGAAGCACATCATAATACCGGGGATAAATGGTGCATATATCCTATGTATGATTATGCTCATCCTATTGAAGATGCTATTGAAGGAATAACACATTCATTATGCACCCTTGAATTTGAAGACCATAGACCGTTCTACGACTGGGTTTTAAGAAATTTAAATGACTTTGAAGCGGCTCCAACAAAGCAGATAGAATTTGCTAAATTATTTTTGTCAAAAACAATGATGGGCAAAAGATATTTGAAGAAGATGGTAGAAGAAGGATATGTGGATGGATGGGATGATCCACGAATGCCGACAATTGCGGCACTTCGAAGAAGAGGCTATACATCGGAGGCAATTAATAATTTTTGTGAGGAAATCGGTGTTTCCAAGGCTCAAAGCGTTGTTGACATTGCAATGCTGGAACATGCAGTGAGAGATGATTTAAGTTTGAAGGCACCAAGGACAATGGCAGTACTGGAGCCTATAAAATTGGTGATAACAAATTATCCTGAGGACAAAGTAGAATATGTGGAAGCGGAAAATAACCCGGATAATCCTGATATGGGTTCAAGAATGATTCCATTTTGCAGAGAATTATACATTGAACGTAAAGATTTCATGGAATCACCGCCAAAAAAATATTACAGGCTTTTCCCAGGAAATGAAGTTAGACTAAGGAATGCGTATTTCGTTAAATGTGAAGATTTTGTAAAAGATGAAAAAGGCAATGTAGTTGAAGTTCGTTGTACATATGACCCTGAAACAAAAAGCGGCTCAGGATTTACTGGCAGGAAGGTAAAAGGAACAATACATTGGGTTTCTGCAAGGCACTGCATGAACGCTAAGGTTAATCTGTACGATTACATGATGGAGGACGAAGATTACGACAAGACCAATTTCCTTGAGAAATTAAATTCTAATTCAAAAATGGTGTTGAATGGATGTAAGGTTGAATCCACAATGAAGGACTGCAAAATCGGAGACAGATTCCAGTTTTTAAGACATGGATATTTTATAATTGATCAGGATACAACAAAAGGAAACCTGCTATTTAACAGAATAGTACAATTAAAGAGCAGCTACAAATAATACAGTTGGCAAGGGTTTGTTTCCGGTCCCTGTTATTGAGGGTTTATAATGGACAAAATAAAGTTAGCTGCCGTATCAGCCTTTGGGCTTGAGGCAGTAGTTAAAAGAGAATTAAGAGATTTAGGATATGAAAATGCAGCAACTGAAAACGGATGGATATACTTTGATGCAGAAATTAAAGACATACCGAAATCAAATATAAATTTAAGGTGTGCCGACAGGGTGATGCTTGTAATGGGACAGTTTGAAGCATACAGCTTTGAGGAGCTGTTTGATAAAACATATGATCTTCCGTGGGAAAAATGGATTACCCGAGATGGCAGATTTACTGTCAAAGGGAAGAGTGTAAAATCAAAATTACATTCAACTCCGGATTGCCAGTCAATTGTAAAAAAAGCTGTTTCAAAGAAGCTTTGTGAAGAATATGACGTTGATTGGATGCCTGAAACAGGAGCGGAATTTACAATATTGGTATCAATTCATAAGGATGTGGCAACTATTTCTATTGATACGACCGGTGCCAGGGAAGGATTGTTTAAAAGAGGCTATAAGACCAAATCAACGGAAGCACCCTTAAAAGAAACAATGGCTGCAGCACTTGTGAAACTGAGTTTCTGGAACAAAAACAGAGTGCTGTATGATCCTATGTGCGGTTCAGGTACAATAGCCATAGAAGCGGCACTTATAGGAATGAACATAGCCCCAGGGCTCAACCGTACCTTTGCATCCCAGGGCTGGCCTTTGGTTAAAGAAGAATATTGGAAAAGTGCAAAAATAGAAGCAAGAAGAAAAATAGATTTAAATTCCCACATTAAAATTTATGCGTCCGATATAAGCAAAAAAGCTATACATATAGCAAAGGAAAATGCAATTGAAGCTGGAGTAGATGACTGTATAGAGTTTTTTGCGAAGGATGTTCTGAAAATAAATGAACCTATGTGTCCTAACGGAATTTTAATAACAAATCCCCCTTACGGTGAAAGAATGGGAGACATTGGAGAAATTAAAAAAATTCACAGGAAATTAGGCCATACTTTTGGCAAAGATAAAACATGGTCAGTATATATAATTACATCAGTTGGCAGTCTCGAAAGGGACTTTGGCCGAAAAGCCGACAGAAAAAGAAAACTGTTCAATGGTGATGTGAGGGTGGATTATTACCAATTTTTCGGCGAAAAGCCAAAAAAAACTACTGATAATTTTAATTTTTAATAAAGAAAAAATTAGGTATAAAATAATATTGAAAAATGCCGCACTTTTAAAAGAGTAGGCATTTTTTATTAACAATAAAAATAACCTTAATTATAAAAAAGTTGAAATTTTATTTCTTTTATTATACACTGTAAATATGTGTTTGATTTTTTTAAATATTGTGTTATTATATAGACTGCAATATCAAAGTGGTGGCAGATATGATTGAAGAAGTAAGCGCCGGCGGGATTGTTTTTTTCAAGAACAGCATATTGATGTTGAAAAAATTTAATGGAGATTGGGTTTTACCCAAGGGAAGAGTTGAAGAAAATGAATCGCTTAATGAGACTGCCTTACGTGAAGTTTATGAGGAAACAAAAGCAAAGGTTATTACAATAAAGTATTTGGGTAAAATCAATTATGAATTTAACCGTACCTGCTATACAGACAGAATTCATATTAATAAAGAAGTTCACTGGTATTTGATGATGGCTCGAAATATGAATTGTGTTGCTCAAAAAAATGAAGGCTTTGTGGAAGCTAAATTTCTTCCTTTTAAAAAATCATTAATTATTGCACATTATGATGATGAAAGAAAAATCATAAAAAAGGCTGTTGATGATATTAAATTTCATAGTTACGAGTAAGGTGGGCAATATGACATTTTCTTCTAAAATTAAAGATGAGCTGTCTAGAACTGAAATAACAGATATACTAACTGCAAAGGCGGAAATGTCGGCTTTGACAAGAACCATGGGCTATTTAAGCCTAAAGGGGCTTAATAAAATAGAAGTTGAATTTTCTACAGAAAATGCAGCAGTTGCAAGGCGTATTTTTAGGCTTTTAAAAACAGCTTTTAAAATACCCGCTCAGGTTAGTGTCGAAAGCACCAATAGGCTTAAAAAACGCAATAATTACATTATAAAAATAGGCAATAGTTTATCTAAGAATTTTTTACTGGATACAAGTATAATCAGAAAAGGTGTTTCCAATAATATTATGACATTTGACTTTGGTGTACCCAATGAGCTGATCAAAAATGACGATTGTAAAAAAACTTATATTAAGGGAGCTTTTTTGGGCTGTGGTTCCGTGAGTGACCCGGAAAAATCTTATCATGCCGAATTTGTAAGCGAAAAAGAAGAACACAGCAGAGGAATATGCAGCCTTTTAGATGATTTCTGTATTAAAGGGAAAACTATATTTCGAAAAGGATATTATGTTACGTACATTAAAGAAAGTGAGCAGATTTCCGACCTTCTGGCTTTGATGGGTGCTAATATTGCCGTGCTTGAATTTGAGAACGTAAGGGCAGTTAAGGAAACAAGAAATCAGATTAACAGGGTTATAAACTGCGAGACTGCAAACCTTGACAAAATAGTTGATACTTCAGTGAGACAGATTAATAGCATTAGGGTGTTAAAAAAGTATAAAGTTATAGACAGACTTCCTGACCATTTAAAAGAGCTTGCTTATTTACGGCTTAAGCACACAAATGCAAGTTTAAAGGAATTAGGTGAGATGTTAAACCCGCCTTTAGGAAAATCAGGTGTGAACCATAGATTGAGAAAAATTGAAGAAATTGCTGAGGAATATCAGAATATGAAAAGAGGTGTAGATAAATGAGATCACAAAAAGTAGTACTAAAAAATAAGATTGGGCTGCATGCTAGGCCGGCTGCTATATTTGTAAAAAAAGCCAGGAATTACGACAGTGAGATTATTATAAAGAAAGACGTTCAGGAAGCCAATGGTAAAAGTATAATAAGCATTATGGCATTAGGTGCTACGAAGGGCGATGAGCTTATAATTATTACAAAAGGTCCGGATGAGGATAAATGCATTGCTGAACTTTCTAATTTGTTAGAGTCTATGGATGATGAAGAATAAAAAAATGTCAGTTGAGATGGCCTTTGATTATTACACTGGTTGCGGCAATTGGAAACCATCTCAACTTGCAGCTGTTAAGATTAAGGAGATTAAATGGGAAATAGTGAAAATAAAATAATAGCCAAAGTTGACGGAAGGGAAATAAGAGAATCAGACCTAAATAGTTTAATGAAAAACTTAGGTAAGAATTCAGCATATTTTCAAGGCCCTGAGGGCAGAAAAAAACTTGTTGATGAACTTATAATGCATGAGCTAATGTATTCCGATGCTTTGGAACAAAACTTGGAAGACGATGAAGAGTTCAAAATCGTTATGAGAAATGTGAAAAAATCACTGCTTGAGCAGTATGGTTTACGAAAACTGTTCAACAAGATAACTGTTACCGAAGAAGAAATCAAAGACTATTATGAAAATCACAAAGATAAATTTATAAATGGCGAAATGGTTAAAGCAAGCCACATACTTGTTGATTCGAAAGAAAAAGCAAATAAGGTTTTAAAAAATATTGAAGATGGTATATCGTTTGAAGAAGCTGCTGCTCAATATTCAAGCTGCCCTTCAAAGCAGGCCGGAGGAGACTTGGGCCGTTTTGGGAAAGGCCAAATGGTAAAAGAATTTGATGATGCGGTATTTTCCATGCATGTGGGAGAAATCAGCAAGCCTGTTAAAACACAGTTTGGGTATCACATCATAAAATTAACGGAGCGTATTCCCCAAAAACACTTGAGCCTGAAAGAAGCTTATCAAGAAGCTAAAGATGGATGTTTCATGGAAAAGCAGGAAAAAGTATACGCAGATAAAAAAGTTGAATTGAGCAGGAAATACAGTATAGAAATAGAAAAATAATAAAATCAAATCTACCTTTATTGAAATAAATTGTTCATATGTCATTCTAATGATTATTGAACTTATAAAAAAACCGTTGCTAATTTAAATTAAATGTGGTAATATAGTTCAGTAATTTAAAGTTTTGCGGATGTGGCGGAATTGGCAGACGCGCACGGTTCAGGTCCGTGTGAGAGCAATTTCATGCAGGTTCAAGTCCTGTCATCCGCATTAATCGGACAATCTTGCGCCTGTAAATGATATAGGCGCGTTTTCATCGGAAGCATAGCTCAGTTGGTTAGAGCGTACGGTTCACATCCGTGAGGTCGAGGGTTCGAGTCCCCCTGCTTCCATCGTTAAGACAAATCTGCTTTTATTTTTAATGTTATTTAAAAGTCGGTTTGTTTTTTTGTTTTAATTTATTACAGTGGAAATTATTATGCTTATTTTCCTTATTCAATTATAACTGTACATGATATAATAAATACTCAGAAGAAACAAAGACTGACGTTTTATTAAAGGAGATGTGGTATATTGATTGCTAATAAAGATAAATTAAAGATACTAATTGAATCTAATTTGTTGGGACTTGTTGGTATAAGAAGTGATACCAATTCTAAGTTTGAAAGAAACATAGAAGAATTCTATAAGAACTGGTTCGGAAAAATTGAATACTTTAAAAATAATCCTGGGAATTATGGTTTTTTTGAAATCCCGGGAGATTATCTTGGAAGAAAGATTCCCTGGTGCCTGTTGAAAGGAAAGGGAAATGATACAGTAGTTTTCATAAATCATTATGACTGTGTTGAAACTAGTAATTATGGCCTTCTTGAACCGGTTTGCTTGAAGCCTTGTGAACTTGAGGAAGCATTTAAAAATAAAGGAATAGAACTTTCTAACAGTGTTGCGGATGATCTGCAAAGCGACGGGTGGCTGTTTGGACGTGGTGTAGCAGATATGAAAGGAGGTATTGCTATTCAGCTTGCGCTTATTGAAGAATACAGCAAAGATGATAATTTAAGTGGCAATATAGTTTTTATATCAGTACCTGACGAAGAAAATTTGTCAGTCGGTATGAGGTCAGGTGTACTTAAATTAAAGGAATTAAAAAATAAATACAACTTTAATTATAAATTGATGGTGAATTCAGAACCCCATGAGAGAAAAAATAAAACAAAGCCTGTATTTTATAACGGCTCAATAGGAAAAATTATGCCTGTAGTCTATGTCAGGGGTAGACAAGCACATATTGGGTATGTGTATAAAGGATTTAATCCGATAAATTTACTTTCTGAGATAATCAGAAAAACCGAGTTAAATACAAGATTTATTGAAAAAAAGGGAAATACGGCGACGCCTGCTCCAACTTGGCTGTATAGTAAGGACAGAAAGACAGTATATGATGTATCAATGCCGGAGGCTGCATGCGGATATATGAGTATCCTAAGTTTGAAGAAAACTCCTATGGAATTAATGAAGGAATTAAAAGAAATCAGTATTGAGGCTTTTGAAACAGTGATTAAGGATCTAAATGAAAGCTACAAGAAGTATACTTCAGTGTTAGGAATAGAATATAAAAACATAAAAATTGAACCTAAGGTCTTGTTTTATTCGGAACTATATGAGAAAGTAAAGAGAGATTCTGGAGAAAAATTTGAGCATGCTTATTTGGAGGTTATGGAAGAAGTCAGGAAAGGTTTAAATGAAAATGAAATATCAATGATAGATGCAGCCAACATTATAATTGAAAAAACACTTGATTTTGTTAATGATACAGATCCTTGTGTTGTATTAGCACTTACTCCTCCATATTATCCAAGTGTAAATAATAATATGCTTTGTGAAAAATCAAAGAAAATCGATGAAGTTATAGAATATGTTAAAAATTATTCTGAAAAAAATTTTAACCAGGAAATTACAGTTCAGAGTTATTTTACGGGAATATCAGATTTAAGTTATGCAATGTTTGTATCAAATCAAATGGATATTGACTATATAGAAAATAATATGCTTATGTGGAAAGATATCTATTATATTCCATTGGAAGAAATTAAGGAAATATCTATGCCTGTTATAAACATAGGCCCCTGGGGAGAGGATATTCACAAATACGTAGAGAGGGTTTACAAGGAGGATTTATATTATAAAACCCCGGAACTTATAGATTTGTTTTTATCAAAATTAATAAATGCGTAATTATAATGCAATATACATATTTAATTATTACTAATCATTCCAATAACAAAAATTAACTACAAGGAGCTCTTGTTGTAAATATTGAGGATGCTCCATACATCATTGCATAGGATGCTTTGGGTATTGGACAAGGACCAAAGAAAGATCAGAGGGGTTAAAAAAATGGTTATTAATACAAGACTGATAACAGAAGATGAATATATTACGACAGAGTGGTCGGGAGGTAAAACCACACAGCTATTTATATATCCTGAGGAGTCTGATTACAGCAGGCGTAATTTTAAATTCAGATTAAGTTCTGCCACAGTAGAATTAGAAAAGTCAGAGTTTACTAAATTAGAAGGTGTATATAGATTCATTACTCCTCTTGATGGGCAGCTTAAACTGACACATAATCATATACAGTATATTGATTTAAAACCTTTTGAAGTGTATGGATTTGATGGAGATAAAAATACTGTCAGTTTTGGAAAGGCAAGAGATTTTAACTTGATGCTCAAGAGTGGAGCAGAAGGGCAGCTCGATAGCGTATATATAAATAAAGAACTATTACTTTCAGAAGAAATTCGTGGTAACTTTAAGGAATTCTTTTATTTCATATATGCCTGCAACAGTGATGTTTCTGTTGAAGTAGATGGGAAAAATTATAATATCAATCAGTTTCAGACTCTTTTAATTAAAGTGGAAAATGAATGTGTTTTAAATATAAAAATAAGTTCCACAGTAAATGCTAATATTTTAGCAGCGAAAATACTTATATGGTAGTATATATTAGATAAAGTAAAAATTCGTGATGCACAGAAGAAAAGAAATTAGTCTATAATACATTAATGAATCAAAGTATATGAAAGGCAATTTTAATACGGTGATACTGAGCGGATTAATAAAAATCTACTAAAAATTAAGTATATTATTGGATTTAGCATATGGCGCTAACTTAGGTTTAAGAGTAAATTAATATTGTAATATCATAATTATGATATATAATAAAGCTTGAAAAGTTTATTGGCTTCTATACTGATTAATTCAATGTATGGCTGTAGCTGTTTAAATTGCCAGTTGTGCAGCCTTAAAGGGAGTTTTAGATGAGTTTAGAAATAAAGATAATACTTGTAGCAATGTTTTTTATAATATTAGTAAGTATTCAATATACATTAAATAAAATACTTATGACGCTTAGGGAAATTAAATTAATTTTACTAACAAAAAAAAGGAAAGAAGAATAATAAATAATATTTCAATCATAATAATCTCATAACTTTAAGTTTAAGGAGGTACTTATGGCTGAAAAGAAAAAGGGAAAAAAGAAAAGAAAAAAAGAGCTTACCCCCGATGATTTACTAAAATTAGAAATAGCGAAAGAGATAGGATTGATGGATAAAGTAGATGAAATAGGATGGGGAGGTCTCACGGCTAAAGAAACAGGCAGAATCGGCGGTTTGATGACCGCAAAGAAGAAACGAAGGAAAAAATAGATAAAATGTTTAACAAAAGCTACAGAGAATTTTCACAGATTTATGATTTGCTAATGGTTGATATAGATTATGAAAATTGGACATCCTTTATAATAAATAAAATAGGCGGCAGCAGAAAAATTTTGGAGGCAGCCTGCGGGACCGGAAACATAACTCAAATATTGGCTGATAAGAATTACAAGGTTACAGCCTTCGATATTTCTCAGGACATGCTTGTTAGAGCATACAGCAAACTTGGAAGAAGTCCAGGAGTTAAGCTGCTGAACTTGGATATGACAAATTTCAAGATTGATGATAAGTTTGATGCTGCCATATGCTGCTGTGACGGTATAAACTACATTGATGAAAATGAAGCAAAGCGGTTTTTTAAAAATATTTACAACCACTTAGCCAGTAATTCTAAATTTATATTTGATATAAGCACCAAGTATAAGTATGTTACAATGTTTAATGATACTTATGTATATGATGACGGTGAAATTTTTTATGTCTGGGAGAATGAAGCTTATGGACAAAATAAATCTGTTAACATGGAAATAAATTTTTTCGTTAGGAATGATGGTAATAAGTATATTAGAATTAATGAGATTCAGACACAATATATACATAATACTAAAGTTTTAACAAGGCTTTTAAAGGAAGCGGGATTCAGCAAAATAGAAATATATGATGATTATTGTGAAAAACCTCTTAGTGAAACATCATTACGGGCGGTGTTTTGTTCGGCAAAAATATCAGAGGATGACTGTTAGGCAGTAAAGCCGCAAATTATTTATTATTTATGGAAGGTGAAAAGTTATGGATTATATGATAAGAGCAATAGACAAGAAGAATACATTCAGGATGTTTATGGTTAGATCCACCGAAACTGTGGAGAAAGCCAGGAAATACCACAACACCACTCCGACGGCTTCAGCTGCATTGGGAAGGACGCTTACAGCAGGGCTTATGATGGGATATATGATGAAAAATCAAAATGACAGGCTTACGATCAACATAAACGGCGGCGGGCCAATAGGTGCTATTTTAGCTGTTTCCGATAACAGCGGCCATGTTAAGGGTTATGTTGATAATCCAAATGTGGACTTACCTCTAAAGCAAGACGGCAAATTGAACGTAGGAGGTGCCGTAGGACTTAACGGCAAGATTTCGGTAATGATGGATGTAGGGTTAAAAGAGCCTTATGTTGGAAGTACCGATATAGTTACCGGAGAAATAGCCGAAGACATAGCAATGTATTACTTACAGTCAGAACAGCAGAATTCTGCTGTGGCACTTGGTGTTCTTGTTGACAAGGATCTCAGTATTAAATCTGCAGGAGGTTTTATCGTTCAAGAACTTCCATTCATTGAAGAAGAAGATATTAAAAGGCTTGAAGATACTTTAAACAGGCTTAAATCTGTTTCCGGTTGTTTTAATAATGATAAGGATGTTGAGGAAATTGCAAAGGACCTTTTTTCTGATTTCCAGATTGAAATAACAGATAAAATACCGGTAGAATTTTTATGTGATTGTTCAGAAGAACGTATGGAGGCGGCGCTGATGACAATCGGCAGGGATGATTTGAAACAGTTGATAGAGGAAGACGAGAAGATAGAGACTGTATGTCATTTTTGTAATAAAAAATATTTATTTCAGGGAAAGAAATTAAAAAATATACTTAATTATATTGAAAATGATTAATTCTATTGTCATGATACAGAAAAAACGTGGAGGTTTGAAATAATGTTTAATGTGCCACCAAAGTGTGTAGAATTGATTTTTGAACAATTAGGGGTTGCAGCTATAACCGATCAAAAAGCCAGATATATATATGTGAACCGTAAATGGCAGGAGGATACAGGGATATCTGAAAAAGATGCAATAGGCAAATATAATCACGACCTTGTTGCAGGTTCCAGAGCATTATCGGCAATAACCTCCGGTAAAACCATAAGTGGGGACATATTTGCAAGAAAGAAGGATGGAACTGAACTTCCAGGTATAATGTCATATATACCGATTATTGATCATGGAAATACAGTTGGCTGCTTTATATGCTCTTCATTTTTAACTATGGACCAGGCTTTGGATTTTACAGAAAAATTAGAAGAGGTGACTGCAGAATATGATTTTTTAAGGAAAGAAATGAAAAAGAGAAGTGGAGTAAGATATAATGTAGATGATATAATAGGGGAAAGCGATTCCATAAAAAAATTAAAGGAACAGATTTATCAGGCTGGAGCTTCAAATTCTACAGTCCTCATCGAAGGTGAAACCGGCACAGGAAAAGAACTTGTCGCTCATTCCATTCATGCATGCAGCCTTAGAAACATTTTTCCCTTTGTTAAGGTTAATTGTTCAGCAATTCCGGCCTCTTTAATGGAATCGGAATTTTTCGGATATGAGGAGGGAACTTTTACAGGGGCACAAAAAGGAGGTAAAAGGGGAAAATTTGAGATAGCTCATTTAGGGAGTATATTTTTGGATGAGATAAATCAGATGGATTTGACAATTCAGCCCAAATTGCTTAGAGTGCTGCAAGAAAGGGAAATAGAACGAATAGGTTCCAGCGAAAGTATTCAGGTTGATGTTCGTATAATTTCTGCTTCCAATGTTTCTTTGAGGGGAACGGTTAAGAGGGGTGAATTTAGAAATGACCTGTATTATCGTTTGAATATTATCTATATTCTGCTTCCTCCGTTGAGGGACAGACGGGAAGATATACCTTTGCTGGCTGATAGCATCATTTGGAAATTAAACAGAAAGATGGGGAGGGATATAGAAGGTATTTCTAAAAATGCATTAGACTATTTAAAGAATAGAGAATGGCCCGGGAATGTGAGGGAATTGCAAAATATTTTAGAAAGAGCTATGAATATTTGTGTTGGAAAAAGTTTAAGCTTGGATGAATTCAGAAAAGTTGACATAGCAGCATTCCCTCCAGCTAAAGAAAAAATTTTAAATAATTCGGCTGAAACCATAAATGATAAATCATTGACAGAAAAAAAATGTACTCTTGAGAAAGAAGCAATTATACAGTCCTTACAATCATGCGGGTACAACAAATCAAAAACAGCAAAATATTTAGGTATATCAAGAACTCTTTTATATCAGAAATTAAAAAAATATAAAATTAAATAAAGAACATAGTGTAAATAAAGGTTTACAGAAGTGTGTAAATAAAAGTTTACAGTGTACAAAAGTGTTACACTGTAAACTTTTTTATTTTTTGAAATTTTAAAATTTTTCAGGAGGAAATATAAATAAATAATTTTTTAACAATTGTCTAATTTGTAAGGGTTACCTCAAATTTAAAAATTAATTTTTTAACAATTTATATAATTTGTCGAATTAGTTGGCATATATATTGCTTATTATATTATCGTGTTATTAAATTAACAATAAGTTTGGAATTTTTAAAATTTGTTGTAAAAGAAAAGAAAGGAAGAAATAGTATGTTTGATTTTACAGACAATCAGCTAAAACTTCAAGAAAAAATTCGGGCGTTTATTGCAGAAAGTGTTACCCCAAGACTTGATTCAATTGATAAAGGCGAATGTCAAAAAGAAATTTTTAAAGAATGGTGTAAAACCGGTCTTGTATGTCTTGTAGCACCAAAAGCAGTCGGCGGAATTGAATTGGACACAAAAAGTTGTGCCATTGTAATGGAAGAATTGGGCTATGGAGATGTAGGTGTGGCTACAGCACTGGGAGCTAACAATCTTGGTTCCTATCCTCTTATAATAGCAGGAACATTGGAGCAGCAGAAACAGCACTTTGGTGCTCTTTTACAGGGAAAATACGGAGCATTTGCATTGACTGAAAAAGGCGCCGGATCTGATGCCGGTGCTGTAGCAACGACGGCAGATAGAAAAGGTGATGAATACATATTAAACGGAAGTAAATGCTTTATTACTCAAGGCGGTTATGCTATTGATATGGAATCGTCCCTTATTATTTTTGCTTCGACTGACAGGACAATGGGAAGCAAAGGACTAAGCGCATTTCTTGTAAAGGGAGGCACTCCAGGTTTAAGTGTGGACAAAGTTGAAGACAAGATGGGAATCAGAGGATCTCAGACTGTTGAACTGAAAATAGAAAATCTGCACGTACCTGTATCTGCACGTATAGGTGAAGAAGGACAAGGTATGAAAATAGCCATGAAGACCTTAGATTCCGGAAGGTTGATGGTTGCAGCACAGGCAGTTGGCTGTGGACAGAAAGCGCTGGATTTAACCATAGAATTTGCTAAAAACCATATGGAAGGTAACAGGCCTTTGTCCAGGCAGCAGGCTGTTGCGTTCAAAATTGCAGAAATCGAAGCAATGGTTACAGCTGCAAGGCAGCTTGTCCATAGAGGTGCGTTCTTAAAAGACAGTAAACAGCCATATTCTCATCATTCAGCAATTACGAAGCTGTTTGCCACAGAAACAGCATTATATGCTGCAAATTCCGCTATGGACATAATGGGCACTTATGGTTATACAGAGGATTTGAAAATTGAAAAAGTTTTAAGAGACGCAAGAATCCTTACTATTTACGAAGGTACTAACCAAATACAAAGACATGTTGTTTCTGGCGGATTGCTGAGAAATAGAAAGTAGAAAGGCGGGAGGTACAAAAAATGAATATAGATTTGACTGAAAAGCAACAATCGTTAAAAAAGAATTTTTCTGATTTTGCCAAGGCGGAACTTGAACCTATTGCTTATGAGGATGACAGATATGGAAAGTTTCCGGAAGGTATTATTAAAAAAATAGCAGGAAAAGATTTCTTCGGGTTGACTATACCAAAAGAGTATGGCGGATGTGAAGGCGATTTTGTCAGTGTAGCTGTTTTGGCAGAAGAATTTGCAAAATCAAACGGTGCAGCAGCTGCAATAACTATGTCACACTTAGTTATGGCAGAACAGACAATATTAAAATACGGAAATGAAGAACAGAAGAAAAAATACCTGCCTGATATGGTTAAAGGCAACAAGTTGGGTGGATACGCATATGAGGAGCCGGGTGCTTCATTAGCATCAGGTGAAAATAAGGTAGTTGCGGCGAAAACAGGTAGTTCTTATGCCCTTACAGGGGAAAAAACCATTGTGGCTAATGGAGGTGCTGCCGATGTATATGTAGTAATTGCACAGACTGATGAAGCAGAAGGACTGAACGGCCTTTCAGCATTTATCGTGGATGCGGGAGATATTGGAGTTGTAAGAAAGGTTGGCAAATTAGGGTTAAGATCATTTCCAACGGCAGAGATAGAATTTAAAGGAACAAAAGCTCAGTTGCTGGGAAAAGAAAATGAAGGCATAAATATTGTCAGAGAAATTCAGGCAAGGGTCGACATAGTTTGCGGTGCAATGGGTGTAGGTATTGGCAGTACTGCATTGAAAGAATCTGTTGAACACAGCAAAACCCGTATACAATTTGGTTCTCCCTTAAGCAAGCTGCAGGCTGTTCAGTGGATGATTGCTGAAATGGCGGAAGATCTGCATGTTTTGAACACGCTTACTTATGAGGCAGCATGCTGTGTCGATTCTAAAAAGGACTATTTACTTGATACCGCCTATTTAAAAATGTTTGGACATAAAGCAGTATTTGAAATTGGAAGTAATGCAATCCAGGTATTGGGAGGAACCGGCTACAGCCGAGAATCATCCGTTGAAAGATATTTCAGAGACTTAAGAGGATTATTTAATTATGCAAGCATAAATGAATACCCTCAAAAAATTATTGCAGGTAATTTATTAAAATAAAATACATTTAAACTAAAGGAGGTGCCTTAATTTGAATATTTTACATGAATTTGAGTATTTTAAACCAAAAAGTAAAGAAGAAGCAATGGAACTAGGAAAAAAACTTGGCAGTAAGGCAAAGTTTTTAGCAGGTGGAACAGATTTATTGATTATGATGAAGGAAAAAATGATAAAACCGGATGCCATAATTGATATAAGTGATTTGGAAGAATTAAAAGGTATTAAGTGCGAAGAAGGTAAAGGTGCAGAAATTTGTGCATGTACTAAAATAGCAGATATTGAAAGTTCTAAAGAGCTTAAGAAAAAATATCCTGCTTTGACTTACGCAGCAAGCCAGTTAGGTTCCAACCAGGTCAGGGTTATGGCTACTTTGGGTGGAAACAGCTGTCACTCATCACCTGCAGCTGAAACACCTGCTCCATTATCAGCATTGGGAGCAAAGGTTGTTGTTGCAGGGCTTGATGGAGAAAGAGAAATGTCAATGGAGGATTTTATACACGGGAATCGTAAGAATGATTTAAAAGAAGGGGAAATATTATATAAATTTGTACTCCCCGAACCTGCTAAACATTCTGCATGCCGTTATGGACACATAGGGCTTAGAAATGCAATGGAAATAGACTGTGCAAACATGGCAGCCAATATCGAATTGGAAGATGATAAGGAAACTATAAAAAATGTTAAGTTAGTTATGGGTTCAGTAGCTATTAGGCCTCTTGTATCACAAGCAATTCCAAGTTTACTTAAGGGTAAAAAATTAACTGATGACTTGATTACCAAAACCGGTGAGGCTGCTCAAAATGAGGCAAAGCCGATTTCAGATGTAAGAGCTTCTGCGGAATACAGAAAAGATGTAATAGGTGCTTTAGCACGCAGGCTTGTTAAGGAAGCTTATGAAGCTGCAAAGGAGGCGTAGGAAATGAGCAAGAAAGTTGTTAAATTAGATATTAATGATCATATATATGAAGTTTTGATATCTCCCACAGATCTTCTTGTTGATGTAATAAGAAAAAAAATTGGGTTGACTGGTACTAAAAAAGGCTGTGGAGAGGGAGACTGCGGAGCATGTACGGTTTTAGTAGACGGCAAGGCTCAATTGTCGTGTTTGATGCTTGCAATTGCATGCGAAGGCAAAAAAATAACTACAATTGAAGGAATTGCAAATCAGGAAACGGGCGAATTGCATCCGCTGCAGAAGTCGTTTTTGGATAACGGTGCAGTACAATGTGGTTTCTGCACGCCGGGTATGATTTTATCATCAAAAGCACTGATAGATCATAACCCTCATCCTACTGAAAAAGAAATAAAACATGCATTGGAAGGAAATCTCTGCCGCTGTACAGGATATGTATTAATTCTTAAGGCAGTTGAATCATATGTAGATGCCCTTTCTAAAAAGGAGGCGTAAAAAGTGGGAAAATTATATGAAGTATCAAACAAATATAATAATTACAAGGAATATAAAAGAGAATTTACAGAAGTAGGTAGAAACATACCGCGTTTGGACGGCCCTGCAAAAGTTACAGGCAAGGTTCAATATACTGACGATTTGGTTTTGCCAAGAATGGTTTATGGGAAAATTTTAAGAAGTCCATATGCCCATGCGAACATTAAAAGTATAGATTACAGCGAAGCTTTAAAGCTGGATGGAGTTTTAGGTGTTATTACAGGTGAAGACTGCCCGATACCTTATGGTATAGTTCCTCACAATGCCAATGAACATGCTTTGGCTGTAGGTAAGGTTCGTAACTGGGGAGAAGGAGTTGCAGCCGTGGCAGCGGTTAATGAAGCCACAGCCGAAAAAGCACTTGAACTTATAAAAGTTGAGTATGAAGTGCTTGAAGCAATAGTAGATCCAAGAGAAGCGGTAAAAAGAGATGATTTGAGAATTCATGAAGATCATCCTAACAATATAGCTTATGAAGGTACTCAGCTTTATGGCGATCCGGATAAAGCTCTGGAAGAATCAGATTTTGTAATTGAAAAAGAATTTTATTCTTCCTATGTAAATCATGCATTCATTGAACCTCAGTGTGCTATATCTGATTATGATCCGAATACGGGAAAATTACATTTGTATGCTACATGCCAGGTACCTCATTATACTCATCAACAATTGGCAAAAGTATTAGAAATGCCGATGAATAGAATAAGGATAACAGTTCCTTTAATAGGCGGAGGATTTGGAGGCAAAGGTGTTGCTTCTCAGGCTGATTTTTGTTCGGCACTGCTTTCAAGGAAAATAGGCAGACCGGTAAAAATCACTTATGAAAGAAGTGATGTATTTGCAACTAACAATGGACGTCATCCATGCTATATGAAATTCAAAATGGGATTTGATAAAAACGGCAAAATTACTGCTGTAGATTTTGACAACTTAATGGATGGCGGAGCTTATTCGGGCTGGGGTGTTGTAGTATTATTCTATACCGCATCAATGGTACATCTTCCCTACATAGTTCCTAACGTAAGGTTTACAGGCAAGAGGGTTTACACAAATAAACCTACTTGCGGAGCTCAGCGTGGACTTGGCGGTGTTCAGCCCAGATTTGCAATGGAACAGTTAATGGATGAAGCAGCGAACCACTTTGGCATAAACCCTTATGAAATAAGGAAAATGAACTCAATTGAATCCGGTTATACAGCTAAGAGCATGATGTATGTACCTCATACAGAATATAAGAAATGCTTGGATGAAGTGGTTGAAAAGTCCGGATTCCTTGAAAAATACGGGAAACTCCCTTATGGTAAAGGTATTGGATTGGCAGGAGGATACTATATTTCAGGTACTTCATATACATTGTATCTTTCTTATAAACCTCATACAATTGCTACAATTAAAATAGATGAAGAAAACGGAGCTACACTATTTTGCGGAGCAACTGACATAGGACAGGGTGTTGACACAATTATGGCTCAGATGGCTGCGGAAACTCTTGGGCTTAAATCAGAAGATATTAATGTTGTGCCGAGAGATACGAAAATATCAACTTTTGACCTTGGTACATTTGCCAGTCGATTGACTTTTGCCACCGGCTGGGCCATCAGGCAGGCTGCTGAAAAAATAAACGCCGAATTATTCCCTGTTGCTGCTGCAATATTAAAATGCAGAGGGGATGAAATAGCTGTAAAAGACGGAATGTTCTATTCAATATATGAGCATTATGATAGACACGGAAATCCAAGAAAAGAAGTGTCATGGAAAGATGTAGTTGAAAGATACATCGAATCCAACGGTCCGCTTACATGCTCCGGTCAGTTTACTCCTCCTAGGCGCAAGGGCATACAGCAAGGCGGCAATATCGGTCATGCTCCAACATTTGGGTTCAGTGCACAGGTAGCGGAAGTTGACATTGATCTTGAAACGGGAAAGATAAATGTCATCAATGTTACTGAGGCAGGTGACTGCGGACAGCCTATCAACCCAATGAGTGTTGAAGGACAGGTTGACGGTTCTATACAAATGGGCTTAGGCCAGACATTATATGAAGAAATAAAAGTTGCACCAGATGGAAGATTATTGAATCCATCACTTCATGATTATAAAATGCCCACAATCGAGGATATGCCAAAGGTTAATGCTAATATAGTTGAAGCCTATGACCCGTCGGCTCCTTATGGTGCTAAAGAATCCGGTGAAGGTCCAATTCAGCCTGTGGCGCCGGCAATATACAATGCTGTTTTTGATGCTATAGGTGTTCAATTTACCGAAATGCCATTAACACCTGAAAAAGTGTTAAATGCTATTAAAGCTCATAAGGCAGGTAAATAAAACAATATAAACTTAAGTTAAGTATGTTAAGAAAAGAAAATCCATGTTATACGGCGGCAGCATATGCTGCCGCCGCATTAGTACAACTAAATATACAGAAAAAACTAAAACTGCAGCGAGGAAATAGTTATGAGAGAATTTAAATTCAGGGCCTGGGATGATGAAGCTAAAAAGATGTATTCGCCTGAAGATTTGGAACAGCCTGAGGTAAAAGAGGATACGAAGAAGTCAATTTACGGTTATTTATCATTTGGGGTTTTACTGATTTATGATTTTAGGGAAAAGGAGCCTATTCAGTTTGTTCCCATGCAATCTACAGGATGGTTTGATAAAAAACAAAATGAAATTTATGAAGGAGATATTGTTCAAATAAAAGACGACATATATCAAATTATATGGAGTGAAGAAATTTCAGGTTTTATCCTTTTGTCAACGGACGGAGTGATAATGATGGGTGGGGACTATATTACCGATGATATAGAAGTTATTGGCAATATATACGAGAATCAAGATTTAATAAATTATAAATATTAGAAGGAATGACAATGAGATTATGAAATTAAAGGATAAGGAACTTCTATTAGACATTATAGACGGAAAAAGACTGGATTTCTATTTAGAAGATGATATGTTCGAGATTGAAGGCAGAGCTAAAAAAGAAAACGGAGAAATAGTCGTGGAAGTCCTGGATGCAGTAAGGCATGTACTTGAAATGACAGGAAAATACCTTAAGATTTATTTCAGGTATAAAAAATTATTTGCAGAAAGGACTGATAACGGCAAGACTTTTGAGATGGAAATAAACCGGGTCTATGATTTATTGACGGATCCCAATGTGGAAGATTTTACAAATATGAAAAATTCAGGTGTTGAGCAGTTTTTTAAAAAGCAGACTGACACATTGGTGTGGAATGAAAATGATAAATGGGCTATAGAATTGAACAAGGTAAATATGTATTTCAGCGGAGATAGGCATTACTATGATTCATTAAAAGAATTGTTTGATGCCAATTCTACACAAATGGGAGGAAATTGGCAGGCTGTTTACTATAGTTCCGAACCGGAATTGGATTAATTATTTTAGAAATTTAACAGGAGAGCATATCATGGGAAAAATTGTTGTTGAAACAAATTACAGTAGGTTTACACCGGTGGGACAAAGTGAAATGTGCAAATCATGTCCTTCAGCTTGTAAAACCTCCTGTGCCAGGATTTTGATGAAAAGTCACGAAATAAATGAGGAAAAAGATTTTGAAAATTTCAGAGATGACTTTGTTTCTGAAAAACAGGATAACGACTTGGATATTTAAAAATTTTCAAAATTTATATACCAATATTTTGTTGTAATCTTGATTGTTAATTATTATACAATCTAAATAAAGGCTGAGGAGGTTAATATGAATCTTAATAAGAAAAGGTGGTTTGTTCTTGGAGCAAGCTTGTTAATCAATTTATGCATTGGTTCGGGTTATGCCTGGAGTGTTTATGCAGGACCGCTGATTGAGACCTTTGGATGGACAGCAGCAGCTACAGCACTAACATTTACAATTTCAAACGCAATCAGTCCTGTTTGTATGATTACCGGCGGTAAAATACAGGATAAATTTGGTCCTAAATGGGTTATTTTTACCGGCGGAATTATATTTGGGGGCGGAATTTTCTTTTCGGGTTTAACTAATTCCCTTCCCTGGCTATATATCAGCTATGGTATATTTGCCGGATTTGGAATGGGATTGGTGTACAGCTGCACAATTGCGAATACAGTCAAGTTTTTTCCTGATAAAAGAGGGCTGGTGGCAGGCCTTGCTACTGCCGGTTATGGTTTTGGACCTGTTTTGTTGGCTCCAATTTCTCAGAATTTAATTACTGCTTATGGGATTTTATATGCATTTAAAATATTAGGCGCTGTATATTTGATTGTAATATTGATAGGCTCACAATTTATTGTAAGAGCGCCGTCCGGATATAAGCCGGAAGGTTGGGAGCCACCTGAAATAACACCTACATCCGCAGCTACAGGCAATGATAAAACCTGGCTACAGATGCTTTCAGATGCTAAGTTTTATTTGCTTTTAATAATGTTGACCATAGGAGCCACTTCTGGATTAATGATAATTAGCCAGGCATCACCTATAGCTCAGGAGATTGTCGGAGTCAGTGCTGAACAGGCAGCTTTTGCGGTAAGTCTAATAGCAGTGGCAAATATGTTCGGACGTATTATATGGGGTGCACTTTCTGATAAAATTGGGAGATATAATGCATTGCCGGTGATGTATATCATTTTGGCTGTTTCCATGTTTGTATTGACAACTGTTACAGCAGGAGATTTTACTTTGTTTTTGCTGGCAGCTATGATAATCGGATTTTGCTTCGGCGGGTTCATGGGAGTTTTTCCGGCTCTTACGGCAGATTGTTTCGGAGTAAAAAATAATGGTGTTAACTATGGCATAATGTTCAGCGGATTTGCATTAGGTGGTTATATCGGGCCTGTTATGGCAGCAAGTATTAAATCAGCTAACAAAGGTGATTATACCAATGCGTTTTTAATTGCAGCAGGGATGAGTGTATGTGGTATTTTGATAACTTTTATTGTAAGAAAGATGAATAGCAAAACAATAAAAAGTTCAGCATTGTAACAACTTCATCCGGGTGACTGAAGTAAATGAAGGATGTGAAATAATGAACGAGATTGATAAAAGCAGAAGAATTGAATTCACCATACTGAAGGTCGACAGCATACCTTGCAGCTTAAACGGGCAAAAGGCAATTTTTACTTATGATGGAAATAAGGTATCAGATCCATGGGTTTTAAAATGGCCGATGCCTTGGGTTGATCGTGAATTAAAAAAAATTACTCAAAAATATGATTTCGTTTCAAAAAAGGAAAAGAGAAGAATATATAACCCTGATGAACCTGACCAATGGATTCAGGTATTGATACGAAGCTACATTGATTTGACAGTACCTGAACTGATTGACAGCACCGCAAAAAGATACCCTGAAAAAGAAGCATTGGTGAACAGCACTGGAAGCAGGCGCTTGAAATATAAAGATTTTGTAAAATCAGCAAACGACTTGGCAAAAGGCCTTATTTATATTGGGGTGGAAAAAGACGAAAAAGTAGCTGTGTGGGCTGTTAATTCGCCGGAGGTTGCCATATGTGAGTTTGGAGTAAGCAAAGCGGCAGGAATATTTGTTCCTATGAATGCTTATGAAAAACAAATAAATATGGAGAAGTTGTTAGAGCAGTCAGATATTCATACTTTAATAATGCAGACAGGGACCAAGGGAACTGAAAATATAGAATTGCTTTATAAAATTTGTCCTGAATTATGTGAATCAGGACCGGGGATGTTAAATTCAAAAAAATTTCCGAAATTGAAGAATGTTATTATAATAAGCGGTGAGGAATACCCAGGTACCTATATGTGGTCAGAAGTGCTGGCGCAAGGCGAAAAGTCAAGCGATGAAATACTGGCTCAACGTCAAGGCCAAATCAATATAGACGATGTTGCTCAAATTATTCACACGTCAGGAAGTACGGGAACTCCAAAAGGTGTAATGTTAAGCCACAGCAATATAATTGAAAATGCAAAAGCAATGTCAGATTTAATGGAGCTGTCGGAAAAAGATATCATGTGTGTTCAGGCACCTATATTTCATTGTTTTGGAAGTATTGCATGTGTAATGGCAGCGGTCGTGGGCGGATGTTCAATGGTTATGGTAAATAGATTTAAGACGAAAATCACCCTTTCATTGATAGAAAAAGAAAGATGCACTGTTTTATCAAGTGTACCTGCATTGTTTATTTCCTGTTTAAAAGACATACAAAATGAATATTATGATATTTCTTCACTGAGAACCGGAATAATAGCAGGAGCTTCATGTTTACCCGAAGTTATTGAAGATATAAAGAATATGCTTGGCATGGAAGACCTGATTTTGTCATATGGGCTTACTGAAGCGTCACCATGCGTAACTGCCACTAAGTGCTATAGTGAATTTGAGGAAAATACGGTGGGAAAACCAATCCCAGGCGTTAAAGTTAAAACAATAGATTTAAATACTAAAGAAGATTTACCTCAAGGACAGAATGGAGAAATATTAGTTAGAGGATACAATGTAATGAATGGCTACTACAAAATGCAGGATGAAACAGATAATGCTATAGACCGGGAAGGGTGGTTTCATACAGGTGATATTGGATGCTTAACAGAAGAAGGGTATTTAATGATTAGAGGCAGATGTAAAGATATCATTATACGCTGTGGAGAAAATATAAGTTCAAATGAAATAGAAGGCTTTCTCAGTACTCACAAAGATGTGGAAGAAGTGCATGTTGTAGGAATACCTGAAGCTTCGTCAGGAGAAGAAATAGTTGCTTTTATTAAACCCAAGGGGAACATTAAATTAACGGAAAAACAAATAAGAGATTACTGCAGAGGTAAAATAGCAACTAATAAAGTTCCCAGGTATATTAAATTTGTTGAGGAATTTCAACTTTCAGATACAGGAAAAGTCCTAAAAAAGGATTTGAAGAAGAAGGCATTGAGTATCTTTGGGCATAATGCAGCAAAGGTGCAAGTCTTAGAAAATAATTTATAAGGAGTATGAAATGGCAAAAATAATTACAGCAAAAGAAGCTGCCGAATTGTTTAAGGACAATATGACAATTTGCACAGCAGGTTTCGGCTTGTCAGGATGGCCGGAAGAAATAGCTATAGCAGTAAGAGAAAGATTTGATGAAACAGGTCATCCCGGTAATCTTACTCATACCCATGCTGCGGGATTAGGAAACTGGGGGAAAGGTTCAAAAGGAGAAAGAGGAGAATGTGTTTGGGCGGTAGACGGTTTAATGACAAAGTTCATAGGGTCTCATGCAGGTTCGTCGCCCGCTGTTATAAAACAGATAGCAGAAAATAAAATGATGGCCTGGAATTTTCCCCTTGGAACACTGTGCCAGCTTTATCACGAAGAAGGTAGAAAGGCTCCAGGGCTTTTGTCAAAAACAGGTCTTGGAACATTTATTGACCCACGTTATGACGGAGGGAAGTTAAATAAATTAACTAAGGAAAAAGGTGAAGAATTAGTTGAATATATACCAGATTTCAGGGGAGAGGAATATCTGTTTTACAAATCAATACCTATTGACATCGGATTTATGAGAGGAACCAGTGCAGATGAAAATGGAAATATTACCTGTGAAAAAGAGGCTTTGAATTTGGAGATGCTTTCAGTGGTAGAATCACTTGTAAAAGCCGGATCACTGAACCCGAAACTTGTTAAAGTACCGGGAATATATGTTGATTACATAGTCGTAGCCGAACATCCTGAAGATATAATGCAGACTCAGGGCACCTCATTTAACAGAGCCTTTACAGGAGAAATTAGAGTTCCTCTTAAAGGAAGCATGGATCCTATTCCTTTGGATCATAAAAAGGTTATAATTAGGAGACTTGCCACGGAGATAAGACATGGCTATAAATGTAATTTTGGCATCGGAATGCCTACTTATACCGGAAACGTTATCTCTGAAGAAGGGTGCGAAGATTCAATTACCATGATTTCCGAATCTGGCAGCATAGGCGGTGTACCCGGCGGCGGAAATGATTTTGGCGCTCACTGGAATATCGAGGCGTCCTGCGATCAGGGAGATCATTTCAGCTTCTTTGACGGAGGCGGATTGGACATGGGAGTTTTTGGACTGAGTGAGGTAGATAAGGACGGCAACGTAAATACCAGTCTGCTGAATGGTAAAATAATGGGAGTAGGCGGATTCTGCAATATTGCTGCTACTGCAAAAAATGCCGTGTTTGCAGGGACATTTACAGCAGGGGGTATTAAATGCAAGGTTGAAGGTGGTAAAATTATTATATTGCAGGAAGGCAAATATAAAAAGTTTGTAAATAAATGCCCTCAGCTTACATTCAATGCAGAACAGTCGTTAAAAGCAGGAAACCGCATACTTTTCATAACGGAAAGGTGCGTAATAGAAAGAACTGAAGAAGGAATGATTCTTAAAGAAATTGCTCCCGGAATAGACCTGCAGACTCAAGTACTGGACCAAATGGAATTTGCTCCTATTATACCTGAGGGAGGACCTAAATTGATGAATCCTGATATATTCCTTCCAAAATGGGGTAAGTTAAAAGAAATAGTAGAAAGTAAACAAATAAATTTTTAAATTGTTTTAACAGTCAGAAATCCCATGATCATAAATGGAGATTTCTGACCCCTTTACGTCTTCATGATGTACTTGACAAACTATCCGTTGAATATATAATATAACAAAAGATTGATTAATGTTTTCGAATCGTTATATTTTTTAAAAAATAGTGAATGGAGCTTGCTTTAAATGAGTAAATTTTATGATTCACGCAGTATCTATCTTGTAAGGCATTGCAGACCCCGGTTAAAAAAAGGAGCTCATATGTGTATAGGCAAAACGGATATCCCGTTAGGAGAAACAGGAAGACGGCAGGCGGACAAATTAAAAAACTATTTTTTAAATTTAAATTTGGATCATATTTATTCAAGCCCTCTTAAAAGAACAAAAGAAACTGCTGAAATAATTGCCGGCAAAAAAATTAATGTGGTTTTGAAAAGTAATTTTGCAGAGTTGAACATGGGAAAATGGGACGGTTTATCTTTTGATGAAATAAAGCGAAAATATCCGGAAGAATATGAAAAGCGGGGGAAAGATTTGGAAAACTATATTGTAGAAGGCGGAGAAAGCATGGCAATGTGCAGAAAAAGAGCTATGGTCGGGCTGCATGAAGTTATAAATGAGTTGGAGGGCAATATCTTGATTGTTACCCACGCAGGCGTTATCAGGGTAATCATATCATCAATATCACACATTGATATAAAAAAAACATTTGATTATCATATTGAGTATGGGAATATCAGCTTGTTGAAATTTAATGAGAGGGTATTGAATTTAGATAAAGTATATTGTAATAATTAAGGAGGGCTAAATGGATTTTTTTAAAGTTGTGTCGGATTTGGATAAAAGCAAGGATAACATTGCTATAACTATTGTTTCCGGTAGTAATATCAATTCAAAGATTCTTTTGTCTGATGGTGAAATTATCTATAACAACAATGAAAATGTAAATTGGGAACCTATTATAAAGGCAGTTCCACAAAACAGAAAGAGCGGATTAATAACTTTCGGCGGAGAAAAAATATATATTGAGTTTATGGGGCAAAAGTGCAAAGCTGTTGTTTGCGGCGCAGGTCACATTTCAATTTCGATTATTAAAATGTGTAAATTGATGGAATTGCCGGTTACAGTAATTGATGACAGGATTAAATTTATAAATGATGCGGTAAAAGTAGGAGCAGATGATGTAATCTGTGACTCTTTTGATAATGCTTTAGAAAAAATAAACGGAGATAACGGTACGTTTTTTATTATAGTTACAAGAGGGCACCGTTACGATCGAATATGCCTGGAGAAAATTATTGAAAAAGAAAATGCATATATAGGAATGATCGGAAGCAGAGTCAGGGTAAAAAAGGTATTGGATTATTTAGAAGAAAACGGCGTTTCACGATCAAAATTAGATAAAGTTTATACTCCCATAGGGTTGGACATTGGAGCTGAAACACCTGCAGAAATTTCAGTATCAATAATGGCACAGATTATTGAAGTGAAAAATAGGAAAATTAATTTCGGCACATATACTGATGAACTGTTAAAATGGTTGGATGATGAAAAAAATTCAGCTATACCTAAGGCATTAGTTACTATTGTTTCAAGGAAAGGTTCTGCTCCAAGAGAAATAAGCACTAAGATGGCTGTCCTGAAAGACGGTACCATGATAGGCACAATTGGCGGAGGATGTGTAGAAGCGGACATACGACGTGTTGCATTTTCCTGCATTGAAAATAATGAATGCCGTTTGGTTAAGGTTGATATGACAGGAAGAGAAGCGGAAGATGAAGGAATGGTCTGTGGAGGAATTGTTGAACTGTATGTTGAGCCTCTGCCGTTATTAAGCAACAGTACTGCAGCGGATGTATGATGGAGGTATTATGAAATATTGTATATTAATTGGCAGTCCTAGAAAAAACGGAAATACAGCATCATTGCTGAAACCTTTTATTGCTGAATTAGAAAATCAAGGCGAAGAAGTTTCCTGCACGTGGCTGTATGACAAGGAAATAGGACCATGCCAGGCATGCAGAAACTGCCAAAATGAATGGAGCGGATTCGGATGTATTCAAGATGATGATATGCAGGAAATATTCGATACTGTGTATAACAGTGACTTTATAATACTTGCTACTCCTATATATTCGTGGTATTGTACTGCTCCTATGAAAGCAGCCCTTGACCGTTTGGTTTATGGAATGAATAAATACTACGGCAAAAAGAATGGGCCTTCTTTATGGGCGGGGAAAAAATGTGCTATTGTAACTACTTGTGGATATAAACCTGAAAAAGGTGCAGATTTATTTGAACAGGGTATTATCCGATACTGTAAACACTCATCATTAATATACTGCGGCATGTTGGCTGTGAGAGACAAGGGGTATGATGCGGAATTTTTAGATGATGAAATAGCTGAAAAGGCTAAAAGTTTTGCAGATAAATTAAATTCGGAACAGGTGGCATATGAGTCAGAGGTATGATATGAGATGCAGCAAAATTGGAGTGGTGATTGTAGCCGGAGGGCTGTCTTCTCGTATGAAAGATTTTAAACCGCTGCTGAGTATCGGCAAAAGAAGCATGATTGAAACTACAATAAATAACTTTCGGTCGGTAGGTGCTGATGAAATTGTTGTAGTTACAGGATACCGTGCAAATGACATTGAAGGCAGGCTTAATAACAGCAATATCAAATTTGTAAGAAATGAAAACTATGAATTTACTCAAATGTTTGATTCTGTATGCATTGGATTGAAGGAACTCAAGCAAAGAGTTTCCATGATATTTGTAACACCAGCGGACAGTCCCTTTGTACAAAAATTTACGCTTAAAAAAATGATAAAAGAAATGGGAAACAGTGATTTAAAAGCACTGCAGCCTTCATATAAAAACATGAATGGTCATCCGTTATTGCTGAGCAGCGATGCAGTAGGCGAAATTTTGAATCATGACGGCACAAATGGACTGCATGGAGTGATTGATAAATTTAAGGACAGTTATGTAAATTTATCATTTGTCGATCCTGGTATTATTTTGGATGCAGATACACCTGAGGATTATTTAAAACTTATTGAGTACAACGAAAACAAAGATATACCAGATGTAGAATTATGTTTGAAAATTCAAGATTATTTTAATGTCCCGGGAAATGTCAGAGAACATTCCATCAAAGTTGCCATGACAGCAGTTGGAATTTGCGGCCATTTATTAAAAAAGGGAGTTGTATTAGACCGCAAAATTATAGTAGCGGCATCTATGCTTCATGACATTGCAAAAGGAATCCATGATCATTCAAAGGTTGGTGCACTGAGGCTTTTGGATATGGGGTATGACAGGGTGTCCGAGATTGTTCGAACACATATGAAGCTTGAGTACATACCTGAAATTATTACAGAAAAAGAAGTTGTATACCTTGCGGATAAAATGGTACAGAGAATAACACCTGTTTCAATTGAAGATAGGTTTGCAGCTAAAGAAGAGTTTTATAAACATGATGAAGATATATTAAGCAATATTGAAGAAAAGAAAAAGCTTACTGTAAATTTATATAATAAAATTTTTAACAACTAATTTTAAATTTTCAATTTTAATTTTCATAATAATTTAATTTCGAGGAGAACAAATGAAAGAAGTTAAAACGGTAGATGCGGTTGGGCAGGTACTCTGCCACGATGTTACACGAATTGTAAAAGATGTAACAAAGGATGTACTTTTTAAAAAAGGACATATAATCAGGGAGGAAGATGTTCCGGCCCTTCTTTCCATAGGTAAGGAACATATCTATATATGGGAAAAAAAAGAAGGCATACTTCACGAAAACGAAGCTGCTGAAATTCTATACAATATCTGCAAAAATGATTATATGAAGCCTTCTCCTGTTAAAGAGGGGAAAATAGAAGTGATTTCAGATATTGACGGATTATTTAAAGTAGATGTAAAAAGGCTTTATGAAATTAACAGCCTCGGCGAGATGATGATAGCAACAAGGCATGGCAATACTCCTGTCAAAAAAGGCGATAAATTGGCCGGGACGAGAATTATACCTTTAGTAATTGAGGAAAGCAAAATGAAAAAGGCGCATGAAATAGGCGGCGAAAAACCATTAATGGAAATATTGCCTTATGTTCATAAAAAAGTCGGAATAATTACTACAGGAAGTGAAGTTTTTCATGGAAGGATAAAAGATACCTTTGGCCCTGTTGTTATGGAAAAGTTTAATGAATTTGACTCTGAAATTATGGGACAGAAAATAGTAGATGATGATAAAGACGCTATTGTTGCTTCAATTATTTCGTTTATAGAAGAGGGTGCGGATATTGTTGTTTGCACCGGAGGCATGAGTGTTGATCCTGATGACCGTACACCTGGAGCTATTAAGGATACGGGAGCGGAAATAGTAACATACGGAGCGCCTGTGCTTCCCGGGGCAATGCTTTTGGTTTCATACTATGACCATAATGGCAGAAAGATACCTGTTATAGGACTTCCCGGCTGTGTTATGTATTCAAAAAGAACTATTTTTGACTTAATCCTGCCCAGGCTTATGGCTAATGATATTTTAGTTAAGTCAGATATAGACAAGCTGGGGCAGGGCGGTTTGTGTTTGAACTGTGAAGTATGTACATATCCAAACTGCGGATTCGGAAAGGGAATGTAAGTGTAGGATATTATTAACTGATGCTTAAAAAGTAAATATGTAATTGAGGATGAAGGTAAATGAGTTTATCAGTTTCAATAAAGAAAAGTTTTAAAGATTTTAATTTAGATGTAAAATTTGAAACCAGCGGGGAATATCTGGGAATTTTAGGAGCGTCGGGAAGCGGAAAAAGTATAACGTTAAAATGCATTGCGGGTATAGAAACTCCCGATGAAGGGCAAATAGTATTGGACGGCAGGGTCTTGTTTGATTCTGAGAAGAAGATAAATATAAGACCCCAGGACAGGAATGTAGGTTACCTGTTTCAAAATTATGCTCTGTTTCCAAATATGACAGTTGGGGGAAATATAGGAGCAGGGATGAAGCTTCCTAAAAGTGTGAAGAACACAAGGATAAGTGAGCTTGTAAAAACATTCCATTTAGACGGTATGGAGTACAAGTATCCCCTGCAGCTTTCAGGAGGACAGCAGCAAAGAGTTGCGCTGGCACGTATTTTCGCATATGAACCGGATGTGCTGATGCTTGATGAACCGTTTTCTGCAATGGATACACATTTGAAAGAAAAACTGCAGTCGGAAATCTTTGAATATCTTCGCCTTTATAAAGGTGAAGTGCTGATGGTTACCCACAATAGGAGTGAAGTGTTCAGATTTTGCAAAAATCTTGTTGTTATAGATAATGGAAAATCAGTTCTCTTAGGAGATATGAAAGAAACATTTAGACAGCCCGGGCTCATGTCTGCAGCTAGGCTGACAGGTTGTAAGAACATTTCAAGGGGCCGTGTTTTATCTGCTCACAGCATTTATGCACAGGATTGGGGCATTACATTGGAAACAGAAAGAGAAATAGATGAAGATATTAGTTATGTGGGAATACGTGCTCATAATTTTAAGCTGGCAGACAGCAAGGAAGGTAAAAATACGGTGGCCTGTAAAATCAATAAAATAGTGGAAGAATTATTTGAATACACCATAATAATGGAAGCGGAAAATCATGACGGGCAATGCAGGCCCGAAAATCCTGAAATATGGTTTAAAATAAAAAAAGCGGAATGGAACAGCAGAAACGGCGGAAATAACCCGGGAAAATTATACATAAGAATCCCCGAAGATGCCATTTTGCTGCTAAAGTGATTCAATTTTCAAATTTTCCTAACCTTATATTTTAATTTTCTTACAATAAATTATGCGAAATTATGCGCCTTTTTGCCATGGTGTTTTGCGGGAAGGAGAGGTCTTCTTTTTTCCTTGCAATAACAACAACGTTCGTATTAATGGAATTGTCATGAAACATCTCGTTGATTGATTTTTCGATTTTACCGGTATCTGACATACATTCGTCAAGCATGTACAGTGCCGTTACGGCGGAATCCCCGGAAATTTCCATATTATAGTCAAGTACGGAATCATAGGCGAATATCACCTCGTCAAGCTCGATCATATTTATGTGCCTGCCGCCTTCAAAGCATATGCGGTTGCCGATACGCCCCTTTGAACGCTTTAGGGTTTTTAAAAAAGTACCGCATTGGCATCCGCTCGTTTCAAAGCAGCCCCAGTCTCCCGTGCGGTACCTTATTAGGGGCATGGCCTGTCTTTTTAAGGTCGTGATTGCTATTTCTCCCCAGCTGCCGTCTTTCAGGACATTGCCTGTTTCAGGATTTACTATTTCCAGGTATATATCATTTTCTCTTATATGATAACCATTTTGTAGATTGCATTCTACGGCGCAGCCGTAGCCTGCTTCGGTCATGCCGTAATGGGTGAATACCTGGCATCCGTATTCGGTTTTCAGCTTTTTTATTAATATTTCAGGGACATAATCGGCACTGAGCATTACCCTTTTGATATTTTGCAAAAATACGCTTTTTTTGATTCTGCTTAAAATCATGGTCTGCACGGGCATTGCTACCAGCGTGTTTATATTGTTTTTCGCTATAAAATCTGCGGCGTCGTCTGAATTCTTCAATGGACCGTATATAAAGTTTCTGATATTAAGGTGGTCCAGGCTCTTTTTAATAATTCTGCCTACGCTGCCGTATGTATTTCCAGGCATCATTATCATTACCCTGTCATTTTCATCGACCATTGCCTTGAATCCATTCGTGAAAAAATCCACAGTCATACTCAGGTCATGTTCGGTGAAAAAAATTCTTTTTTCGGTCCCGGAAGTTCCTGAAGTCTTCAGAGTTACGATTCTTTTGACATATTTTTGCGGAATACACAAAAATCTGCTGGGAAAACCAGCAATATCTTCAGAGTATGTGAAGGGAAGCGATTCCATATCATGTAATGATGAAATACCGGTGGTGCATGTATTCCTGAAATGATCCCTATAAAATGAGCTGTTGTTTTTCACATAATTAGTTATTTCTTTTATTCTATCTGCCTGGTATTTTTCCATAGAATCTCTGCCGTTTATTGAGGCATCCTCCATAATCCATTTTTCCAAAGGTGTTACACTCATAAGTTTTCACCTTCCGATAAGTTGGTTTCCCTGGAGCATCTGCAATGATGAGGATTTATCATATATATTTTTTTAATTTCCATTTCTGTCTCCGAAACAGTAACCGGTTTTATTCAGAACCTGCATGACCTTTTCATAGCTTTCTACAATTATGTCTCCGCATTTAACCATGTAGCTGTTTTCGCCGTCTCCGAACTGCTGAACCCCGATAATATCCACACAGTCAATACTTTCAAATTCGTCCTCGAACCAGTCCGTGAATTCACGGACTAAAATTCCGAAGTTATCTTTATACATTTCCGCTTCATTTCCCCTGCCGGCATAAAGCCCTATAATCATAATTCCTCCTGTCAGTATGCCGCAGGTTCGCTGCCTTCCTCCGATGCCGTTGCACAATCCGTTTGCGCTTTTTATTAAATCTTCATTTTCCGTTCCTTCCACATCCAATGCCATTTTAAGCATAACCTGGGTGCAGCAGTACCCCGATGCTGACAGCTTAAAGACTTCAAAAGCCGTATCATTTGACATAATTTACCTCCTTATACAGGCTTGTTTTTGGCTATTTGTCCTCCAGTGATTTTTCTACTTCCAAAATTTTACCCTTAGCTAGTTCTTCATCAATGAAGACCATTCCGCATTTAGGGCATTTCAGCAGTTCTACCTGAAATTCGGCGCCAAGATAAGCGATCCTTGTTTTCCTCAATTTCAGCTTTTCATTACATTTATCGCATATCCATGGTATATCTGCTTCATTATTATTGGCTTTCATAATTCTTCTCCACAACTTCCATTCGATGGCTGTAAACATTAGTAACCAGGATTTTTTCGTTTTCTGTTTTATATTTAACCCAATAGGTTATATTTTCTATTCTCATTCTGCACAAATATGTGTTTTCTTCAGGATTAAAAAATCTCTCTTTTTTTTCGATGGAATTAATAACCGTATTTTTGATATCGCTTAGGACTATATACATTTCTTCCATCTTTTCGATTACATTTTCTGTTATCTGGTATTTCTTGTCATCCTTGTCCATTTCAGTACCTTCATTCCAAATTTTCCTGAGCAGTTGGTTTTTCACATTGATTCTGTTTTGCTGCCTCTCCGAAAGCGTCGGCATCTTCTGTTTGCATGAATCGTCCAAATTATCGCTGAACAATAAATCCAACAGATGAAATGTCCTCTTACCTCTGCTTGTAAACAAATCTTTGCACATGGTGCAGTACACGAGCAAATCTTCTGAGCTTTCGGCTATCCTGTCGTCAATAAAATCATTTGATTGTTCACGGTTTGCAAAATATACCAGTCCACCGTATCCGCAGCATTTTGTTAATTCTTTTGAGTATTTCAGCTCCGTGATTTCGCATTTGAGCTTGGAAGCTATGCTCCTGATACTTTTTTGCATGCTGCTCATGTGCCTTGATGTGCATGGATCGTGTATATTTAATTTCATACCGGGATTTGCAGGGCAATTGTCGGGCAATCCCCATGAATCTATAATTTCCCACAGTGAAATAAATTCAATTTCATCCATGTACTTTTCAAAGTTACTTATGCAGCTTGGGCACACAAGTATAAAAACAGGTTTGCCCAATTCCCTCCATGCATTTTTAATTAAATTAACGGTTTCATTCATCAGTTCGGCACGTCCGCCCCAATCTGCCGGAGCACCGCAGCATCCAAGCATCAGACCGACTCCCGCATCTGAATTTTTCGTTAAATACGAATATATTTTTTCGATATAGCCAGGATTTGACGCTGGAAGCTGGCACCCGGGATAAAATACATACTTAATTTTTTCTTTATTCAATTCTCTCCTGTAGGTGAAGAATTTTTCGCTGTTGCTGAATTTCATATCTCTTAATGCAAAATCGTGGGCGGAAGGCGGCATCTTGCCCCTGAGGGTCATGCTCTCTCTTGTCTCACGGATTACATTCTTCATGTTTATGCCGTAGCTGCACTTTTCCTTGCATAATCCGCACTCGGTGCAGGACAGAATCATTTTATTGGCATAATGAGAGCCCTTTATTATTCTTTCGTTATGATTGATATTTCTTATATAGGATTTCGGCGCAATATTGAATTTGCAAAGATGCGCACAAGACCTTATACAATCCCTGCATTGGCACTTAAAGCATCTGGATGATTCCAATATTGCTTCTTTCTTTGAAAAAAACTCATTCGTTTTATGAACCGGCTGTCTGTATTTCTCCTCCTCTATATTATAATTTAAAGAAGAAATATAGCTGCCTTCATTTTCTCTCGAGGCTGTCATAGAAACTTTTTTAATATGCCTTTCTATTGAAACGGCGGCTCTTTTTGCACTGCTTGCGGCAAAAATAAAAGAATTTTTCCTGTCCTGCTCAGCTGCGGAAAATAAAGAGGAGTTACCAACCTGAAACGTTTCCCTGCTGTAATCATATGCGGAAATTAAGTCGTCTGCCGTCAACAGTACTGCATCATAGCCTGTCATTATTTCATTTAAATCGCTGCGGGTGATATTTCTGTTCAGAAATATTTCAATTTGTTCGTTATTATCCAGAAAAGACAACTCTTCTCTTATCATATGGGCGGTTAAAGACTTGCACTCATAATCCCATATTCTGCCTCCTATAAAGCTGTTCTTCTCATAAATATCAATACTGATTCCCTTGTTGGCAAGGTCATGTGCCGCAATGATGCCTCTCAGCCCTCCGCCTATTACGGCGGCTTTTTTGCCGGCAGGGCGCGGGGGGTAGCTTTTTTTCGGCCCGGAATATCCGTAAAGCACAGCCGATTTTTCCAATTCTCCTATTAAAATAGGGCCGCCTTTCTTATTTCTTGTACAGGACTCTTCACAGGGATGATCACATATCATCCCTGTTATTCTTGGCAACGGCATCCTCTTTTCTATTATTTTATAGGCATCTTTGAAATCGTTTTTTTCGATAGCTTCGACGAAAGCTTTTATGTCTATGTGCAGCGGGCAACAGGCGCTGCATGGCGGAGGTGCTTCATTTATGCACCTTTCCCCGGTTTGCAGTAATTTGTCTAGGTTCATAGGGCGCCCTGTTCAATTTTCTTCAGCCCCGCCAGCACTTTTTCCGGCAATGCCGGCAATTTCGTAATTCTGACTCCGCATGCGTCATAAATTGCGTTCACTATTGCGGCATGTGGCCCAGAAAGAGGCATTTCACCCACGCCTGAAGCTCCTGCAGCCCCGTTGGGTCTTGGGGTGTTCTGGTAAATTATCTGTATATTGTCAGGTATATCTTTTATTTGGGGGAATCCCGCTTTTGTCAGAGTATTGTGGTAGTGGATATCCTCATAGTCCTCTGACAAGGCAAGACCTACACCCTGAGCCAGCCCTCCGTATATCTGTCCGTCGAATAGCAGCTTGTTTGTGATATTTCCGCAGTCGGTGACAATGGTAAGTTTCTCTACTCGGGTTTTTCCCGTGTTTATATTTACCTTAACCTCGGCTAAGAGCACACCGTACATGTAGCATGGGAACGGATCTCCCTGTCCGGTCACAATATCCTGGTCGGTTCCCGTTGTGGACCATTTGCCCTCATACTTTGTGGGAAGTCCTTCATTTACCATATCTTCATATGTCCTGTAGGTTCCGTCGGGTTTTTCAAGGGCTTTTACAAGGTTCTCGCAGGCGACTCTGGTTGCGTTGCCGGTTGTAACGGTAGACCTGCTTCCGCCTGCCGGCCCGCTGTTGGGCGTTTTTTCCATATCGTTCATGACCAGGCGTATCTGTTCCGGCTTAATTCCCAGAACCTTCAGAACATCATAGGCGTATGTCAATGTTCCCATGTCCGCCCCCTGGCCGTGGTCTTCCCAGGAATTTCCCACCGCTATGCCTTTTGGAGTGATTTCTGCCCACGCTTCTGATGTATCTACGCCGCCAAGACCCGAGCCATATATAAGCAGTGAAACACCTGCACCGTACTTGTGTTCACCGCTTGATTCGTTCTTTTCCTTCGCTCTTCTCTTAGCTTCCTGATAATAAGGCCTTAATTTGTCCATTGCATCCGGCAGGCAGTAAACATCAGGGTGGCATCCGTTAGGAGTGGTGTCTCCTGGACGGTACACATTCATATACCTGAGTTCAAAAGGGTCAACTCCCATTTTTGCGGCCAGCTCGTCAATCAGCACTTCCGATGAAAATAAGCTCTGAGGAGAACCGTATCCTCTGAATGCAGAGCCCCATTCGTGATTTGTAGCTACGGTGCGGCCCTTGCTTCTTATGTTGGGGATGTTGTATCCTGCTCCCATGAACTGAGTACCTCTTACTGTCAGCAAATCTCCGAATTCGCAGTAGGGACCGTGGTCAACCGAGAAGTCTCCTTCCATTGCCTGGAGCTTTCCCTTTTCATCTGCAGCAAATTTCACATTCATAAAAAACGGGGATCTTTTGCCCGTATAGGCAAATTGCTGAGCAACGTTGAATTCCAAATAAACAGGTTTTCCTGTTACAAGTGCAGCGACTCCCAGAAGCCCTTCCATTGTGGGGCTGAACTTATATCCGAATGTACCTCCGGAATTGTTCTGAACTATTACGTACTTTTCAGGTGCTACACCGATTCCTTCTGCGGTCATCGAATGATGGAAATGAAGCGCAACACTTTTTGAATGTACGATAAGCTTCCCTTCTTCGTCCATATATGCGAATCCCACATCCGGTTCAAGGGGCATGTGAGGCTGTCTTCCAACATAGAAATCATCTTCCGCAGAATATTTGGCATTTTTGAATATGGGTCCGGTTTCTTCTCCTTTAATAACGCCGCATTCAAAATACACATTGGGAGTTCCCGGGTGAATCTCAATAGCATCTTCCGCCATTGCTTCCGGAGCACTCATGTATTCAGGCAGCTGTTCAATCTCCACCTTTACTTTTTTGGCTGCTTCTTCGGCTAATTTCGGATTGGTGGACAGGATCATTGCTATGGGGTCGCCGTACTGGAATATTTTCTTATCTGCCAGTATGGGCCTTTCTCTTCCGTCGCCTTTGTTCTGAGGAAATGCCAATCCGTTTATTCTGTTCGTACCGGGCACATCCCTGTAAGTAAGAATTCTGTAAACCCCTGGCATTTTTTCAGCCTCGGAAGTGTCGATGGAAATAATATTGGCATGTGACACTTCAGCCTGGACCAGCTTAATATTCAGGAAGTTTAAGTCCCAGGTCGGCGCCGAAGTCCCAGGTTCCTGTTACTTTACCAAGGGCCGAAGGTCTTATATATTCCGATCCCATAAGCTTAGAGCCTTCGGGAAGTCTGAACCATAAATCTTCTTTTTTTATTTCACCTCTCATCAGCTTTGCGGCATCCATTACTGCATCTACTATGGGCTTGTATCCCGTACATCTGCATAAGTTTCTGTGTTTCTGAAACCAGTTTCTTGCTTCTTCACGGGTAGGATTGATATTTTCTTCCAGCAATGCTGCGGAAGATACAATAAATCCTGGAGTGCAGAATCCGCATTGGGCGGCACCGTGAACCATCCACGCCAGCTGTACGGGATGGAGGTTTTCTCTTGTACCAACACCTTCAATCGTTATTATTTCAGAATCTTCCTTGACATTTTTCATTTTTGTTATGCATGACCGCACAACTTTTCCGTTCAGAATTACTGAACATGCTCCACATTCTCCCTTGCTGCAGCCAACTTTTGTTCCTGTCAGATGAAGCTGATTTCTGAGCAGATCCGACAGCATGGATTTAGGATCCGCTACTACTCGGGTTTCCACGCCGTTGATAAAAAACGTTTTCTTTAACATAACACTAACCTCCATTATTTTTAACAAATAATAGAGCAATTTCTATGCCAATATTAAACGTTGAAAATTCAAGCGCCTGAATTTTAAAGTGTTCGATTTTTGATCAAAGTTAATGTAATCTTGTTCGTTTTTTAGACAAAGTGTCTATTCGAATATAGCTGCTACAGCTTTATGTTGTATTTTTTAATCTTGTTGTATAGGGTGTTTCTCTGGATTCCCAGAATATCAGCGGATTGGCTTATGTTTCCATTGCATTTTTTTATGATTTTTTCTAAATGGCCTTTTTCAATTGACTCCATATCTAAATTTGAATCTTTATATTCCGTATTCCCGGATTTGTAAATTTTTCTGATGAAATGATTGTGAGGAATATCTCCCGTATTTATTATCAGCTCTACAATATTCTGCAGCTCTCTGATATTTCCGGGCCAATTATATTTTTCCATCATGGATAAACGGTCTTCAGAAATTGTCACTTTCGGTTTTCCAAGGCTGTGGGACAGTTTATCCATAAAGTATTCAATCAGCAACCGTATATCTCCCTTCCTTTCCCTTAAAGGCGGTATATACAGTGGCAGCACGTTGAGCCTGTAGTACAGGTCTTTCCTGAATCTGCCCGTTTCAACGGCTTCCTCCAGGTTTTTATTGGTTGATGCAATTATTCTGACGTCAATGGGAATCGTTTTCTTGCTGCCAAGCCTGGTTACAAATCCTTCTTCCAATACCCGTAGAAGCTTTACCTGCATATCGTAAGGCATATCTCCGATTTCATCAAGCAGAATGGTACCGCCGTGAGCTAATTCGAATTTTCCCGGGTTTCCTCCTTTTTTCGCACCGGTGAATGCTCCGTCCTCATAGCCGAAAAGCTCAGATTCAATGAGCTGTCCTGGTATGGCCCCGCAGTTTAACGCAATCAGCGGCAGTTTTGCTCTTGAGCTGTAATTGTGTATTGATTGGGCAAAGAGCTCTTTGCCTGTTCCGCTTTCTCCCATTATAAGAACCGTCGAGTTGCTGTCAGCTATCTTTTTTGCATATTCGATTAATTTCAGGAAGCTTTCATCTTTTCCGACCATTTCGTCAAATTTATAAGTGTTTTTATGATGAGTTATATTTTTTATCCCTTCGCTTTCATTAAATAAGTGCATTATTTCAAATTCGTTTTTTTTGTCGCAGTACATTCTTCTTGCTTCTAGTTGGCAGGTAACGTTTTTATTTAAAGGCTTAATGTTAATCTTTTTCGATATATTTTCATCGCTGCCCAGACATTTCTTCACACCTTCCCAGTCTTCAATCAAGGTGCTCATATTGGAGGAATTCAGCTTTTTGCTTGTGCCGAATATTTCTGCCGCGGCATCATTGAAATAATTCACTTTGCCGTTTATATCTGTTGTTACGATACCCTTGTCGATAGAATTTAAAATACCTTTTAAATGATTGCAGTTTGCGGTATTTGTTTCATTGATATCTTTTGCCTTAAGCATTTCTTCGATTGCCTTTGAAACTGCAACTACAATTCCCAGCGTGTGTGGATGGACATCTTTTATATATCCGGTTAAATCTATCACACCAATCAGTCTGCCGTCCTGGTCTTTTATGGGTGCTGCTGAACATGTCCACCTGTTATATGAGGTAATGTAGTGATCTTTGCCCGTAAGCTGCACAGGTTTAACATTTTTTATTACGTAGCCCATAGCGTTGGTGCCAATGCTTTCTTCATTCATGTATGCACCCGGAATCATCTTCAGGCCGAATGCTTCCGTCAGTATTTTTTCGTCTCCCAATGCATTTAATATGCAGCCTTCACTGTCGGTCAGCAATACAAAAAAGTTGCTTCCTTTGGTAAAATTAATAATGTGTTCAATATACAACATGGCTGTCATAATCAGCTTCCTTTTTTTAAAAAGAATATCTTGCAAATTTACATCACTGATTATTTTTTTGCTGTACTCCTGCTCTTTTCTAATCCCAAGGTTTATGCATCTTTCATGGGATAATTTTATGGCTCTTTCATAATCATGCTGCGGCATATTTTTCTCCTTTCTTTGAATTATGGAATTTTATAAGATAAAAAATATGTTCAGATTGTTATTGAGCTGTAAAAGTATATTATTTATAAGTATACTATATTTTGGCAGGGCATACAAGAGATTTTAAATATGTAGGAAAAGCAAAAATAAATTGATATCTGGCAGGGATTGTACTATAATAGGAAAAGGAAAAGTTTTACTTTAAAATGCGTTATGTTTTATAACAGTTAACGGTCATATGAAAATGATAAAGCAATTATAACTTAATATAATCTTCGTTATATTTTTAAATAACGAATGAAAAATGATAATATAACATTGAATGTGTTATAAAATAAAAAATAAATGAAGGATGGATATTATGAAAAAAAGGATTTGTTTTATTTTAGCTTTTTGTTTATTAGTGATCACAGCGGCAGGATGCAGCAATGGAAACGATTCTGATAATGCTGTAAACAAAGAAACAGATGCAAGTAATCTACCTGATGAAAAAATTCTTCTGGCTGCAGCTGCAAGCTTGAAAAACTGTATGGATGATGAGTTGATTCCAATGTTTGAAGAAAAAAATTCTGGTGTTAAGGTTGATGCTACATATGACAGTTCCGGGAAATTGCAGGCTCAGATAGAAGAGGGAGCTGATGTTGACGTATTTATGTCTGCGGCTATAAAGCAAATGGATGAGCTGGATAAAGAAGGGCTGATGGTTTCAGACTCAATTGTTCCGCTGTTTGAAAATAAAATAGTACTTATAGTTCCGAAAGGAAGTGATAAGGATATAAGCAGCTTCGAAGATATATTAAAGGCTGAAACTATCGCAGTAGGTGATCCTGAAAGTGTACCTGCAGGGCAATACGCCAAAGAAGCCTTTGATAATCTTTCCATGTGGGATGATGTTGCTAAAAAAGCAAGTTTGGGAACTAATGTAACAGAAGTTTTGAATTGGGTTGCCGAAGGCAGTGCTGATGCAGGAATTGTTTATGCAACGGATGCCGCTTCTAACGATAAGGTTTCGGTTGTTGCTGAAGCTCCGGAAGGAAGTGTATCCAAAGTTATTTACCCGGTGGGAATAGTAAAAGAAACGTCAAAGCAGGAATCGGCAAAATCATTTATTGAATTTTTAAACAGCGATGAGGCTCTTGCAATTTTTGAGAGATATGGTTTTACACCAAATAAATAGGGCTGTTATGGATTGGTCACCGTTTTTTATTTCTCTAAAAACTGCTTCGCTGTCTATTTTGATAACATTTTTTATCGGTATTTTTGCTGCTAAGTGGGTTGCAAATATGAAATCTGATAAAGTCAGAATGGTAATTGACGGGATTTTTACATTGCCGTTAGTACTGCCTCCTACTGTTTTAGGTTTTTTTATCTTAATGGTTTTAGGCGTAAAAAGGCCGGTTGGAAAATTCTTGCTTGAGTTTTTTGGCGTTAAAATAATATTCTCCTGGATTGCCACAGTTGTGGCTGCTGTTGTGGTGTCTTTTCCACTGATGTACCGTTCCGCAAGAGGTGCCATTGAGCAGATTGACAAAAATCTTATAATGGCAGGACGTACTCTGGGAATGTCTGAAAGGAAAATATTTTGGAAGATTGTAATGCCTGCAGCAATGCCCGGTATAGTGTCCGGAGGAGTTCTTTCTTTTGCCAGAGGCTTGGGAGAATTCGGTGCGACTGCAATGGTTGCAGGAAATATAGCAAATAAAACAAGAACACTGCCGTTGGCTATTTATTCGGAGGTTGCCGCCGGGAATATGAATGGGGCATATGGATATGTGGCCGTGGTAGTATTGGTTTCATTTGTTGTGCTGGCGCTGATGAATTATTTTACAATAAAAGAAAGAAAATAAAGTGTCTGTGCAATTGACGAAAAAAAGATTCTAAGATATAATAAATACGGCAGAGGAAATAAAACCTGACGGTTTTATCTGATTTGATGTATTTATTGTATCGGTGTGAAGCAAGCCGATAGGCGGCTTGCACTTATGATATAATAAATGCCATAAATGAGACAAGACCCATGGGGTTTTGTCTCGGATATATTTATTGTATCTGTGTGAAGCAGGCCAGTTTGCGTCTGCAGGTGAAATATAATAACCATTAAGCAAACGTTACCGGCCAATAAGCAATATCGGATGTGAAATCATGGGAAACTTACTTTTATAAAATGCGGCATGATTTTTAAAATGGCGGCAAACGGCAAAGTAACAGTGCCAAAGCCCGGTTCGGAGGAATAATTATGATGGATAAGCATACTTTCAGTTTGTGCCCCGTGTGTCTGAAACGCATAGAGGCCGAATACACGAAAGAAGGAGATACGGTATATCTCATAAAGGAATGTGAAGAGCATGGAAGATTTTCAACAGCAGTATGGAGAGGCTCCCCGGATATGCTGCTGTGGTGTGGCAATGTTACTGAAGGTGAAACTAATTCTAGGTGTCCGGAGCTTTGCGGGCTGTGCGGATATCACCTGCGTGACACTTGCTGTGCATTATTGAATGTAACGTCAAGATGCAACCTTAAATGCGGCTATTGCTTTGCAGGCGATTCAAGGGCCGAAGACCCTTCCATGGATTATATCAGGCACTGTATCGGAGATATGGCCTCCAGAGGAATAACCCATCTGCATTTAAGCGGCGGAGAGCCTACCGTGCGTGATGATATACCTGAAATTGCGGAATATGCGGTGAAGAGCGGCTTTAAATATATTCAGCTCAATACTAATGGCATGAGGATCGCCGGGGAGAAGTCTTATGCGAAGGAGCTGGCAGACTCGGGCGTCAGTTCGGTATTCCTGCAGTTTGACGGTACCGACGACAAGGTGTATGAGGCTATCAGGGGGAAACCCATATATTCGGAAAAAATAAAAGCCATAGAGAACTGTGATGACGCACGTTTGGGCGTTGTATTGGTTCCCACGCTGATTCCGGGAGTGAACGATTCTCAGATAGGAGAAATTATTAAATTTGGAATCAGGCATATACCCGCTGTTAAAGGCATTCATTTTCAGCCCGTGACTTACGTGGGCAGATATCCCGGCTTGCCGGCTGATTCGGATAGGATAACAATTCCGGAGGTGCTTCTTGCAATAGAAAACCAAACTGAGGGTATGATAAGAAAGGAGCAGTTTTCTCCTTCATGCTGCGACCATCCTATGTGCGGTTTTCATTCAGAATTTATTTACGAAAATAATAAACTCAGGCCTCTGATTAAATCACGGGCAAAAAAAAGCTGCTGCGAGGACAGGAAGACATCAGTAAGGAAAAACCAGAACTATGTCAGCGTGCGCTGGACCCGCTTAAAAAGCTGCTGCTCTCCGGAGAGACCGTATTCCATAGACGCTTTGCTTGATAATTTAAGGAGAAACAGCTTCTCCATAACCGGCATGGCGTTTCAGGACGAGTACAACGTGGATCTGAACAGGCTGAAGCATTGCTCCCTGCATGTGTATGACAACGGGAGGATCATGCCGTTCTGTGCCAAATATATATATCATGACAGGGTAAGGCGAAAATTGGAAAGTGAATGAATGCAGGCTGTATTCAGCGGGAGGGCTTATGAATTTATATGAAAGCGGTGCAATGCAGAAGGTTCTTGGAGAAACACTGAGGCCTGGAGGAACGGAATTAACAAAGAGAGCTTTGGAGTATTGCAGGTTTAAGTCAGGCGACAGGATTCTGGACTTAGGGTGCGGCACCGGTGCCACCATCAAATGTATAAATGATTTTTATGATTTTCATGTTACAGGGCTTGATATATCTGAAAAGCTTGCTGCTCAGGCAGGAAGACTGAACCCCGGAGTGGATATTGTTGTGGTTTCTGCAGAAAACACAACATTTGAGAATAGTGCTTTCGATGGTGTGCTTGCAGAATGTACACTGTCCCTTATGGATAATTTAGAAAAGTCGATAGAAGAAATAAACAGAATAACCAGACGCAAAGGTTGGCTGATAATATCGGATGTGTACGTTAAAAATACAGAGTATATGGATGAATTAAAAAAGCTTTCAGTCGGAACCTGTTTAAAAAGGCCCCATGATTTGAAGAATCTGAGAGAATTGTTAAACAGGAATAGATTCAACATGTTGATTTTGGAAGAGCATGACAATTTACTGCTTCAGCTTTTGGCAGACATAATATTTGAGTATGGAAGCATGGATAAATTTTGGGAGTATGCTTCAGGTAGCAGTATTGACGGCAAAAGCTTTCAAAACATCCTGAAAAAATCAAAACTCGGTTATTTTTTGCTGATTGCTTGCAAGGAGTAAAATCGTTATCATATTATATATATTTGTTAAGGTATTTTGTAAACATCATATCTGCATTTTTCTTAGTTTCACTTTCAAATTTTTCATAAAGATTCAAAAAATCAACACATTCAGGTGTTAACGTGGACCCTCCTCCGTTAGTACCTCCTATTTTTCTGTCCAGCAGCTTGAAGCCAAGCTCCTTCTCTGATTCTTTTATCATTTTGTAAGCCTTCGAATAAGACATGCCCATGCTTTTGGAAGCAGCACTTAAAGATTCATATTTTCCTGTTAATTTCAATAATTTTAAGACACCGGGGCCGAAAAATATATTTTTTTTAGCTAATCGTATTTGTATAGTACAATGTAATTTATTGATGATAATCCCCTCCATGTAATTATTTTACCAAATCTAAGTAAATTATCAATGCTTTTCTGTACATATTAAATAATTTAAAAATTTAAACTTAGGGTTTATTGTCGTGTAAACGGGATGATTTACAGAATTGTTTCAGCAGTAAAAGTATAAAGTAATTAAATGTGGAAAAACTCTAATTAGAAACTATCCTAATTATATAGCATATAATAAATCAAGAATGGGGAGATATGCTGTGCATAACAGCATACAGACCGGATTTTAAGGTATTATTTGGAAGAAGTAAGCATTGAAGAGAAGTCTGTGACAATGATATTTTAAACAGATTAAAAAAATTTATCCTGCTTACAGGTTATATTTATGATTTCAAATGTCAAATAATAGATTTAAGATCACCGACACCAATAATTGACCTCCCTGAAAGAGAGGAGTGACTGAGTGGAGCTTTTATCATTGGAATTAAATGAAAATGAGAATCATGAAATATTTAATAATATTAAAATAATCACAGACTTGGATGAAAGTGATATAGATATAGAAATATCTTCAACAGTTGAAGGGAATATACGTATAAGTTACTTTACTAAAGATAAAATAAATAAAAGAAAGTACATTGAAAAAATAACGGCAAAAGTTATAAAATTGCTAATTGAATATACAAAATTAGAAAGCATAAATTGTTTAAAAGAAAGTTATTTTTATTTCGATGAGAGTGAAGTTGGTTCAATTATAGAGGACATAAAAGATGAAATTGACAATGATGTTAAAATTCAGCTCATAATTAAAAATAAATTTAAAGAAATATTAGAAAGATCAAATTCCATAAATTTAAATGGATTCATCAATTTCAGGATGAAATTTATAAAATTGTATGCTGTACAGGTTGTTGAAAGGTGCATTGATAGCTATCTTATGAAAAAGGAATACCTTGATTTTATTAGTATAGTAAAATTAATTTCAAATATTGATGAAGATGAGCACGATTTAGTTAATGTAATGTGCAGCAATCAGAAGCTTCAGGTTTATGACAAAAATATGAGGAAGTTGACTTTCGTAAGCAGTGTGGAATTTTCCGACGAACTGACGGACAAAGCTGAGTACGATGAGTCGGTAATTAATATACTATTAAGTTTGTCTCCTAAAAAAATTGTACTTCATGAAGCAGGCATAGATAAAAAAAATAAAGAGACAAAAAACACGGTTGAAATTATACAGAAAGTTTTTGAAGGTAAAGTTGAAATATGCAAAGGTTGTAAATATTGCAGCCTGCTTTAAGTTAAGGGTGCTTAGGCACTCTTAACAAATTTTATTTTTTATTTTAATATTTAAGGAAAACGCAAGGTTTGTACAGTAAAATACTAAAAAAGGGGAAATAGGGAGGAATACATATGTCATTTTTAATATTGGTAGTATTGATAGCTTTAACAGCTGCGACAACAGTTCATTTACTGAACATAAAAGAAGCCGAAGCAAACAATGAACAATAATATACAATATAAGGCAGAAATGCCTTACGTATGTACATTAATAGAATGCCCTGTTGATTACAGAATAATTTTGGTAGTCAACAGGTATTTATATTTATTTGGCCATTATCTCGGTCCATCTTTCAGTGTATAATTCTATAAATTCTTTTGGATCACGGAACATTTCCATTTTATTGATTTCTTCTTTGGAAATGTTGAAAGCGTTATTGTTCAGTAACTCTTCATCAACCTGTTTCAAGGCTTCTGTATTAACTGTTGAATATCCTACCTCATCGATATTTTTCAGTGTAGATTCTGTGGAGCAGAGGAAGTTGATGAATTTTTCAGCCAGTTCTTGATTTTTTGCTGTACTTGGAACAAACATGGAATCAATCCAGATGTTGCTTCCTTCTTTGGGAATTACAAAGCCAAGATTTTCGTTTTCGGACATTGCAGAAACAGCTTCACCGGACCAAACTAAGGCCATATCCGCTTCTTCATTTACCATTATATCAGGAGCTCCGTCGGTTACGTAGGCCATAACAAGAGGCCTTTGTTCAATGAGCAGTTGTTTTGCCTTGTCAAGTTCATTTTCATTTACCGTATTCAATGAATATCCCAGAAGTTTAAGGGCGGCTGCAAATGCATCTCTTTGAGAGTCCATCATTATTATTCTCTTTTCATGATTTTTGTCCCAGAGCATTTTCCAGCTGTCAGATGATGCATCCACATTATTTTTGTTGTATAATATTCCTAATGTTCCCCAAAAATACGGGACTGCATATTCGTTATCAGGGTCGTAAGGCTGATTCTTAAAATCTTTGCCTATATATTTATAGTTAGGTATATTTTCAAAATTTAATTTATTTGCCATTCTTTCGCTTATCATTCGCTCAATCATGTATTCGCTGGATATTATCAGATCGTAGTTTGAAGCACCTGCTTTGGCCTGAATGTACATTTCTTCAGGAGTTGCATAAGTGTCATATTTAATTTTAACATTATTTTCTTTTTCAAATTCCGAAATTAAACTTTTATCAATATAAATGTCATAGTTTAATATATTCAGTGTTTGTTTTTCTTCGGAGCTGCAGCCGGTTATCAAAATTAAAATTAGGCTTAAGGCTGCTATAGCTGCAAAAAGCTTTTTTCTTTTTTTCATACTTATACCTCACTCGTATAATATGTTTAGAACTACATTTTAGGTGTTCTAAACATAAATTTATT
>ENA-UOOE01000200-UOOE01000200.1-fermentation-metagenome-genome-assembly--contig:-NODE-200-length-63782-cov-6.661839_pt1 | contig 63782 bp, 51 predicted proteins | sample MGYA00245776_ERZ724021 | MGnify/ENA primary metagenome ERZ724021 (study PRJEB28704, sample SAMN03018321) | fermentation metagenome | biome: anthropogenic terrestrial biome; feature: soil; material... | reverse complement strand
AGTCGCTTTCACAGAGTGCGTGGGAGTGTTACAGTAGGTAGCCATCAGATAAATCTAGTATTAAAATAACATATATTTTATAAAAGTTACAAATGAAGAGCAACTAGATTTTTTAAAATAATAAAATAATGTTCGGCATGGTGTGAACATTGTTATCGTATATTTTTTTACAGCCCCAAAATATACGAATATTATACACTAAATTAGTTTGAATGTATTGAATTATGTAATTTGATATGATAATATAAATATATCATAAATAAATGAATAGAATATCCATATAATCCTAATAATGAGGTTTAGGAGTATCTACAGAGAACCGTAAAATTCTCATATCTATGGATAACTTTATTTAAAGCTGGATATTTTCATATCAAGTTTTAGTTAAGTTTACTAGCTTAAGGTTTCACATAGATTCTCCATTGTAGATTTATTGAAACCTTTTATTATATTTTTGGTGATATAATCTAACATTTTTTGTTTAAGGAGGACGAATATGAAAGTAGCAATTATATTTGGAAGTAGTTCCGATATCGACAAGATGAAAGGAGCTGCTAAAGCCTTAAAAGAATTTGATATTCAATATGAGGCATATATTTTATCAGCCCACAGGGTTCCTGAAAAACTTTTGGAAACTGTAAAAAAATTAGAAAAAGAAGGCTGTGAATGTATTATTTCAGGTGCTGGTCTTGCAGCACATCTTCCAGGAGTTATTGCATCTAATACAATTATTCCCGTTATAGGAGTTCCACTTAATGCAGCTATTTCTGGACTGGATTCTCTCTTTTCAATAGTACAGATGCCAAAATCCATACCTGTAGCTACAGTTGGAATAAATAACAGTTATAATGCAGGCATGCTGGCAGTAGAGATCCTAGCACTTAAATATTCTCAAATCAAAGACAAATTGATTGAATATAGAAAAAACATGAAAGAAAAATTTATAAGTGAAAATGGAAAGGGAGTAGAATTATAATATGGAAAAAGGAAAGATGCTATATGAAGGAAAAGCAAAAAAGGTATATGAAACAGAAGATAAAGACAAGGTAATAATTTATTATAAAGATGATGCTACAGCTTTTAATGGAGAGAAAAAGGGACAAATATCAGATAAAGGAGTATTAAATAATACAATTACTTCAATGCTATTTGAGTTACTCCAAAAGCATGGTATAGAAACTCACTTTGAGCAAAAATTAAATGATAGAGAACAACTTTGTAAAAAGGTGGAAATAATCCCTCTAGAAGTAATAGTTAGAAATGTAGCAGCAGGAAGTATGGCAAAAAGGTTGGGGCTAGAGGAAGGCAGTCCACTTAAGACTACAGTATATGAATTAAGCTATAAAAATGATGCACTTGGAGATCCTCTTATAAATGATTATCATGCAGTTGGAATTGGGGCTGCTACTTTTGATGAGCTTAAAACTATATATAAGATGACAGAATCTATAAACAATATTTTAAAAGAATTTTTCTTGAAACAGGGAATAAAATTAATAGATTTTAAATTAGAATTTGGAAAATTTAATGGGAAAATACTTTTAGCTGATGAGATATCACCAGATACATGCAGACTGTGGGATGCAAAAACTAATGAAAAATTAGATAAAGATAGATTTAGAAGAGATATGGGAAATGTAAAAGAAGCATATGTAGAAATATTGAAGAGAATAAGTAAAAATTAGTAGGTGCCTTAATTTTATGGTTAATATGGTTAAAAGGAGAGAATTTTTAATGTGCACTTTAAATGATAAATTTAATACTTGCTCTTGTATTGATTTGGAGGAAGATAAATTCAAGGATGAATGTGGCGTATTTGGAATATTTTCCAAGAACAATATAGACGTAGCAGCTTTAACTTATTATGGATTATATGCTCTTCAGCATAGGGGACAGGAAAGCGCAGGTATTGTAGTTTCTGACGGAAGTGAGTTTAAGTACCATAAAGGAATGGGTCTTGTTGCAGATGTATTTAATAAAGAAATATTAGAAGGACTTAAAGGAAAAAGCGCTGTAGGTCATGTAAGATATTCTACAGCAGGGTCCAGCACTATAAACAATGCTCAACCACTTATAGTAAAATACAAGTTAGGGTCTATTGCCATAGCACATAATGGTAATTTGGTCAATGCAGATGTTATAAGAGGACTTTTAGAAGATGCAGGATATATTTTTCAGACATCTGTAGATTCAGAAGTTATTTTAAGCCTTATTGCAAGGGAAGCTAAAGAGGATATAGGTAAAGCTGTGGTAGATGCAGTTCAAGCAGTGAAAGGTTCCTATGCCATTGCTATTTTAACGGAAAATGAACTCATAGGTGTAAGAGATCCAAATGGAATAAGACCTCTTTGTATAGGTGAATTAAACGGAGATTACATACTCTGTTCTGAAAGTTGTGCCCTGGATTCTATGGGAGCAAATTTTATAAGAGATGTAAAGCCAGGAGAAATTGTAATTATAAACGATGACGGAATTAAATCTATAAATTTTGCAGAAAGGACAAAATGTGAAACTTGTTCTTTTGAATATATATATTTTGCAAGGCCAGACAGTACTATAGATGACATAAACGTATATACTTCCAGAGTTAAAGCAGGAAGGATACTCTATAAGGAAAATCCTGTAGAGGCAGATGTAGTTATAGGTGTCCCTGATTCAGGGATACCAGCGGCTCTTGGATATTCGGAGGAGTCTGGTATTCCTTATGCAATAGGATTTATAAAAAATAAATATGTTGGTAGAACATTTATATCTCCATCTCAAGAGCTTAGATCAAAAGCAGTAGCTGTAAAATTGAATCCACTGAAGGTGAATGTAGAAGGAAAAAGAGTGGTAATTGTTGATGATTCCATAGTTAGGGGAACTACCAGCAGAAAACTTGTTGAAATACTTAGAAGAGCAGGGGCTACTGAAGTGCACTTTAGGGTTTCATCTCCTGTAGTTAAGTATCCTTGTTATTTTGGCATTGATACACCTTACAGAGATGAACTTATAGGCTCCAATGCAAAAATGGAGGAAATAAGGGATAAAATAGGATCAGATAGCTTAGGATATATTAGTATAGATGGAATTTTAAAATCTCTAGAATGTAGTGATTCAAAAGGATATTGTTTAGGGTGCTTTAGTGGAATATATCCAATATCTGCACCTATGGAAAAAAATAAAAATTATTTGGAGTAAGAGGTGGTTTGCTGTGGCAACATATAAAGATTCCGGTGTAAATATTGAAGAAGGGTATAAGTCTGTAAAACTTATGAAAGAATATTCATCTAAGACTTTTATCCCAGGAGTTTTAAATGGACTTGGAAGTTTTGCAGGTATGTTTGAACTTGGTAAATATAAGAATCCAGTGATTGTATCTGGAACAGATGGAGTGGGAACAAAATTAAAAATAGCATTTCAAATGAAAGTATATGATACAGTGGGGATAGATTGTGTAGCCATGTGTGTAAATGATGTTTTATGCCATGGAGCAAAACCCCTGTTCTTTTTAGACTACCTGGCTTGCTCTAATTTGGAAGCGGAAGTTGCGGCAGATTTAGTTAAAGGTATATCAAATGGATGTATTCAGGCGGGTTGTGCTCTAATTGGAGGAGAAACTGCTGAGATGCCTGGCTTTTATTCTAAAGGAGACTACGACATGGCAGGATTTACTGTAGGTGTTGTAGAAAAAGATAATATAATAAATGGAAGCACGGTACAAGAAGGAGATGTTCTTATAGGAATAGCATCTAGTGGAGTTCACAGTAATGGATATTCATTAGTAAGAAACATTATAAAAAACTTGGATGAGGACTTTTTAGATACAACTATAGGAAAAGTACTTTTGACACCCACAAAGATATATGTAAAACCTGTACTTAAGCTTTTGGATAAATTTGAGGTTAAGGCTATGGCTCACATAACTGGGGGAGGATTCTTTGAAAACATACCTAGAATGTTTAAAGATGATTTTACTGCAGTTATAGATAAGAAAAGCTTTGAAGTTCCGCCTATATTTAAACATATAATGGAATTAGGAGTAGAAGAAAATCAAATGTACAATACTTATAATATGGGAATAGGTTTCGTATTATGTGTGGATGCTAAAGATGCTAAAAGTGTAGTGGAAGAATTAAGTAAAATGGACGAAAAAGCATATATAATAGGAACTGTAAAAAGAGGGGAAAAGAAAGTATGTTTAAAATAGCAGTTTTGGCTTCTGGAGGAGGTACTGACCTCCAGTCTATAATAGATGCAATTGAAAGTGGATATATAAAAAATTCAAGTATTGAGTTCGTAATAAGTGATAGACCTGGTATTTATGCTTTAGAGAGAGCTGAAAAGCATGATATAAAATCCTATGTGCTGGACAAAAAAATTTATAAATCGAATATTTCTCAGGAAATATTAAAGATGCTTAAAGGCAAAGTTGACTTAATAGTATGTGCAGGTTGGCTTTCCATACTTAAAGGAGAGTTGATTTCAGAATTTAGAAATAAAATAGTAAATATACATCCTTCTTTAATACCGTGTTTTTGTGGAGATGGTATGTATGGTATTAAGGTCCACGAAAAGGCAATTGAATATGGGGTTAAGGTATCAGGCTGTACTGTACACTTTGTAGATGAGGGTACAGACAGTGGTCCTATAATAGTTCAAAAGACAGTGCCTGTATATTTTGAAGATACTCCAGAAATACTTCAAAAGAGAATATTAGAAGAAGAGCATAAAGCCCTTCCTGAGGTTATCAAACTTATTTCTGAAAATAAAATAATAGTGAAAAATAGAATAGTAAAAATTTTAAATTAAAATAAATTGGGGGCATAAACTATGATAAATCGTGCATTGATAAGTGTTTATAACAAAGGAGGTCTTTTAGATTTAGCAAAGTTTTTAATAAATAGAGGAGTTGAAATAATATCTACAGGGGGAACTTATAGATATCTAGTAGAAAACAATATAAAGGTTACAGAAGTATCTAAAGTTACAGGATTTGATGAAATATTGGATGGAAGAGTAAAGACACTTCATCCAATTATACACGGCGGCATACTTGCAAAAAGAAATAATAAAGAACATATGGATACTATAAAGAGCAAGAATATAAAACCAATAGATATGGTAGTTGTGAATTTATATCCTTTTTTCGACAAGGTATGTGATAATATAACTTTTGATGAAAAAATAGAATTTATAGATATTGGTGGTCCAACTATGATAAGGGCTGCAGCTAAAAATTTTCAAGATGTAATAGTTGTTACAGATGTAAATGACTATTCACGAATAATTAATGAAATAGAAACTTCCGGAGACGTAAAATATGAATTTAGAAGAAAGCTTGCAGGAAAAGTATTTAATTTGATGTCTGCATATGATGGAGCAATAAGTAATTTCTTGCTTGAAGAAGATTATCCTGAATATTTAAGCATATCATACAGAAAATCTGAAGATTTGAGATATGGAGAAAATCCTCATCAAAGTGCAGCTTACTATACAGAAACTGTAGGCAAAGCTCCTATGAAAGATTTCCAGCAGTTAAGTGGAAAAAAACTGTCATACAACAACATGAGAGATATGGATATGGCCTGGAGGGCAGTAAATGAATTCGATGAAATATGCTGTGTTGCAGTTAAACACAATACCCCTTGTGGTGTAGCCCTTGGAAAAGACCTACATGAGGCTTATGTAAAAGCTTATGAGTGTGATTCTACTTCTATTTTTGGAGGTATTATAGCTGTAAATAGAAAATTAGATGCAAAGACCGCAGAGGAAATAGGTAAAATATTTGTTGAAATAGTCATAGCACCAGATTTTGACGAAGAAGCAGTTAAAATATTAAAGACAAAGAAAGATTTGAGAATAATTAAGTGTGACGTAAAACCTACTAATGATTTTGAAATGACGAAATTAGATGGAGGAATACTTGTACAATCTTCTGACGATAAATTGGTAGATGAAACTAAAGTAGTTACTGAAAAGAAACCTTCAAAAGAGGAAATGGATAATTTGATATTTGGAATGAAAGTTTGTAAATATGTAAAATCAAATGCTATTGTAGTAGTTAAGGACTTTATGGCTAAAGGAATTGGTGGAGGACAGGTAAATAGAATATGGCCTGCATGTCAAGCACTTGATAGGGCAGGAGACGGGGTAGTACTTGCTTCAGATGCATTTTTCCCATTTAGCGATGTAGTATGTGAAGCAGCAAAGCATGGTATAAAATCTATAATCCAACCAGGAGGTTCCATAAAAGATGCTGATTCTATAGCTGAATGTAATAAAAATGGGATTTCCATGGTATTTACAGGGGTAAGACATTTTAAACATTAATTCTTAATATGAAAAGGGGGATTTTATATAATGAAGGTACTTGTAATAGGTTCCGGTGGAAGAGAACATGCTATTTGCTGGAAAATATCTCAAAGTTCCAAGGTGGATAAAATATTTTGTGCTCCAGGAAATGGAGGAACGGATATAGTAGATAAATGCAGTAATCTGAACATAACAGACATAGATGAACTTATAGATTTTGCATCTAAAGAAAATATAGATTTAACTGTGGTAGGCCCTGAAGGACCACTTACAGAGGGCATAGTGGATAAATTTAAAAGTAAAGGACTTAAAATATTTGGACCAAGTTTAAAAGCTGCTCAGCTTGAGGGAAGTAAAATATATTCTAAAGATTTCATGAAAAAATATGGAATTAAAACTGCTGAGTATTGCACTTTTGATGATAAAGACAGCGCTTTAAAATACATAGAAAATTGCAGATATCCTGTAGTTATAAAGGCTGACGGACTAGCAGCAGGAAAAGGCGTTTCTATATGTCAGGATTATGAGGAAGCAAGTACCACACTAAATGATTTTATGGTAAAGGACGTATTTAAAGGGGCAGGAAAAAATGTGGTTATTGAAGAGTTTTTAGAGGGAGTAGAGGCCTCAATACTTACAATAACAGATGGCAGTACTATTCTTCCTTTTATATCTTCAAAGGATCATAAGCAAATATATGATGGGGGTCTAGGACCAAATACAGGTGGAATGGGCGCCATAGCTCCAAATCCATACTGCAGTGAGGAAGTTTTAAAAGACTTTGAGAAAAATATAATGGAACCTACTTTAAGAGGAATACAGCAGGAAAACCTAGATTATGTGGGTATAATTTTCTTTGGTATTATGATAACCAAAAAGGGAGTTTACTTGTTAGAATATAACGTGAGAATGGGTGATCCTGAAACTCAAGCTGTACTTCCACTTATGAAAAGTGATTTTGTAGATCTTATAGAAGCTGCTATAGCTGGAAAGCTTCGTGAATTTAATTTGGAATGGGAAGGGGGAGCTTCCTGCTGCGTTGTAGCTGCTTCTAAAGGTTATCCTTTAAAGTATGATACTGGCTTTAAAATAGAAGGTATAGAAAAATGTAGTAATGTTTTTGCTGCAGGGGTTAAAAAAGAAAATGGACAGTTTAAAACATCTGGAGGAAGGGTTTTAGTAACTTACGGAATTGGAAATGATTTAAATTCTGCCGTGGAAACTGCTTACTGTAATTTGAAAAAAATAAATTTTCCGGGCATGTATTTTAGAAAAGATATAGGAAAGTAAGCTATAATTTTAGTGCAGAATTTAGTAAAACTGATCTACCTTAATTTTCATAAGGTAGGTCAGTTTTTAAATTAACAAAATGTAAAAGATTTTTAAGTGGAAATAATTTTAAAATAATAGTAAAATAGTTCTATACTGTATGGAGGTTAATTTAAATGAGTGATTCGAGAAATAGAACAAGAAAAAATAAAAAAAGGAAAACAAAGTTTTCTCCTAAACTGTTTTTTTTATTTATAATTTATGAGATTATAGTGGTTGTAGTTACTAGTCCTTTGCTGGTATTTTATGGGCCATTTAAAAATGTAAAAAACCAGATAGTAAGTACGGCTATGGCTACTTTTACTCATCAATACATAGCTACTCTTTTTTTGTCAAAAGATGAAATAAATAAAATACTTGAGGAAGGTAAGAGCGGCCAAACTACAAGTCAGGAAGCTCAAAATCTAAATGATGTAAATATAAATCATGTAGGCGATAAGGACATAAAAAGGTATGATATACCTGGCACGAGATTTGACGGTTACATCCTTGAGATAACAGACCCTAAGAGAATACGTATAGGGTATACTAGCAAATTAAGAGAAGTTGGAGAAAGAACAAGTGAAATAGCACAGCGAAATGGAGCAGTTGCAGCCATAAATGGAGGTGGATTCACAGATAAATCTGGTGGAAAATATTGGGTAGGAACAGGAGGTTATCCAGAGGGGATTGTAATATCTGGTGGTAAAGTAATATATAGTGAAGTAAAATCTAATGAGAAAATAAATGTTACAGCTTTTACTCCAACTGGAAGACTTATAGTTGGAGACCACACACTTAAGGAACTACTTGCCGATGGTGTAACGGAGGCAATTTCTTTTAGAAACTCACTTATAATAAATGGAAAGACTGTATCAGTAGAAAACGAGGGTTTAAGTCCTAGAACAGCTATAGGTCAGAAAGCAGATGGGACAATAGTCATGCTAGCTATAGATGGTAGAAAAGGATTGAAAATGGGAGCTTCATTAAAAGAAGTACAAAATATACTTTTGCAGCAAGGTGTAATTAATGCAAGCAATTTAGATGGAGGTTCATCCACTACAATGTACTTTAATGGAGAAGTAATAAATAATCCTTGTGATTGGAACGGCGAGAGAACTGTAGCTACAGCTATATATGTAAAACCTTAGAGGAGAGTGTGGTAGATGAAAAAACTTAAGAGAATAATTGTGTGGACAATGATTCCTATAGTTATGGAATTGGCAGGCCTTTTATTAGTAGATAAATTTTATTTTGGTGGTGACGCTAATTTCAGTATAAAAAAAGTAGATACTACTTCAAAGCAGACAGCAAATAAAATTAGCGTAAAAATACCTGAAGATGCAAAGATGGTGAAAGTGTCCTATAGCGGAAATTACATATCATATTATGATGGTCAATCTTTACAGGTAATTGATACGTTAAAAAATAGCAAAAAAGAAATTGACCTAAAAAATGATTTATCCTATTATACCTGGAATCTGGATACGGATTATATACTTATAGCAGAAAAGACAAGTGGAGGATTAGAATCAAAAAATTTAAAATTTGAGACTTATGATGCAAAACGTGATTCTACTTATTCACTAAAAAATGAGGAAAAGAAGCAGGAGCTTTCAATCTTACTTCCAGATGATTCTTATGATGTAGAACATATAGCTTTTTCTGGAGCTAGCGGTGTAACTTATGTCAGCAGCGCTACTAATGGGGAAGGCAGCAGTAGAATATATAGAATTGATAGAATGATCAAGATGAATTTGGTTAATTTTGTAACATGCCAGCTTGGGAATATAGCTGTTATAAATGGTACAAATGGCGATGAACTTATATATGAAGATAGGACTTCCAATAGGATAAGAACTAGCAGGGGCGGCATAATAGCCACTGGTGAAAATGCTATGCATTATTTATTAAATACAGACAACAATGACAATATTTATATAGGAAATGGAGAAGACAATAAAGTTAATAAGATATTTGTGGCAAATCTTAAGACAAATAAAAACAGCTGGAAGATATACACACTTCCAAATTCTATAAATAAAAATGATATATATGTTACAATGAGTGGTAATATATATATAAATGATTCAAAAAATAGTCAGGTAAAAGATATTACTACAGGCAAAGTTACCAAGTATTCAGGAAACTTTGTATCTGTATATAAATATGGAGTAATAAGCAAAGATGATAATAAGCTAACAAACAGTCTATTTCAATTGGATTTAAAATAGTATAAGTTACCATCTTCTATAGAATAGTCTATAAGTTTTTCATTGTACAAATAGGATATGAATGCAGATATTCCTCCAAAATTTAAATGATATTCATAAAAGTTTAAAGATAAATTGTTTAAAATAGTTATGTCTTCTAATATGTTTTCTCTAGTGAGAGGTTGATCTAAAAGATCTAGAATTTGATTTTTATATTTATTTATATTTTCAATGTTTTTGTCCACCAAAGAATTTATTTCACTTTTATCCAGTATTTTTTTGGAGTGGCTTATTACAAAATAATCTGCATCTATGTTTTTGATTTTATTCAATGACAGGAGACTATCTTCTATATTATATAAGTATGGAAAAGAGTATTTATCCAGTATCTCACTGCTAAATATGGAATCTCCAAGGAAACATACCTTTTCAGGAGTTACTATTCCTATATGCTCTATTGAATGGCCAGGAAGTGCAATGATGTTAAACTTCTCGTCATTCAATTTATTTATGCCATATTCTAAAATGAAATCTACCTCCAAAGGTTTATTACTTCTGTTAAATGCTTTTGAAGGGTAGGATGAGGAAAGAATAGAGGAAAAAAGGTCTGTATTTTCCATAAATAATTTTTCCAACTTAGATGTATATACTAGACATCCTGTATAATTTTTCTTAAAGTATAAATTTCCACCGCAGTGGTCTAGGTGGCTGTGTGTATTTATTATGTATTTGGGATGGAGGTTGTTTTCTGTAAGTAAGTTTTCTATTTTTTTGGCTTCGGTGTTGTTTATGCCCGTATCTACAATTAGGCAGTTTTTATTTTTAAATACGAATACTCCACAGTTAGTTGGGCCGTCTATGTAATAAGTATTTCCTTTTATCTTATTTAAAGTCATTAAAAACACTTCCTTGAAATATTTAAATTATTATTTTGCATACATAGATGATAACATATTTTATCTTTAAAACAAATATAGTTTCCAATATGAAATGAAATTTTGAAATTAAGGGTTTATAATGATATAATTTTTAATAGGTATTTTTACGTTAAGATAATTTTAAATGGAGGTATTTTATATGGATTCAGCTATGTCAGGGTTACTTATATTTATGGGATTTATGGGCGTTATTCAAGGACTTGGAATGAAATATAGCAAGGCTGTGAGGACAAAATTTAAATTGAATGCAGAAGGTGTAGATCAAAAATATGTTAATTTTAAGGCCAATTTCTTAATTATAATTGGAGGAATAATATTAATATTTGAATTAATTACTTTTATAAATCCTCCATTTGGTAATAGATTGGAAATAATGTTACCAGCAGTTTTGCTTTTAGGTATTACCTGGGATTTTATATATAAAAGAAAGAGAATTAAACAGAATAATAAAAAATAAAATTTAAAGTTAAAAGGTCTGTACAAGTTGTGTACGGACCTTTTAACTTTAGCTCTTTCTCATACTGCACAAATTCCTATTTGGGCATCTGGAACAATCATGGTCTTTTTTGTTTAATTTTATATTCTTATCAGCTCCATATATATATGCCATAGAACGCATAGAAGAGAGCATATAATCTTCATTTACAGTTAAATTTAAAAAATTCTCAGCATCTAGTTTGTCTAATATATACTTTTGACACTTGAGAGGAATTTCACCATCTCCAGGAGATATTCTACAGCTCAATCCTAGATTTAACCCTTTAGCCTTATCATAAATGTGGCTAAAGAGTTGGGAACTGAGTTCAAATAAGTAAGATGAAGCCATAGCATCAAGTATCATACCTTCCTTCATATTTCCATAGGAAAAGAATTCAGTTACTTTACCGGTACAAGCATCACCCATAGTTATAATGCAGTATACAATGTATTTATAATTTTTTACAGCTTCAAAGTTAAATGTATCTTCTTTTTTTTCTATTTCAAATATTCCAGTTGGTTCTATATTTTCATATAAAATAGGAAGAAGTTTCTGGTATAAATATTCCATTTCTTCATCTTTTAGTATACTTCCATAGGACTTTAAAGTTTGTATTACTTGATCTTTGTTTAATTTAAAATCAAAGTCCAGTATTACATCCATTTTTATTACCCCCAAAGTATTAGTGTACTACTCAACTTTCGCAGTTTAAAAACATTGCGAAGCAAAACTTTTTGAGAGGACAGAGGACAATTGACAGACGACAGTGAAGGAGGATTTTTCTCCGCTACACTACGAAAAATCTTTAATTTAAAAGAAACTCACGTTTTTTTGTTTCTAAGAAGTAGTTTTTGAGCAAGCAATTATCTGAAAATCACAGATTTTAGAGCCTGCTTAAGAGATGTTTTGCATTAGCAAAACAAGCTTAAAAATAAATTAGTTTTCTGACGTAAGGAGGAAAACTCACCTTCATTGTCCTCTGTCCTCTGTCAATTGTCCTCTTGAAAAAGTTGCTTCGCAAAGTTTTTAAATTAAGTCAAAATTTCGTATGTGCGAAAGTTAAGTTAATTAATGCTTTATATAATCAACCCACTGATTTCTAATATCCATAAAGTAATTATCACCTGTTATAGAGTAAATTGCTTCTAATAAATCTATATGAATCTTGTGATAATCTAAAGCAGGATTAGCATCTTTAGATGTCATTAAATGACTTAAATCATAACTGGTGAAACCACCTATGTCATAGTAAGGTAATACTATTTTCAAGGTTTTAATCCCTTCATTAAAATAATAACTTGTTTGTTCACCGCTTATGTCGGGTACTGTTTTTGAAAGTTGATCCCAATCGTATATACCTAATAATGTAAACATATATCCGTTCAATGTATAGGTAGGTGTTGTGTTTACATACTCTTGAAAGAATATATCATCTTTAAATTTAGGTTCCAGACTTCCAAGGGTATCCATAACTCCACCTTGGCTTATTGGTGTTATTAAGTAATTAAATGCTCTATTTCCTGCATCTATATATTTGTGATTGTTAGTTATTTCATAAGCACGGGAAAAAACATTTAAAGCTTGTCCCTGAGTCATACTAGATGTCCAACCTACTCCAAGTAATTCATATGAATAGTAAGGAAATTCATATCTGAAACTTCCATCAGTATCCATATGGTCTATAAGAAAATCAGCACATTTTATAAATTGATTTAATACAGAAGTATCCCCATCTAAATATTTTGTATGTAGATAAAGTGCATATTGACATATGGTAGCAAAATTATATTGATTTCCATACTCTGTATAGTTAACCATTGGAATTCCATTGCCGTCAAATGTTAATAAATAGGTGTTTATAGAATTTATATACTTTGACATAGCTCCATATTTAATAGGAGTATCAAAATTAAAATTAAAATTCTTATACATTTCAATAGCATTTTGGACTATTGCTTTAGAACTTTCTTTATAAATGTATTTACTTGCTATAGGATTTTTTGACAATGCAATGTTTCTATATATTGTTGCATTGATTTTAACATTTTGGGGAACTTGTAATCCAAGTAAATAATTATAAATATTTAATGCTGTATCATAATTGCCGTTATTATGAATTTTTACTGCAGTATCTAATAAATGGTATGCGTCGTTGTCAAAAGCTAGTTTTAAATTATAATCGTTAGGATATAATGAAATACCTAAAGCTATGTTTTTAAAAGCAGTTAATTCATCAGAAGAGGCTTGGCTATTGTAGGAGTTAATAAAGTCATCAGGTGTAATATCTTCTGAATCTGCAAAAAATCTATTTATTAGATAATTTGGAGTAACATCTTCTTCACCTATTACTATACACTCTTTTAGTGTGCTTTTGTTTGATCTGATCATTTTAACCTGATCTGAGGACATGTTGTCATTTACTAGTAATACAGGTGAATCACTTTTAGCAGCTAGGGGAGAAACAGACAACCCATCTGGATAATTTATTCCAGCTGCTACATATATTTTTTGCGTTTTTGAAAGGTCATAAAATTTGCTAATTACATCTGCATTTGTTTCATATCTAGTTTGACCACTTAATCTTTCATAATCACCAAAATAAGAAGCGGTATCATCAGGGATAACACCTTGTCCACCAATTACATAGGTTTTTAAGGGTTTTAAGGTATTTACATAATCCTTAAGTACATCTGGAACATCACTTTTTGGAGTTAAAACAATAGGTGCAACTTTACTTGAAGCATAGGATGAAATGGATAAGGCATCTGCAAAACTTTCTGATGAAACAACAAATAGCTGATTACCTCTAATTTCTTTTGCAATTTCAATAGAAGTTTCAATTCTTGTAGATCCACCTAATCTTTTCACATTCAAGTTTTTTTGTGTTAGTTCGGTTTCTATTTCACTAGAAATGGCACTTGTTCCACCAATTAAGAATATAGTTTTAACACCTAGACTTGTCAATTTGTTTTGTATTTCAGTACTTAAAGTGTTTCCATCTGTCATTAATAAAGGTGCATTGTACTTGGCACTTAAAGGTGCTGCACAAATTGCATCTGGAAAATTCTCACCTGAAACAATAATTGCATAATCAGAATGAGAACTCCATCCATAATCAGCTATTTTCATATTAGTTGAATATCTATTTGGACCAGCTAACCTTGTTATAGTTGGATTTTGAGACTCGGCATTGATTGTAGTAGTTTTTGAAAATATTAGTACTGTAGAAATTATTAAAGTAGTTATAATTTTTTTAGATAACATAGTTTCCTCCGATTTAGGTAGCTGTGAGCTAGAAAACAAAATTAAAATCCATATAAATCATATCATTGTATCATAAAATTATCAACAATAACAATTGTCTAGAATAACTATTGATATTTAAAAGTTTGAAGGTTTTGTCGAAAATTTTGGCTATACTACTATACAAAAAAAAGATTATTTGATAAAGTATACATTAATATGTTATTATTTCATATATTAGGGTAAATTATGAATACAGTAATTGTATAATTTATTACAGTATTAACATTTTTAGTAATATGGATAACAGGTTTAGGTATTGCTGAAAGCAGACATTTGAACATCTACAAATTAGAGAAGTAATAACCTACTTTTTGCTTCCAGCTCGTAAACCCGCATAAAATCTATACTAGTAAGGTCAATGAAAGCCAAATGGACAAGCCTTGAAACCTTTAGATAAGCCAGTTCCCATTTTTGAAAGCGAAAAATAGGTAATAAAGAAAATTATTGGTGCAAATGATGATATATGTACATTACTAAGATGATAAGTAATTCATGTAAGACACAATATAGTTTTGAAATTTTTAATGAACATCTTGATTTAATGTTATATTATCATAAACAGTTTCTAATATAGGTGTGTAGAGACATGAAAGACTTACTGGAATCAATCGTCTTAAATAAACTGAATACTTAGATTTATATTAAAAAAACTAAAAATTTGTTTTCATATTTTTGAGGTGTATTTATGTTATTTAGTAGTTTAACTTTTGTATTTATTTTTTTGCCATTAGTAATATTTTTGTATTACTTGCTGGATAAAAGGTTAAAAAATTACGTATTGTTGTTGTTTAGTTTGTTCTTCTATGGGTATAGTTGCCCAAAGTTTTTGATTTATTTGGTAACTTCTGTGCTTTTTAATTATATTCTTGCTCTTATGATAAATAAATTTAAGAAAGACAAATTTAAAGCGAGATTCTTTTTAATATTAGACATATGTTTAAATTTATCTATTATAGGATATTTTAAATACAGTAATTTTATATTAGAAAATATGAATTTACTATTTAAAGCGAAGTTTCAAATAACAAATATTATTATGCCCATTGGAATATCTTTCTATACATTTCATTCATTGAGCTATATAATAGACATTTATAGAGGACATGCAAAAGTATTGAAAAATCCACTTACTTTACTACTCTATATTTCTTTTTTCCCTCAATTAGTTGCAGGACCCATTGTAAGATATGAAACGGTAGCTACCCAGTTGTATGACCGGAAAGAAACTATTGATAAGTTTGTTACGGGCATTCAAAGATTTATTATAGGTTTAGCCAAAAAAATGTTATTAGCTAATTCTATGGGATTAATAGCGGACCAAATATTTAGCATGAAGGTAGACACGTTATCCGTTTTATCCTGTTGGATTGGCGCAGTTGCATATACTTTACAAATTTATTTTGACTTTTCTGGTTATTCTGATATGGCAATTGGCTTAGCAGGTATATTTGGCTTTAGTTTTTTAGAAAATTTTAATTATCCATATATATCTGCATCTGTAACTGAATTTTGGAGGAGATGGCACATCTCCCTTGGCTCTTGGTTTAGAGATTATGTGTATATTCCACTTGGCGGTAATCGTGTTAGTACCCTTAAGTGTTTTAGGAACATTTTTATAGTATGGTTTCTGACAGGATTATGGCATGGAGCTAGCTGGACTTTCATAATTTGGGGACTATACTATGGTGTTTTACTTACGTTAGAAAAATATATATTAAAAAGAAATATTGAAAAACTTTGGAGTGGAATTCAGCATATTTATACTATGTTTTTTGCAACAATTGGGTGGGTTATTTTTAGATCACCTGATATCTATTATGCTGCTAAATATATTAAAAATATGTTTGCTATTGGATCAACTACCTTAGTTTCTAATCAAGCCATATTTTATATAACAGAATATAAATTTGAATTTTTGATGGCTATTATTTTTTCAATGCCTGTAGGGATTATTGTTAAAAGATTTATAATTGCTTTAAAGTGTAGACCTCTGGAATATTTGCTTATCAATTTTGCTAAACCGTTAATTGATATAGCTTTATTTGTTATTACCATAATCTATCTAACAAATTCAACTTTTAATCCATTTATATATTTCAGGTTTTAGTGAAAATGATTGAAAGGAGTGACGGTTAACTATGAGCAAACTAAGAAATACGATTTATATGTTAGGCTTTCTATCTATTATATTTACAGTAAGCACAGTATTTTGTGTGGTTCCTCAAAAAGAGATTTCTAATATCGAAAATAGAAAGTTAGCACAAAAGCCTAAAATGAACATAGAAAATATTTTAAATGGTAATTATTTTAAAGAATTTGATAGCTATGTAAATGACCAAATACCAGGTAGAGATACTTTTATAAAATATTATACTAAAATAAATATGGATGTTTTGAAGAAGAAAAAAATAAATGATGTTGTTATAGGTAAAGATGGATATTTATTATCATATAGCCCTTATCCTTTTGATAACTATAAATTCAACAACAATGAACAAAAAAAGGAAAAGGATAGTATTTTAAAATCAGTAGACAACATTACAAACTTGAAAAATTATATTAAAACTTACGGTGGTGATTTTTATTTTGTTGGAGTCCCGAACCAAGTATCCTATTATAAAAACAAATATCCCAAGTATTTTTATAATTACTCTGATATGCTTGCATTTAGAGATAAGTTTATGTTTTCCAAGTTAAATGAAAATGATGTAAAAAATATAAATATGTACGAAATATTTAAACAGTCTGGTAAAGATTATATTTATTTTAAAACAGATCATCACTATAATTTTGATGGTGCTCTGATGGTTTATCAAGCTATAATAAATAAAGCTTTAAAACAAGGAAATATAAGAACTCTTAATGCATTAAAATACGATGATTTTAATGTAAGTATACTTAATAATAAGTTTATTGGATCAAGAAATAGGCAGTTATATGGCTTATTTCCAAACAATGATAAGATTAAAATAGGATATCCTAAAAAATCTGTAAGTTATGAAAAGTTTGATAATGGAATCTTAGACAATACTATAAATTATGTTCCCCAAAACCCAAAAGAAGCTGATAGTTACGAAGTTTATATGGGAGGTGACAAGCCTGAAACCATTATAAAAACTAATAGAAATTACTTAGATAATGTATTAATTTTTGGAGATTCCTATACTAATGCAGTAGAAACTTTATTATATCTTAATTTTAATGAGACTAGATCTTTAGATTTAAGATACTATAACAAAAAGAGTCTTTATCAATATATTAAAGAATATAAACCTAACTTGGTTATTATGCTAAGAGATAATGGAAGCTATACTTTAGAAAGTGGTAATGGAAAGTTTAACTAATACCGACTAATGGTATACGATAATTGCTTTAGTACAAGTTTATGTCTTAACGTGAGTTTGTATTTGCTCAATAAGTGAGGGTAATTGATTTTAAAACTATAATTTTTAAAATCAATTAAATAAACTCGTGAAATTTATGAAAAAAGCTTATTTTTATATAACAATATATTGAAATTTTTCATTTGATTTCAATATAAGTATTGACTATCCAACCCGTAAACCTTGTAGTTTAGCCTACCCTTAGATATTGAGCAAATACCTTTTATTCTTATAAGGTCTATTTAATCTTGATAATGTCTGAACTGCTTGAATTCCTTCTAATGTTTTATCAATATACATAGCACATAACTTTGGTTGATCATAGCTTGTCTGATATTTATTTGCAACCAATAATAATTGATATTCATTGGTATTAAATGATTTTTCTATTGCTTTTTTATATAAAAGTACATCCTCTCTTGATGAAGTAACAACTATCCTTATAATTTATTTACTTCTTTATTATATATTTCATTAAAATATTTTTTAAACAAAGGTTCATTTTCTAATGCAGTTTTAGTATTAATTAATGTATCTTTAACTAAATCTTTGGATATACTTAAATTTAATTTAGCATATCCTCCTTTTCCATATTTACTTATTAAATGACTATGGACATTATTATACAATTTATCTTTAGATATAGAATTATTATATTTAGATAAAGTATATTTAATACTTCTTGATATCATACTGTTAATATCAAGACTTCCTAGTTTATCTGCATCTGATACAACCTTTGAATATGTAGAACTATATATTTTATTCCCTGAAGCTCTATGTTCTTTGCAAGAATTAGCAATTAATCTTATTTCTCTGTCTGAAAACCATTTTGATAAATTTTTATCTTGTAATACATATTTTTTAGAATATGTATGATGCTCCTCTCTATTTTTATAAAGTCCTATATCATGATATGCTGCAATTGTTAAACAAATATTCAAATCCAAATCTAATTTTTTCCCTAATAATAGTGAATATTTTATGACAGATTTCACATGAGATATATTATGAGCAGAATCAAATTCAGTATATTTAGGAATTATATTATCCTCAAGATATTTTAATAACTCTTTATTTAACTCTTTATTCATTTTCATTAACTCCTTCTCCTTTATTTACAAACTTTTCTAAGACTTTCTTAGTAAGTTTTTTTCAACTTTGCCTTTTGCATTATCACTTATTATCTTATCATATATCTTATCATATGTAATCCAATCTAGATAATAACTTATTAACTGCCTAATATAATAATGATATAGCCACTAAGGGCTATGTTCTTAATAAGTTCCTAAAAATAAGTAACGGAAGAAGGATTTCTTCCTTCATCGTATAGTTTTAAAAATGATTACAGTGAAAAGACCTTATGAATCAGCTATTGCAGCAAATACAGGGCATATTCTAGTTCATGAAACAGGAGCTATTGAAGCAACAGGACATAAGGTTATTTCTATAGAAGTAAACGATGGTAAATTAAGACCTGAAGACATTAAACATGTTTTGGACACACATACTGATTAACATAACTCTGTTATTCGACTTGTAACTTCTTGGGCAACAAAAAAAGATAAGGTCTTAGAGTTTATTGATGATTTGAAAAATGAATAGAAAAAATATAAAAGCTCAAAAATTTTCTAACTAAATTATAAACTAATAAACAGGGACTTATATTATCACAGCAAGCCCTTGCTTATTAGTTTATATTAAATAACATTTATTCGCTTTATAATTTTCTTTAAACCTTGATTTTACTTACTTAGTTTAACTACAGTTTCCACGTGGGGAGTGTGTGGAAACATATCCATAAGTTTTACTTTATCTACCTTGTAACCTGCATCGATTAATACGTTTAAATCTTGAACTAAAGTTTTAGGATTACAGGATACGTAAATTATTCCAGGCGCATTAAAATCACTTACATATTTTAATGCTTTAGGATGAACTCCCGGCCTTGGTGGATCAAGTATTATTACGTCGGGATTATCCACTAAAGTATTTAAAACGTCTTTTACATCTCCAGCTATGAACTTACAATTTTTTATATTATTTAATTTGGCATTTTCATTGGCAGAAGCAACAGCCTTTTCTACAAGTTCTACTCCTATTACCTTCTTTACGCCGGAAGCTAAAACTTGACCTATGGTTCCCGTACCGCAGTACAAGTCAAAAACTGTTTTTGAGGAAGCATTCCCAAGAAAATTTTTAATTATACCATATAGTTTTTCCGTACCTCTTGAATTAGTCTGAAAGAAAGATTCAGGAGATATTTTAAATTTTAGTCCTAAAATTTCTTCTATAATATAATCCCTACCATAGAGTGTTTCTACTTTATCCGCTTTTACCATATCTGACAGATTGTCATTTACAGTATGAAGTATCCCAACTAATATGCCTTTATAGTTGAGACCTTGTAATAATTTATTAAATTCACTTAAATCAAATTGTATTTGTGAAGTTGTTACAATGTTTATAAGTATTTCTCCGGTATTTCTACCTTTTCTCAATACTAAATTCCTTAAATATCCATTGTGATTTTTTATTTTATAATATGGTAAATTTTTTTCTCTGAAATAAGTCACAACTTTATCTAAAATAAGTGTAAAATCTGCATCTACTATGCTGCAATTATCTACATTTACAACACCAAAAGATCTTCCCTTTATATGCATTCCAAGGGTAAGTTGTCCTCCCCTTTGTTCATCGCCAAAGGTAAATTCCATTTTATTCCTATATTCAGTTTCTTCAGGACTTTTTTCTATGCCTAGAAATTCAAAATCACAAATGGATGCCTTTTCAAATAGATCTAAAACTTGTTTTTCCTTTAGTTCCAATTGCTTATCATAAGGTATAAACTGGGATGTACATCCACCGCATAAATTAAAATGGGGACAAAAAGGATCTACTGCATAATTTACATTTTCAAGTATTTCTGTAACTTTAGCTTCCACATAATGCTTTGTTTTCTTTGTAATTCTGGCTTTTACCTTTTGGCCGGGAACTGTATTTTTTATGAGTACGTCCATATCATTTTTTTTAGCTATTCCTACAGCGGGAAATTGTAGTTTTTCTATGAAAAATTCATATTCGCTTCCTTTTTTCAACTTTTAATCTTTCCCTTCTATGGATGTTGTTTTAGCGAACTTTTCACCTAATGTTTTCTTTAATTTGCAGCTTTTCATTACAACAGGATATAGAATTAGTATTACTATAAATAGTATAATAAATACTCCCCTCATATCTGATATATAGTATCCAAATATAAGTCTTAATATCAAGTCAAATAAATATAAAGCTGCAATTGAAACTACAGCTGATACAGCTGTGTCTATGAAAGAAACTTTCAAATTTCTCATTAGAGTTCCGGTTTTCTTATTTGGAGTATCCTCACTAGATTTAGTTGTAGATGAGGTTTCTTCATTAGCGTGTTTTTCTTCAATATGTTCTACTTGTTTATTTTTTTCTTCATCTTCTTTCTTTTTCTGTTCCTCTTCAATTTTTTTTTGTTCTTCCAATTCTTTATTTTTAAGCTCTTCAAGTTTTTTTTCTTCTTCTAAATTTTTATTTTTAAGTTCTTCCAAAAATTGTTTTTTAGCTTCTTCATCTACAGGTAGTTCTTCTATATTATTTTCTTTATTATCTTCTTTTTCTGCCATTAAAATATAACCTCCTAATTCTTTTAACTTCTCCATATAAATATATTATGCTACACTACAGCATTTATGTAAATAGGTATGAAAAAATACTTTCATTTTGTTAACATATTGTTCTATAATTATACATATTAGCTTTATTAATTTTAGTATTACAAATAATTGTAGGGGGAAAGTGGTATGGGCAAAATTAAACTTTTTTTTATAAATTTTATAGATGTAATTTTTTTTATATTTGTAGTGACACTTAAAATATTAGTATATGGAAATCATATGAACTCATTTAAAGGTTTATTCATTATAGCTTTAGCTTCAGTATTTGTATTGGCATCTGTTGGATGCATTTTTAAAACTAGAGGTCGTGCTAGATTTTTGTACATATGTAATTGCGTCATAAGTATATTTATAATAAGTGATCTTACCTATTATAAATATTTTAAAGATATTATATCTGTATCTGTACTGTTAAGTGGATTTCAGTTAAATGCCGTAAAATCTAGTGTGGCTAATCTACTGGACTTTAAAGATTTTTTATATCTTTTTGATATCATATTTATAATCCCTTTTATAAATAAGTATGTGGCAGGTCACAATAAAAAACTTTCTCCAAAAGTTAGATTGTCAATGTTTTTAACATTCCTTTTAATAGGTGTTTTGGTTGACTTTAAGAGTTTTTACGCTTTGTCTAAAGAACAGCCTAGGCTTCTCAGTACTATGTATAATAAAGTGTATATAGTGAAAAAATTAGGCACAGTAAATTATCACTGCTTGGATATTTATAACTGTGTTTCTGCAAATATAAATAGACTAACTCCTGTGTCTAAGGACAAGCTTCAGACTATAGAATATTTTATAGATAAAAGCAAGTCCAGTCATGAAAATTTAAATGGAATCGGACAAGGTAAAAATTTAATAATGATACAGGTAGAAGCACTTCAGGGTTTTGCTATAAATTCTTCTGTAAATGGAAAGGAAATAACCCCTAACTTAAATAGATGGATAAGACGGTCAGAATACTTTGATAATTTTTATTATCAGGTGTCAGCAGGGGGAACTTCTGATGCAGAATTTATGACAAACAATTCACTTTATCCCGCCTCAGCAGGTGCAGCGTATTTGCTTTACTCAGGTAATGAATTCAATGCAATGCCGAAAAATTTTGAGAGTAAAGGTTATTACACTGCAGCTTTACATGGATTTAGGGAAAGTTTTTGGAATAGAAATATAATGTATAAAAAGTTTGGTTTTGATACTTTTTATGGTGAAAAAAGTTACAAACAAAATGAATCTATAGGACTTGGTTTAAGTGATAAATCTTTTCTTACTCAATCTGTTGAGAAGTTAAAAAATATGAAAAGTCCTTATTATACTTTTTTAATAACTTTAACAAGTCATTTTCCCTATGATGATGTAAACAAGTATGGAGACTTTGATGTAGGAGATTATAAAGGAAGTCTTATTGGAAATTACATAAGGGCTATACATTATACAGATGAACAGCTTGGAATGTTTTTAGATGAATTAGATAAGAATGGAACTTTAAAAAATTCAATAGTTATATTGTATGGAGACCACTATGCAATGCCTAAAGATAAACAGAAACAACTTTTTAACTTTTTAAAAGTGAGTTCACAATCGGATTTAGAGTGGGAGAAGCTTCAAAAGGTTCCTATGTTTATTCATTTCCCTGATGAGTCTGTAAAAGGGGTAAATCATGTTTATGGAGGGCAGATGGATATATATCCTACAGTATGTAATCTATTTAAATTGAAAGAGGAGGATATGCTTGGAAAAGATCTTTTTAATCCTCAAAGTGAAAGAGTTATATTTAGAAATGGTTCCTTTATAGATAGAGATTGTTATTATTCTTCACAAGATGATATTTATTATGATGTAAATACAGGAAATAAAATTACTAAAACTGATAAACTTCAAAAAGAAGAAGATTATGTATTGAATCAGCTTAGCTACTCGGATTATATTTTAAGACACAATTTGATTAAAAAACTAAATTTAGATAAAAATAAATAATATATTTACTTTTATTTGGACAAGTGTTAGTATAAAAAATGTAATTAATTTAACATTATTTATAGTGCAGGGGTGCCATTTGTGCTGAGAAAAGTGTAAGCTTTAACCCTTTGAACCTGATTCGGATAACGCCGACGTAGGAAAGTCGCTTTAATATTGGATTCAAAGCACTGTTTTTATAATAGTGCTTTTTATTTTTGTTAGAGTATAAGGAGGAAATAAAATGTTTGTAGATGCACATAATCATATGGATTTTTATAAAGATAATTTAAATAATGCAATTGATAGCATAAATCTTCATAAGATTAAAACCTTGGGATGTTCTATGGATTTAGAAAGTTATATGTTTACAAAAAAATTAAATAAAGACAATAAAAATATAATCCCATGTTTTGGAATACATCCATGGGAAGCACATAAAAACTATAAGAATTTGGATAAGTTCGATGATTATGCAAAGGAATGTAAAGTCATTGGAGAAATAGGACTTGACTACTGTTGGGTTCCGGAAAAAGAAAAATATCCTTATATGAATACGGTGTTTAAATATTTTTTGGATAAAGCTAAAAAATATGACAAAATAACAAATATTCATACTAAAGGAGCGGAAAAGGAGGTATTGAATTATATAAAAGAATATGATTTGAGGACACCTATAATTCATTGGTACAGTGGAGATTTAGACATACTAAAAAAACTTTTGGAATGTGGGTGTTATTTTACAATAAGCGTTGATATAGGATATTCTAAACTTACAGATGAAATAGTAAAGCTTCTTCCGATAGATAGAATTTTAACAGAAACTGACGGACCTAATTCTCTTGAATGGGTGAATAAAAAATATGTATACCCTCGTGAAGTTATAAATATTGTAAAAAAAATTTCTTTAATAAAGAATCTTCAGTTTGAAGAAGTTAGAGAGAAAATTTATGACAATTTCAATAAATTAGAACTATAGACTGAAGGCGGGTGTATATGAAAAAAGTAAAAAATATTCAAAGTAAAATATATCCTATAGTTACAATAATAATAGTTGTACTTATATGGCAGTTAATAGTAAATTTTGCCCATGTTCCTGAATACATTATTCCTTCTCCTTTAGATATCTTAAAAACCCTTGTATCAGATTTTAAAAATATAATGGAAAATACGGAAACCACATTGTATGAATCTTTTATAGGCTTTTTTATATCCATAGCAGTTTCTTTTATATTAGCTGTGATAATGGATAGTTTTGAAATTGTGAGGAAGTCAATATATCCTATTTTACTAATATCTCAAACTATTCCAACCATAGCAATTGCACCTTTGTTTATAATATGGTTTGGATTTGGGGTACTCCCTAAAATAATAGTAGTTGTAATGGTATGCTTTTTCCCAATAGTTGTAAGCCTGGTAGATGGATTTGAGAAAGTGGACAGGGATTACATAAATTTATTTAACACTATGAAGGCTTCAAAATTACAGACATTTTATCACTTAAAACTTCCTTATGCCATGGTAAATTTTTTTTCAGGTTTAAAAATTGCAGCAACTTACATGATAATGTCTGCAATTATAGGCGAATGGCTTGGAGGAGACAATGGCATTGGAGTATATATGGTAAGAGCAAAAAATGCGTATCAATTGGATAAGGTGTTTGCTTCAATTTTAGTCATCGTTATTGTAAGCATTATAATAATCTATATCATAGATTTTATAGGTAGAAAAATAATACATTGGAGATAGAAGGGGATAATATGAAAAAAAATAAAATTATATTTTTAGTAATAACTGTGTTTATTGTAAGTTTGGTATTCGCAGGTTGTGGAACTGATAAAAAGAAACAAGCAGCTACTTCTTTAGACAAAACTACTGTAATACTTGATTGGACTCCAAATACAGATCATACAGGATTATATGTAGCGTTAGATAAAGGATATTATAAGGAGGAAGGACTTGATGTGAAGATAATTCAGCCTTCAGAAGGCAATGTGACAAACCTTGTAGCTGCAGGCAAAGGAGATTTTGGAGTAAGCTATCAAGAAGATGTAACTTATGCAGTTACAAGCAAACAGCCACTTCCAATAAAGTCTATTGCGGCAATAATACAGCATAATACTTCAGGTTTTGCATCACCTAAAAGCAAGAATATAAAAAGTGTAAAGGACTTTGAAGGAAAAGTTTATGGAGGATGGGGTTCACCTTCAGAAGAAGCTGTAATCAAAGCTGTTATGGAGAAAAATGGAGCAGATTTTAGTAAACTTAAGATTGTAAATATGGGAAATGATGATTTTTTTGCATCTACGAAGAAAAATGTTGATTTTGCCTGGATCTACCAAGGATGGACTGGAGTTGAAGCAAAACTAAAGGGTGAGGACTTAAATTACATACCTGTTAAGGATTTAGATCCTGCACTTGATTACTATACTCCTATTTTAATAACTAGCAATAAAAATATTAATCAAAATCCAGATAAAGTGAGAAAATTTTTGAAAGCTACAGCAAAGGGTTATGAATATGCTATAAAAAATTCTGATGAAAGTGCAAAAATACTTGTTAAATATGCACCGGAAATAGATAAAAAGTTGGCTGCACAAAGTCAGAAGTATATGGCAAAACAGTATATAGCAGATGCATCTAGATGGGGTGTAATGAAATCCGAAGTATGGAGCAGATATGCTAAATTTTTGCAAAGCAAAGGGCTAATTAAAAAGGAGCTAAAAACAAGTGATGCATTCACAAATGAATTTTTGCCAAAATAAACAGGATGATATTATTATAAAACTTAAAAATGTGAGTAAAAGTTTTGAAGAAAATTTTATATTAAAAGATATATCCATTGACTTAAAAAAAGGAGAATTTGTTTCTATTTTAGGGCCAAGTGGATGCGGCAAGAGTACTTTGTTCAATATAATAACTGGTATTATTAAAGAAGACAGTGGGGAGGTTTTAGTAAAGGGAGATCTAGGATATATGCAGCAGAAGGATTTGCTTTTGCCATGGAAAACTGTAATGGAAAATGTAGTACTTCCCCTTGATATAAGATATAGTAATAAAAAAGAATCCAGAGAAAGGGCTGCTAAGTATATTGAAATAGTTGGCCTTAAAGGATATGAAAAAAAATATCCTTATGAACTTTCAGGAGGTATGAGACAGAGGACAAGCTTTTTGAGAACTTTTCTGTCTTCTGAGGAAATAATGCTGCTAGATGAACCTTTTGGAGCACTGGATTCTATAACTAGAGGTAAAATGCAAAGATGGATTCTTGATATGAAACAGGAATTAAAAAGAAGCATACTCTTTATAACACATGATATAGAAGAAGCAATTTTGCTTTCAGATAGGATATATGTACTGTCTTCTAAACCTGGAATAGTTAAAAAGGAAATTAGAGTAGATTTTGAAAATGAAAACAAGAAAAACAGAATATTTTCTGAAAAACTTTTAGAAATGAAAGCAGATATTTTAAAGCTACTTTAAATTACTGATAAAAAATAAACACTATATAGAGTTTCTAAACAAAAAATCAACTTATACTCCGGATATTTTTTACAACCTTGAGCTCGTTAAATATTTTGATAAGGATAAGTAACTAATTTACAATTCACGATGCACAATTCACAGTTAACGATGATTTTCTGTTGTCACAGAAAATCTAAAGATTTGAAGTTCATAGTACTTAATTTTTAGATTTTTCATAACACTTGCGGAGAAAAATCTACTGAAATTGTGAATTGTGAACTGACTATTAAGGCTTATATACAAAATATTTAAAAGAGCTTCATTATTGTAAAAATATGGCTGGTATAAGTAAACTTTCTACTTAGAAACTCTATAGTTATTTGGATTTATCTATGTGGATATCTTTACCTAGTTGATATAATTCTAATCCTGTAGTTTGGTCTTTAGCATTTACATTAAATTTAATTTCTACATTGGATACCTTGAAGAAAAATTTATTCTGTGACTCTGGGAAGAGTTCATACTTTATTTTACTGTTATTTTGCTCATAATAAAGGTGACCCCCATTACTTGTTATAGATATATTTAGGCCTCCTTGAAGGATATAGTTTCCAACATATTTATCTAAAGTATTACTGTCCACTTTTACTACTCGTTTTGCACTTGGAAGTTCATAACTTCCACCCATGCATATATTTGCTAAAGTATCATTGAGAGAATTCACATTATAATATCCTACATTGGTGAGTATAATTATGGTTAAGTCTTTATCTGGATATCTTGCTATATTACTTGTAAAACCTAGAACATTTCCACCATGATATATTTCCCTTCCATATTTGCCGTCAGTTAACATCCATCCATATCCGTAATAAGGCCCATTTTTATCCATCTGTATATAATTTGTAAATATCTTTTTTAAAGTTGATTGTTTTACTAATTTTTCAGTATACAATGCTCTGTCCCATTTATATAAATCTTCTGTAGTTGAATATAGAGCACCTGCACCGTAAGAGCCATTTAAAGTTATTTCATCACTTGTAGGGAACTGGTCCAAGTAACCACTATAGCCTGTGGACGTATACATTTTATCAGCACCATTATAGCCTAAACCTGTACTTTCCATATTAAGAGGGTCAAATATATTTTTTTGGAGGTAATCAATATAGTTCATGCCACTTACCTTTGTAACTATATACCCAAGTAAAATATATCCGGAGTTGGTATAATCAAAATCAGTTCCTGGCTTGAATTCTAAAGGTTTATTTTTAAATAAGTTAATTACGTTATTTATATCTTTAAAAGAGTCGAGTTTCATAGACCAAAACTCAGGAAAATTAGTACAATTTTGAATCCCTGAAGTATGTGTAAGAAGATTTTTTATTGTTATAGTGTCGCCTTTAGGAAAATCAGTTATGTACTTGGATAGGGGGTCATTTTCATTGACTAATCCCTTTTCAACTAACTGCATTATTGCCATTGCTGTAAATTGCTTTGTCATTGAACCTATTGGAAATTCGGTTTGAGGTGCATTCTTAATGTTTTGCTCAGAGTCTGCTTTACCGTAACCCTTGTCAATAAGTATACTTCCATCTTTACCTACAAGTACACTTCCATGAAAATTGTCTGCACTTTGGAGCAAGCTTAAGTAATTATCTAATTTTTGTGTAGTATTCAAATTCCTGCTGGAATTAAATGTGTTTTTAAAATATTCTTCTGTATTTTTTACAGGAGTAAGTATTTTAGCTGTTTTTGTGCTGCTATCCCAATTTATTGTCTTACCAAGGAATTGGCTAAAAAACTCCAATGGAACAAATACAGTAGTGTTTTTAATAATAGGTGCTGTTGATAAACTAAAAATTTCATTATTTATAAGTACTTTTTTATTATTGTTTTCAAGTTTTATAGTGTAATTAGAAGTGGTAAGTATGGCAAAATCATCTTTTACTTCAATACTTGGATTGGTGTCAAGTTTTTGTATTACTGTATTAAGAGGCACCATAACTATTGAATTTGAATCTTGATAAGGTTGTCCATCTTTTGAAGAAATATTGGTTCCATCCATACTTACAGTAATTACATCTGAAGCTGATTTAGTAGCTATTGCGGGACTTGCAGTTACACTTACAATGGCTGCATTTGAAAATACGAGAAAAGTTGATATCAAAATACAAGAAAATACTTTTTTTATCATTGAATAATCATCCCCTCTATACTTATCTAGTAAAATTAATAAAATTTTCATTTAATATAAAAACATTACGAAGTAAACTTTTAGTGGAGAGTTGAGAGTGGAAAGTGGAGAGTTAATGTGGATTTTTTGCGATAGCTAAAAATCGACCTTCACTCTCAACTCTCAATTTTCAATTCTCAACTCAAAAAAGTTGAGTATATTATTATTTAAGCTTATGAATATAATAATAACATAAAAAATGGAAAACTCAACAACATTTACATAATTTAAAAGTTAATGTTGTTAATTTATTTAATCATAGTGCAAATTGTATTTACTCCATCTTCAATTTCCATGGTATCAGTTCTGCTAATGCTCAGTCTTATTAATTTATTCTGCGTATCAGTATTTAAGTAAAATATATTTGGATCTTTGAGAAGAACGTTTTTTGACTTTAATCCATTAATTATGTAGTCCGTGTGGGTATTGTTAACAACCTCAAAACTTGCAAAAAAACCTGAAGGTGGAATGTGCCAAATTATATTAGTGTTGTAAGAAGTTTTTACAAGTTTATTAAGATAGACCATTCTCTTAGAATATACCTCTCTAAGTTTTTTTATATGCACATCAAACATACCACTCTTTATATAAATTTCTAAAGCTCCTTGAGAAAGTACAGATGTGCTTAAATCATCCCATTTTTTATATTTTTCAAAAGTTTTTATTAGTGCCTTTGGAAGTACAACGGCAGAAATTCTCAATCCTGGCAATAATACTTTGGAATAGGTTTTTAAATATATGACTTTTGAGTGAGAATCTAAAGCATACATTGGGTATGATTTTTTTTCAATATCCAAATCAGCTAAGTAATCATCTTCAACTATATATACATTGTATTTTTGACAAAGTTTTAATATTTGTTTTTTTTCTCTATTGGAATATGAAAATCCTGTAGGATTGTGGAATCGTGGAATAATATAAAAGAATTTTATATCTTTATGTTTAAATATATTTTCGAGTTCATCAAAGTTTATTCCCTTTGAATTTCTACTTATACCCATAATGTTTACATTATTAAGTTTTAAAGATTCTATAACTCCATAATAAGTTGGTTCTTCGATAAGCACATTTTTTTTGCTATTTGGGAAATTTATCATAGTAAGTATGTTTATAGCTTGCTGAGAACCTGTTGTTATAAATATGCACTGTCTATCAGTGAAAATTTGATAATTTTGAAGCTGCTTTTGTATGGTACAAATTAAATTTTCAACTCCCTGTGTACTGGAAGGGGATAAGAGATTTTTTTTGTATAAATTTAATGCTTGATTTAAACAATTCCCAAATTCTTTATAAGGTAAGATCCGTTCATCTGGAGCAGATGTTGAAAAATCTATAATTTTATCATGAAAACTGTTATTTATATTTAGGCTGTTTTCAATAAGGTAAAATCCACTTTTAGGTACAGAGTATATTATATGATCTTTCATTAATAAATCATATGCCTTAGCAGCAGTTATTTTGCTGCATTTAAATTTTTCACATATGTTCCTTATAGAGGGTAATTTTTTGCCCGGTCTGATATGTCCATTAAATATTTGATTTTTTATATATGTACAAATAACTTCGTACTTCATAAATTTACACCTTTTTGTGAATCTGTACTAGGCCACATTAGAATTTTTTGCGTTGTATAGAAAATATATATTTTCTATACTTTAATTATACCATATATAAGGCTTTGGAAGGAGATATAAACATGAAACATTTACTTTGTGAAGATAAAAAAGAAGTAGATTTAAAATATGATATGCTAATTATAATTTTGGGAATTGGAGGATTTATTTCTGCTGCTGACAATTGGTTTGTATCACCTATACTTCCAGCTATAGCTTCAGAATTTAATGCATCAATTCCTAGAACTGGCATTATATTGACATTGTATATGATACCTTATGGAACAATGCAGCCTATTTATGGGTACTTTAGTGACTGCTACAGTAAAGTTAAAATACTTAAATTGATTATATGTGGATTTGCTTTAGGAACTTGTGGATGTGCACTTTCTAGTTCTTTATTTGTGCTATGCATATGGAGGACGGTAACAGGATTTTTTGCTGCAGGTATTATTGCCATATCTTTAGCTTTGATTGGAGATATTATTCCAGTTTCAAAACGACAAATATATGTTGGCAAATTTATGGGAATTGTTTTTCTGGGACAAGGTTTCAGTGCTGGATTAGGTGGAACTTTAGCTAAATATGTTAGCTGGCGTGTACCATTTATTTTTTTTGTTGTAGCTGCAATATGTACGGTATTTCTTTTGTTTACCATACCTAAAGACAATGTCGTTACTGTAGATGAGAAGTTTTTTATTAAAGTTAAGTATGTTTTGTTGACACCAAATGGAAAAATAATTTTTCCTATGGCACTTATTGTTGGATGCCTACTTCTAGGTTTGTATAGCTATTTGGGTGCTTTTTTTTATCATATTATAGGATTAGATTATATGGAATGTGGAGTAATTGTGATGTTTTACGGATTTGCCTGCCTGATTGCAGGTTCTATCATAGGGAAATTAAGTGTAAAAATAGGATGTAAAAATGTGATCATATTAGGTGAAATATTTGCTTTAATGGCTACTTTGTTTTTAATATTTTTCCACTGCTGGCAAATGGGTTTAGTTGCTACTATTACCCTTGGAGTTGGATATATTTTTGTTCAATCTACATTGGCTACCATGGCTTTTGATGTAGCATCTGATGCTAAAGGACTGGCTTCAGGACTAATTGGATTTGGCCTATTTTGTGGTGGTGGAATAGGTAGTGCTTTTAGTGGTTTTGTTATTAGCAAAACAAGTTATCAGCTACTATGGATAATTTTTTTTGTTTTTATTTTATCCTTTATTTTTATAACATATAAAATTCGTTTTAATAATGAATAAAACTTTTTTATGTAACAAAAACTATGAACAGAAAGGAGAGATAAGAATGAAATTAACAGTTGAAGATATGATAAAGCAAAAACTTCTTGACGAGCAGGAGAGCGTTAGAGATTATCAGGAGTATTCTGGTAAAATAGAAGATAAAGAAATAAACCAAGTATTTAAAAAATTTGGAGAAGAATCTGCCCTGCAAGCACGAGAGTTAGAAAGATTGCTTAATAAATTTGAAAGATAATTATATAAAATGATTTCATAGAAGGTTACCACAACCTTCTATTTTTTTATAGTTGCAGTCTATTGGGGATATAAATTCGTGAAAAAGATAAATATGAAATTATGAAATTACTGGACTTTTTTAATAAAGATAATATAATATAAATTGTGGGTCATTTTCCGTCCTTATATCTACGGGACGGAAATTTTATTTTCCAATAATTATTAAAGTATTTTGGAGGAGCGCTGCATGCATAATAAAAATATCTTGGAAAAACACAGATATGCTGTTTTAATTTTTACACTTATTGCCATACTTAGCTGTATAATTTTTAAAGTATCACTGTTTTATGCATTTTTTGTAAGTATAGTTTTTTCAACCTTTATTTTTGTGAAAAGCGGATTTGACATTGTTGAGCTGTTAGTAATGGTAAAAAATAGTCTTATTGAGTGTAGGCAACTGCTTATTTTAATTTTATTAATAGCAGCCTTAATTCCAGTATGGTTTTCATCCGGGGTAATACCTACAATAATGTATTATGGATTTCAATATATGAAGCATATGAATATTTTATTTGCGACTTTTATACTTACTTCTATTGTAGGAGTGTTTATAGGTTCTGCTTTTGCAACTATAAGTACTATTGGAATCGCAAGTTTAGGATTAGCAAAGGCATTTGGGATTCCAGACTATATCATTTTGGGAGTAATTGTTTCAGGTGCATTTTTAGCAGATAAGATGTCTCCAATTTCAGGACTTGTAAATCTTACATTAACTACTGTTAAGACATCGTATAAAAATATGTTATCATCTATGATTAAAATACTATTTCCTGCATACTTAATAGTTGGTTCAGTGTACTTTTATATTGGACAAAGATATAGCTTAGCGCCTAACTCTTCAAATATAAATAAGTATGCTACAGCTATTAAAAAAAGTTTTTTAATTTCACCACTTTTTTTACTAGTGCCTGCAATAATTTTTATGTTATCTTTTTTAGGTGTAAAAATAGTTAACTCGCTTTCACTTGGATTAATTGCCAGCATGATTTTATCTATAACAGTACAAAATACGAGTATTAGCGGCATTTTTGTGGAAGTATTCACAGGATATGCAGCAAACACAAAATATCAGTATTTGAATAAGATATTAGTGGGTGGTGGAATTATTTCCATGCTTGAAGTTTTGCTGATAATGGGGGGAGCTATTTCGCTGAACAGTATTTTTCAGGGAACAGGACTTATAAAACCTATAGTGGATAAGATAATTTCGACTATAAAATCAAAGGAAGAATTAATTATAAAGACTTGTGCTATAAGCGGGATATCAACAATAGCTTGTGATCAAACTGTTGGCATAATATTACCTGGACAACTTTTAAGAGGCAAATACGAAGAATTAGGTGTGGAAAACAAGATTCTAGCTAGAACTATATCTGATACTGGAACTATTATTGCTCCATTAGTTCCATGGAATGTGAATTCTCTATTGATTTTAGCAGTTACAGGTATTTCTACTGTTAAATATGCACCTTACGCTTTGCTGTGTTACACGTTGCCAATTGTTACTATACTTGTAACCTGCATTTTCAAAATCAAAAAATCAGGATAATATAATTATTTACATTAATGGAGCAAACATTCTTAAGATTGATTCTACAATTTTTTTTGAGATACTTCTTTTTTTCCATACATCTTTGTCTATTTTTTTTGATACTTTTATAGTTCTTAAAAAATCTTTATAAATATCATCTATTATAGGGACATTGTACAGGTAGGTTGCACATTCAAAATGTAAATATAAACTTCTATAATCCAAGTTTATAGTTCCAACTACTGCACATTCCCCATCAGATACAAAAGTTTTCCCATGGATAAATCCTGGTGTATATTCGTATATTTTTACTCCAGAATCTAATAATTTGTCGTAATGAGATCTAGTGAGAATTTGTACAATTTTTTTATCTGGAATAAAAGGTGTTATTATTCTCACATCTACCCCCCTTTTTGCTGCCAGGGAAAGAGCTAGTGTCATTTCGTAGCCTATTATCAAGTATGGGGTAGTAATATAAATATAATCTTTGGCACTGTTTATAATGCTTAAATATACATATTCTGCCGTTCCATCATATTTTGTAGGACCACTGTTGTAAGGCATTACAATACCCTGACTTTCTTCCAGCTTATGTGAAATCTTATATTTTGAAAAATCCTCCTTCTTTTTTGATAGGGACTGCCACATCCGTAAAAACATAAGTGTAAAACTGTAAACTGCCTCTCCTTCTAAGCATACAGCCATGTCTTTCCAGTACCCATATTTTTTATACCTATTTATATACTCGTCACCTATATTAATCCCACCAGTAAAGGCAACTTTTCCGTCAATTATAGTTATCTTTCTGTGGTCTCTGTAATTTAACATAAAATTTAAAATTATTTTAAACGGATTAAATATTTTTAATTTTATATTATTGGCTTTAAGAGATTTTTTAAAGTTCTTTGGTAAAACAACCAGGGAACCCACATAGTCTACTAGGACCCTTACTTCTACACCACTTTTGGATTTTTCCTTTAAAATTTGAAAAATTTCATCCCACATTTTACTTTTTGAGATTATGAAGTATTCTAAAAAAATAAATTTTTTTGCTTTTTTCAATTCCTCTAAAAGTTTTTTATACATATCCTCTCCTGAAGAGAAATAATCCACTTTTGTATTTGCATAAGCTCCATAGTCACTAATATTTTTTATAAGTCTTGTTTCATTGTATCTTATTTTATTTTCTCTCTTGAATGAAGAGAGCATATCTTGATCTTCTTTTGGAAATACGTCTTTATTTAAGTTTATTTTATTTATTTTATTAAAGTTACGTTTTATTCCAATCCTAGAAAAGATATAAATAAGTACTCCAACTATTGGAATAAGAAGAATTAAAACAATCCAGCTAATTTTATAAGAAGAATTTTTATCCTTATAGTTTAAATGAATTACAAAAATGGCACTTATAATCTCGAAAAAAGCAAAGTAATATAGTAAAGATATATTAAATGAATTGAAAACAAGTGCTATGGCCACAAACTGAAACATTGTCCAAAATATAAAAATTATAAATTTAAAAACTGTCACAAATATTCTTCTTTCACCCAATAGCAGCACCTACTTTTCGACTTTTTATTTTATTTTATCATAAACTATGTTAATGAAAAAGATTAAGATTTTCTTTTAAAAGAAGTACCACAATTTTTACAGGTTACGGTTATTTTTCCTTTATGTCTAGGAACTCTTAATTTTTGAGAGCAGTTTGGGCACTTAAATATTTTATACTGTTTATGATTGTTCATAGAATAGGCAAATCTACTAAACCTTTTAGTTAGAGGTGAAATAAAATTTTCATAAGCCTGTAGTTCTTTGTATCTTCTATATTTATTTCTTGAAAGGCATCTCCAGGTGCTGTATATGAAAAATACAAACCCTAGTGTAACTGTACGTTTAAATAAAGATAGAACAATTCCCCCAATGTAAAGGTGGGTAGAAAGTTTATCAATACCATAACTTTCTTTAAAATAATAGGAAAGTTTATTTAAAAAATTTCTCAAAGTAATCACCTCTTTAAATTAGTTTTATACTCATGGGTTTACATAATATTCTAGTTAACTTTTAGATAATTATACAATATAATTTAAGTTTTTGCATTATGTTAAAAAACTTAATTATAAAAAATTTTGATACTGCTAATAACAATGAATAGGTATTTCTTATAGTGTTTGAAGTACATACTTTTTTAGTGATATATTAAATATAGAAAGATTCAAAAATATAAAATACAATGGGGTAGTTATTATGGAAAATAAAGTTTTAACTGTATGTCCTTACTGTGGGGCTGGTTGCAGGTTATATTTAGTAGTTGAAGATGGAAAAATTAAGAGAGCTGAGCCTGCTATGGGAAGAACCAATGAGGGGGCACTGTGTCTTAAAGGTTATTATGGATGGGATTATTTAAATGATCCTAAACTTTTAACTCCACGTATAAGAAAGCCTAAGATACGAAAAAATGGTAAACTCGAAGAAGTTACTTGGGATGAAGCCATCAGTTTTACTGCAAAAAGATTAGGGGAAATAAGAGACAAGTATGGTGCTGATTCTATAATGGGTACTGGTTGTTCTAGAGGTCCTGGAAATGAAGCCAATTATATTATGCAAAAATTTATGAGGGCTGTTATTGGAACAAATAATGTGGATAACTGTGCTAGGGTTTGTCATGGACCTTCTGTAGCTGGACTTGCTAAAGTGTTGGGAAATGGTGCAATGTCTAATAGTATTCCTGAAATTGATAATGCAGATTTGTTATTTATTTTTGGGTATAATCCTGCAGAATCTCATCCTATGGTAGCAAGAAGAATAGTTAAAGCAAGACAAAAAGGTGCAAAAATAGTGGTAGTGGATCCTAGAGTAACAGAAAGTGTAAGAATTTCAGATTTATGGCTTCCAATAAAGGGTGGTACTAATATGGCCCTTGTAAACAGTTTTGCCAATGTTCTCATTAATGAAGGTTTATATAATAAAGATTACGTACAAAAATATACAGAAGGATTCGATGAATATATTAAAGTTATAAAGAAATATACACCTGAATATGTGGAAAAAATAGTAAATATACCAGCAGAAAAAATTAAAAAAGCTATGGAGATGTATGCTTCAGCTAAAAACCCAATGATACTTTATGGTATGGGAGTATGTCAATTTGGTCAAGCTGTAGATGTGGTAAAAGGATTAGCTGGATTGGCACTATTAACAGGAAATTATGGAAGACCAAGTGTTGGAATAGGACCTGTAAGAGGACAAAACAATGTACAGGGAGCCTGTGACATGGGAGCACTTCCAAATAATTTCCCAGGATATCAGAGTGTTACAGATAAAAATGTGAGAGAAAAATTTGAAAAAGCCTGGGGAGTGAAAAATCTTCCAGACAAGATTGGCTATCATTTGACTGAAGTACCTAAAGCAGTACTTGAGGAACATAAATTGAAGGCATATTATATTATGGGTGAGGATTGTGTTCAAAGTGATCCAAATTCAAATGAAGTAAGAAAAGCTTTGGACGAGCTTGAATTTGTAGTAGTTCAGGATATATTTATGAATAAAACTACTTTACATGCAGATGTAATTTTGCCAGCAACTGCATGGGGAGAACATGAAGGGGTATATAGTGCTGCAGATAGAGGATTGCAAAAGTTTAACAAGGCAGTTGAACCAATTGGTGAAGCAAAACCTGATTGGCAGATAATTTGCGAGTTATCTTCAGCTATGGGATATAAAATGCACTATAACAATACAAAGGAAATATGGGATGAGATGAGAAGTCTTTCACCTAAATTTGCAGGTGCAACATATGAGAGAATGGAAACTTTAGATGGGGTGATTTGGCCATGTCCTTCAGAAGATCATCCAGGAACTCCTGTTTTATATGAAAACAATGAATTCAGTACTCCAAGCAAAAAGGGTATTTTATTTGCTTCTGAATGGAGACCTACAGAAGAATCACCAGATGAGAAATATCCACTTAGCTTGTGCACAGTCAGAGAAATAGGACATTACTCTGTAAGGACAATGACGGGAAATTGTCGTGCTCTACAGCAGCTGGAAGATGAGCCTGGAAAAATACAGATGAGTCCGGAAGATGCAGAAGAACTTGGAATTAAGATGGGAGATCTAGTTAGAGTATCTTCAAGGAGAGGCTCTGTAGTAACAAGAGCAAATGTTACAGATAGAGTTCTAAAAGGAGCTACTTATATGACTTACCAATGGTGGATTGGTGCCTGCAATGAACTTACAGTAGATAATCTGGATCCTATATCAAAAACTCCAGAATATAAATACTGTGCAGTTAAGGTTGAGGCACTAAAAGACCAACAAAAAGCTGAAAAGTATATTGATGATACTTATAAAGTTATGCGTAAAAAGTTGGGAATTGTAACTGCAAATTAGTTTAGAATGCTCTAAGATATTTTAAATTGAGAGTTAAGGATTAATGGTTATAGGATGATTTTCTTCTGTCATTGAACTGTACATTGTACTTAAGAATTGAAGATATAGTCTATATATTGTATAATCATATTATATCCATGTTAAAATTAAAATAATTTGTATTTCGGTTGGACAAATATTTATTTGTTTTTCAAGATGATAATATGACTTTTGGGGTGGAAAGTCCTTTGGGGACTTTCTACTTTTTTAAGTCAAAATAAGGAGGATATAATGGAAAAAACTTTATTAGATATCGTACTAATTCTTATATTTACAAAGATAGGTGGAATCATTAGTAGAAAATTAAAAATGCCAGAGGTTTTAGGGGCACTTATTGCAGGTGTAATACTTGGTCCTGTTGTTTTAAATATTGTCCAGTATGATGATAATATAAAACTTCTCTCAAATTTAGGAGTAATTATGCTCATGTTTCTTGCAGGTCTTGAAACCAATATTGAAGAGTTTAAAAAAGCAGGTTTATCTTCTTTTGTCATTGCCATGTGTGGTATTATTTTACCGCTTGTTTTAGGAACTTTAAGTGCATATATGTTTTTTAATAACTTTTTAGAGAATGTATTTGTTGGGGTTATTTTAACAGCTACTAGTGTGAGTATTACTGTGGAAACTCTTAAGGAACTTGGTAAGTTAAATACAAGGGCAGGTATAAATATATTAGGAGCGGCTGTAATAGATGATATATTAGGACTTATACTCATATCCATAGTGCTTGCGGTAGCACAAGGTTCTGGCTCTGGGGTATCATCTTCTGGAATAATGTCACTTGTTTTTGTATTTATAAAAATAGTTTTATTTTGCGGATTTTCTATATTGGGTATTGTGTACTTACCTAAGTATATAAATAAATTTACTAAAAATATAAAACCAGGAAAAGAAATGCTTACTTTTTCATTGGCCTTTGCACTTTTAATAGCTTGTATTGCAGAATATCTCGGCATAGCAGCTATTACAGGGGCGTATATATGTGGACTTGTACTTTCTTCTATTGAACATAAAAAATATTTAGAAAGAAATATTAAAGCAATTTCTTCTGGATTTTTGTCCCTTATATTTTTTGCAAGTGTAGGTATTGAAGCAAATTTAAAAGGTCTCAATTTAGAAGTACTCATTATTACTTTAGTTATGTTTATTATTGCAGTTGCCGGAAAAATAATTGGATGTGGTTGTGCAGCAAGAGCCCTTAAAATGAGTAAAAGTGAGTCTTTACAAATTGGAGTAGGCATGATATCTAGAGGTGAAGTTGCTATAATTACTGCAAATATAGGGCTGCAAAAAAATATTATATCAGAGGAAATATTTCTTCCAACTTTAATAGTTGTAATACTTACTACAATTGTAACTCCTGTGCTTTTAAAAATGGCCTTTTCTCACAAAAATGATTCTTTGTCTGAGCTAGATATTTAAATCGATTCACAATGCATAGTTCACAATTTTGGTAGATTTTTCTCCACTAATGCTATGAAAAATCTAAAAACTATAAGTAGTATGAACATTAAATTTTTAGATTTTCTGTGACAACAGAAAATCATCCTTAATTGTGCATCGTGCATTGTGAATTGTGAATTGATTAAAAAATCTGGACACTGTAGTAGAATACAATTATAATTTAGCTAAAGAGACAGAAAATCTGGAATTTGGATAAAGAAATATTAAAAAAAGGAGACGAGAGAAATGTATTATCTTATGTATGAAATTAAAAAATAATGACTTTTGGGAGATGGTATTGTGTTTAAGAAAATACGCAAGTTCATTGCAATAGCTGTGGTATGCGGAGTATTACTTTTAGGAAAAAATTGTTATGCTGCAGAGAATTATAAAATTTGGAATAATGATGCCACTTCTAATGTAGACAACAATAAAATATGGACAATAAGTTTTAACAAAGATGTTGATATAAATTCAGCAAAAAGCTCTATTAAAGTATATGAGCAGGACAATAATCAATCAGTAGCAGTTAATGTAGTGGGTTCAAAATCAGATGTTGTACAAGTTTCGCCTGAAAATCCATATACTTCTGGTGAAAAATATGTTTTGGTAGTAGGTAATAACTTAAAATCTACCGATGGTAAGCAATTAAATCAAGGAGTAAAATATAATTTTACAGTAAATGAACAAAGTAATTCTAATGGTGAAATTTTAATAGAAAATTATACTCAGTATTACAATGCTGTAAAAGATGTACTTTCTAATTATAAGGACACCCTGGTTTTAAATATAAGTAACTATGATAGAAATACTTATAATTTAGGTGTAATAGATAAGATTTTGAAAGACAATCCAAATTTAAGGGACTGGTATTCAAGTGCAGGAAGTAATGTTGAAGGTTCAAATCCTACTAAAATGACTATAAATTTTAAGTATGACGATACTAAGGAAAATTTAATAAAGAAGGAAAATGAAATACAGCAAAAAGTTACACAAATAGTAAGCAACGTTACAAATTCACAAATGAAAGACTATCAAAAAGAACTGGCACTTCACGATTATGTGGTAAACAATACAGAATATGATCAGAGGGCAGATACAGGAAATATGCCGGATGATTCCTATACTGCTTATGGAGTTTTAGTGAATAAAACAGCAGTTTGTCAGGGTTATGCAGATGCTATGGACAGGCTTCTTACAGCTGTAGGTATAGAATGTAAAATGGTAATAGGACAGGCAAATGATGGAGATGAATGGATAAGCCATGCCTGGAATATAGTAAAAATACAAGGTCAGTATTACCAATTAGATTCTACATGGGATGATCCTGTTACAAATGATGGATCCGATATTCTTTCTCATTCCTTTTTTAATATAACTGATTCTCAGATTTCAAAAAATCACCAGTGGGATAAATCAGACTATCCTGAATGCAATAGTACTGACTATAGTTTTGATAAGTTAAATGTAACGGAAAAAGACAGCTATGGTAATAATATAGAAGTTGTAGATAATTATAGTGATTTTTACAATGTATTAAAAAGCTATTTGATTAGTAAGCAAAAATCTTTTAGTATTAAAATATTAAACTTCAATTCTACACAGTATAATGTGGCAAAAACCCTAAAACAAATAGTTACCAAATACAGCATTTATGGAGACTATAGTTTAACCTACTATTCAGATGAAATATCAGGTGCAGAAGTTTTCACAATAATAAAATCCTAATTGTAAAAAAGGGACTGTTGCAATAGCAATTTTTTAGGAATCAATTACCCACACTTATTGAGCAAATACCTATGCATGTTATAAATCAAATAGAATTTCTTTTAACTAAATTATTGCAGTATACTTGAAATGAATTATATTATTGTAAAGGTTTATATAAATGGCATATAATTTATAAATGTTAGACAATATTATTTTCAGGAAAAAGAATACTTGAAATATGAGCAAAATAATATACTTTGTAAGGAGAATGAAAATTATAAACTTCTAAATAGTAATATGAGCCAACAAATACTTAAAGAAGTTGATGGAAGTTTTAAATCATTCTTTGGATTATTAAAATTAGCTAAAAAAGGTAAGTATGATTTTAGGTCTATAAAATTACCTCACTATCTTGAAAAAGATAGTTTCACAACATTAGTTATAGGCTTTGTTAGAATAAAAGACAATATGTTAATTATGCCTTATTCTAATACTTATAAAAAAACTCATAAACCTATTGAGATTAAAGTACCTCCAATCTTATTAGATAAGAAAATAAAGGAGATTAGAATAATACCTAAATTTAAAGCAAGGTTCTTTGAAATTCAATACACATATGAAAATATTGAAACTCAAAGGGAATTAGATAACACAAAATCACTTGCAATTGATATAGGTCTTAATAATCTTGCTACTTGTGTAACAAGTGAAGGTAAATCTTTCATATTGGATGGTAAAAGACTTTATACCAATAGGGAATATTAAAGAAAAACTTGAGTATCTTTGTGAAATGTATGGGATCAACTTTGTAAAACAAGAAGAAAGCTACACTTCAAAGGCAAGTTTTTTCGATAATGATGTAATACCTAAATACAATCCTAATGCATCAAAGGAATATGAGTTCAGTGGTAAAAGGATAAAAAGAGGACTATATCAAACTAAAACAGGGTATAAACTAAATGCAGACGTTAATGGAGCATTAAACATATTAAAGAAAAGTAGCGTTGTGGACTTAACCGTCCTATACAGTAGTGGCGAAGTGGATACGCCTGTTAGAATAAGGATAGCATAGACTATCAATCTTCTATACGAAGCCCCATAACCTTGTGGGTGGGGAGATTCACAAAACTAAATTAAAAAGGAGTTTTAACACATGAAATTTAAAACAATTTTTAGTAAATTATTAGTGGTTATTATGGCTGTAACTGTAGTTTTATCTGTTTCAGGCAATAGAGTTTATGCAGATGCATATAAAGTTGTGACATTAGGAGGAGATCTTACAGATAAGCAAAAAGAAGATATGCTTAAGTATTTTGGAGTTACTAGGCAAGATGCTAATGTAATAGATGTTAACATAGATGAGGAGAAAAAGTATTTAGGTGATGTAGCAAGCAGTGATAAGATAGGTACAAAGTCTATATCTTGTTCTTATGTAGAACCAACGTCAAGCGGTGGATTAAATGTATCTACAAATAATATATATTGGGTAAGCAGCAGTATGATAAAAAATGCACTCATTACTGCAGGAATAAAAAATGCAAATGTTAAGGCATCGGCTCCTTTTAATGTATCAGGAACGGCAGCTCTTACGGGAATTTTAAAGGGATTTGAAAATAGTGCAAGTGGCACTAAGATTGATGAAGATAAGAAGAAAGCTGCCAATGATGAATTGGTTACTACAGGGGAGTTAGGAGATAAGATAGGAAAAGATAAGGCTGCAGGTGTAATGAATGATATAAAAACACAAGTGGTTAAAGATAAGCCTAAAACTGAAGAAGGAGTAAAAAAGATAGTTGAAAATGTAACTAATAACTATAACTTAAATTTGAGTTCGGGAGACATTGATAAAATAACTAAAGTTATGAATAAAATAAATGGTTTAAATTTGAACTTTGGAGATATAAAAGGTCAGTTAGGTAGTGTTGCAGATCAGCTAAAGGGTGCTTTATCTAGTGAACAGACCCAGGGATTTTTTACTAAACTTATTAATGCAGTTAAAAACTTTTTTTCTAACCTATTTTAATATAGTTAAGAATTGAGAGTGGATAATTGAGAGTTAAGGATGATTTTTTTCCGTTAAAACTACAGAAAAATAAAATTAACAGTTGACAATAAAAATAAATTATACTATACTTACAACATGATAATTTTTAAATAAAAGCTTAGATAGGGATTAGTAAAGTTGTATTGTATTTGAAGAGAGTGGTGTAAGGTGTAAATCCACATATAGTACATTTTGAACTCGCCCTGGAGTTGCAGGTTGAAATTATAGTAAGCTGAGCCGGTGAAAGCCGTTATTAAATTGAGTAAAAATTTGGATGGTACCGCGAACAGACTTCTCGCTCCAAGAGAAGCCTGTTTTTATATTATAATTTTGTGGTACTTAAAAATTTAAAATAAGAAAACTGTGATAGGAAATAGTAAATGTGATATACATTTTAAAGAGAGTGGGCATTGGTGAAAACCCATAAATGTTGCATATTGAACTCATCCTGGAGTTATAGGCTGAAATTATAGTAAGCTGTATCGGCAAATGTCGTTATTGTATTGAGTAAAAATTTGGGTGGTACCGCGAACAGACCTCTCGCCCCAAGAGAGGTCTGTTTTTTTTATACCCCTAAATATTAAAACAAATTGAAATAGGAGTTTTTTTACTGGCCAATAAAAAACTTGTGTTATATAAAAATAAATTTAGGAGGATTTAATCATGAGAAAGATAAATATATTTGATACTACACTTAGGGATGGAGAACAGACACCAAATGTTAGTTTAAACATAAAAGATAAACTTACTATTGCAAAGCAGCTTCAAAAGTTATCTGTAGATGTTATAGAAGCTGGATTTCCAATTGCTTCGAAGGGAGATTTTGAAGCAGTTAAGGCTATTGCACAAAATATACAAGGGCCTGTAATAGTGGGCCTTGCAAGATCTGTAAAAGGTGATATATCTAAAGCCTGGGAAGCTCTTAAATATTCTAAAAAACCTAGAATCCATGTCTTTATTGCAACATCGGATTTGCATATGAAATACAAACTTAAAATGGAACCTGATGAAGTTTTAAAAGAGGCAGTGGAAATGGTAACTTATGCAAAAAGTTTGTGCCCTAGTGTAGAATTTTCTCCAGAAGATGCTACAAGGACTAGACCTGAGTTTTTATATAAAGTAGTGGAAGCTGTTATAGATGCAGGGGCAGACGTGGTGAATATACCAGATACAGTAGGATATACTACTCCAAGTGAATATGGAGCATTTATAAAAGGTATTAAAGATAATGTGCCAAATATAGATAAGGCAATAATAAGTGTTCACTGTCATGATGACTTAGGTCTTGCCGTGGCAAACTCCCTGGCAGCTATTGAAAGTGGAGCACAGCAGATTGAATGTGCAGTAAATGGCTTAGGGGAGAGAGCAGGAAATGCAGCACTTGAAGAAATAGTAATGGCAATTAAAACTAGGTCTGATTGTTTTAACTGTGAAACAGGTATTATAACAGAAGAAATAACAAGGACCAGCAGTCTTGTAAGCCATATAACAGGAGTACAGGTTCAAAATAACAAAGCTGTAGTAGGTGCAAATGCCTTTGCTCATGAATCAGGTATTCATCAACATGGTGTTTTGAATTGCAGAGAAACTTATGAAATTATGACCCCTGAATCTGTAGGACTTAAGAAAAGCTTAATAGTACTTGGAAAACATTCAGGGAGACATGCTTTTGTAGAACGTCTTGAGGAACTGGGATATAAAAATTTAAGTAAAGAAAAAATAGATCAAATATTCAAAGCGTTCAAAGATTTGGCCGATAAAAAGAAGCATGTTTCAGATGAAGATATAGAAAGTCTTGTAAAAAATGAAATTTTTCAGGTTCCTGAAGTGTTTAACTTAAAAAATTATCAGGTTTCTACAGGAAACACTGTAATGTCAACTTCTACTGTAGAAATAGAATACAATGGGAAAAATATAAAAGAAGCTTCCTGTGGAGATGGACCTGTAGATGCTACTTTTAAGGCCATTGAAAAAGCTATAGGAATTGACGTTACATTAAATGATTATTTTATAAAATCTGTAGGATATGGCAAAGATGCATTAGGAGAAGCTACTGTAAAGATTGAAAAAGAAGGTAAGGTTTTTTCTGCTAAGGGAGTGAGTACAGATATAGTAGAGGCAAGTGGTAAAGCTTTCATAAATGCTATGAATAAAATTCATTATGAAAGTTCTCTAAAAAAAGATGAAGAATGTTAATATAAATTTTGATAGGAGTTGATAAACATGGGCATGACCATGACGCAAAAAATACTAGCTTCCCATGCAAAAGTGGATGAAGTAAAGGCTGGACAATTAATAAAAGTTAAACTGGATTTAGTACTTGGAAATGATATAACAACACCAGTAGCTATAAATGAATTTAATAAGGTTGGCATTGATAAGGTCTTTGACAAAAATAAAATAGCTATCGTTCCGGATCATTTTACACCAAATAAAGATATAAAATCTGCCGAGCAGTGTAAGTGTGTAAGAGAATTTGCAAAAAAAATGGAGATTAAAAATTATTTTGAAGTTGGCAGAATGGGAATAGAGCATGCTCTAATTCCTGAAAAAGGTCTGGCAGTTTGTGGAGATGTAATAATAGGTGCAGATTCTCATACCTGTACTTATGGAGCACTAGGTGCTTTTTCCACAGGAGTGGGCAGTACAGACATGGCAGCAGGTATGGCCACAGGAGAAGCATGGTTTAAAGTACCTGAAGCTATAAAATTTGTACTGAAGGGAAAGCTAGCCAAATGGGTAAGTGGAAAAGATGTAATTCTCCACATTATTGGAATGATAGGAGTGGATGGTGCACTTTATAAATCTATGGAATTTACAGGTGAAGGAGTAAGTTCACTTACTATGGATGATCGTTTCACTATATCTAATATGGCAATTGAAGCTGGAGCTAAAAATGGAATTTTTCCAGTAGATGAAAATACTATAAAATATGTGAAAGAACATTCAAAGAGAAATTACACTGTATATGAAGCGGATCAAGATGCTGAGTACAGCAAGGTTATAGAAATAGATTTATCTAAAATTCGTCCTACGGTAGCATTTCCTCATATACCTGAAAACACAAAAACTATTGATGAAGTGGGGGACATAAAGATAGACCAGGTTGTCATAGGTTCATGCACTAATGGTAGAATAGGAGACCTTAGGGCGGCAGCTAGCATTTTAAAAGGAAGGAAAGTAAATGGAAATGTAAGGACTATTGTTATACCTGCTACTCAAGCTATATATCTTCAGGCAATGAAAGAAGGACTTATTGAAATATTCATAGAAGCAGGAGCAGTAGTAAGTACACCTACCTGCGGGCCTTGTCTTGGTGGACATATGGGAATATTGGCAGAAGGAGAAAGGGCAGTCTCAACTACCAATAGAAATTTTGTAGGTAGAATGGGACATATAAAAAGTGAAGTATACCTGGCAAGCCCAGAAGTAGCAGCAGCTTCATCAGTAACAGGTAAAATTTCATCACCAGAGGAGGTAGTAAAATGATAAAGGGAAAGGCAATTAAGTATGGAGATAACGTGGATACAGATGTTATAATTCCAGCTAGATATTTAAATACCAGTGATCATAAGGAACTTGCTTCTCATTGTATGGAGGATATAGACAAAGATTTTTCAAATAAAATAAGCGAAGGAGATATAATGATAGCTGGTAAAAATTTTGGGTGTGGTTCTTCAAGGGAACATGCACCTATAGCTATTAAAGCTTCTGGGATAAGCTGTGTAATAGCTGAGACTTTTGCCAGAATATTTTTCAGAAATTCCATAAATATAGGACTTCCTATAATGGAATGTGAAGAAGCTGCAAAGGATATAGAGGAAAATGATGAAATATCTGTAGATACAGTCTCTGGAATAATTACAAATATAACTAAAAATAAAACCTATAAAGCTGTTCCTTTTCCTGAATTTATGCAAAAAATCATAAAATCAGAGGGACTTATAAATTATATAAAAAAAGAGGTGGAAAACAAGTGAAGATAGCAATAATACCAGGAGACGGAATTGGAAAAGAAATAATTGCACAGGCAAAAAAGATGTTAAAGGCGGCCTCTTTAAAATACAAGTTTGATTTTGAATGTGAGGAAGTACTTTTAGGTGGTGCTGCAGTAGATGCCACAGGAGTACCCCTTCCAGATAAAACTGTTGAAGTTTGCAAAAAAAGTGATGCTGTACTTTTAGGTGCAGTAGGAGGACCTAAGTGGGATAGTTTGCCTAGCAAGCTTAGACCAGAAGCTGGTCTTTTAGGTATAAGAAAAGCCCTTGGTGTATTTGCAAATTTAAGACCTGCCATACTATTTCCAGAGCTTATATCAGCTTCAAATTTAAAACCGGAAGTACTTGGCGGCGGCCTAGATATTATGATAGTCAGAGAATTAATAGGTGGAGCGTATTTTGGGGAGAAAAATAGAATAGATATAGAAGGTGGAAAAAAAGCTTGGGATACTATAAGTTATACCAGTTTTGAAATAGATAGAATTACTAGAAAAGCTTTTGAAATTGCAAGAAAGAGAAATAACAGGCTTACTTTGGTAGACAAGGCTAATGTACTCGAGAGTTCCAAGCTGTGGAGAGAAGTAGTAGGAAATATAGCAAAGGAATATGAGGATGTAGAAATAAACTACATGTACGTGGACAATGCTTCCATGCAGCTTATAAGAGATCCTAAACAATTTGATGTGATTTTAACTGAAAATATGTTTGGAGACATTTTAAGTGATGAAGCTTCAATGCTTACAGGTTCCCTTGGAATGCTGCCTTCTGCAAGTGTAAGGGGAGATTCTTTTGGACTGTATGAGCCTGTACATGGTTCTGCGCCGGATATTGCGGGACAGGATAAGGCAAATCCAATTGGAACAATTATGAGTGTTGCCATGATGCTTAAGTATAGTTTTGATATGGAAGAAGCCTATGTGGATATAAAAAATGCCATATCTAAAGTGCTTAAAGAAGGTTATAGAACAGGTGATATTGCACTTGAAGGGTCAAAATTAGTTGGCACAGAAGAAATGGGAGACTTAATAGTTAAGAATTTATAATGTAGAGTTTCTAAGTAGAAAGTTTACTTATACCAGCCATATACTAACAAAAATCATCACACTAAAAACTTTTTATAAGTCTTAAGTTCGGTATTTTGAAAATCTAAAGAAGCTTATATAAACTCGTACCTCAGACACATATAAGCTTCTAAGATTTTCTAAAATACCTCACTAAGACTTATAAAAAAAGTTTTTAAGTGTGATTTCCATTTTGTTAGTATATTTTATGTATAAGTTAAAATTTCAATTAGAATTACTATAGAATTTATAAATTATGTTCCAATTATTAGGATTGGTGTGTATCAAACATTAGTTATTAATATATTTCTAATAGTTGAGCTAAAACCTATAATGTTTCTAACTTAAAAATAAAACTTATACGCAGAAATATTTTACAATAAACAAACACATTTAAATATTTTGTGTATAAGTCTTAGTAGGAAATTTGTAAAAAAACTTAGACCTTTTGAATTGTTCGAGGTACGAGTTTTCAAAAGGCCTTAGTTTTTATAAATTTTCTTCTTAGACTTATCAAAATATTTAACTGTGCTTGTGGTTGTAAAAATATTCGGAGTATAAGTTCTATTTTTTGCTTAGAAACGCTATAGAGTAATTTACCTCAATTGATAGCTATATTGCCCATCTTTCTCCACATTGTAAAAATCAGAATAATCTATGTCAAAAATATTTTTATGGATATTACTTATATTTATTTTATTTTTTATGAGATATCCTAGTACGCCGCAGTAAGATATATCTCCAACTAGCAGTGCACCATAGATTATTCCATTTTTGTGAATTATTTTTTCATAAATTCCGTCCATTTCTAGTGTATCCACAACATAATTATCATCTGGTAGATTTACATTTCCAAGGGATACGCAGGGAAGGTTAAATAAATTTATTGAATTTTTCATACCGAAATTGTCAGTTAACTCTTTATTTATAGATGTCATATTGTAAGCAGCGGTTATTCCCTGCTTTACTGCTATAGGCCATATAGGAGCTGTAAAGGTAACGTCTCCTGCAGCGTATATATTATCTGCAGTTGTTTTACAATGATTGTCTATAACAATGCCCTTTTCAACTTTTATCCTGCTGTCTTTTATGAAATTGATGTTTGGTCTAACTCCGGCAGCAACTATTATCATGTCACAATTTATAGTAGTGGAATTTGACAATACTGCCTTACTTACAAATCCATTCTTATTTAAAATTACTTTTTCCAATTTGGTTGAAGTGAATATATCTATGCCTTTCTTTTTCATTAACTTTTCATATATGGAGGATGCGGTTTTGTCTAGTTGAAGGGGAAGAATCTTATCTCCCATTTCTACAACCGAAATCCTTACATTTTTTGACATAACACCTAAAAGAGCATCAATTCCTACAAGTCCTGCACCAAGTATTACTACATTTTTTGCGCTTTTCAGCTTATTTTCTATAGCAGTTACATCTTCAAAATTTCTAAGAGAGTATACTCCTTTAGCTTCCCTTAAATTTTTAACAGGGGGAATAAAGGAAGAAGCACCAGAGGCTATAAGAAGTTTGTTAAATTTATAGGTGGTATTATTTTCAAGTATGACTTTTTTGCTGTCAATATCTATGCTGCGTACATCTACATTTTTTATCCAATCGATATCGTTTTTTTCAAAGAAATCAGGCTCTGTAAAGTTTATTGTTTCTAAATTTCTACTTCCATCAAGTACCCTGTGAAGCATACATCTTGAATAAACTGCATTATCTTTTGAAATAACAGTTATTTTGGAATGTTTATCTAACTTTCTTAAAGTTTTAGCAGCGTTTATTCCAGCAGCACTGGCCCCTATTATTATATATTTTGTGTGAAGTAATAGTTTTATTAAACCTTTCATAGAAGCCCAGCCCCCTTTTCAAGATAAATTGCTCCTGTTGGACAATTTTCAATGCATCTAGGTGTATCTTTATCACCACACAGGTCACATTTAACTACTTTACTTTTAGTTTCAGTATCTGGTTTTAGCACTCCATAAGGGCATGACATGACGCACATAAAACAGCTGGCACATTTATGCTCATCATAGGATACTATACCTGTTTCAGGGTCTTTAGTCATGGCACCGCTCATGCAGGTCATTACACATTCAGGTTCGTCACAGTGGCGGCAAAATATAGGAAGCTTGTTTCCATTCTCATCTTTAGATATATGATTTCTACTTTCAAGAAATTTATTGCTAAGATCCAAGTCAGAAAAAGATTTCCCATTTTCATTGTGTTCTGCCATACAAGCTAAAGTACAATTTAAACATCCGGTGCATAAATCTTTATTTATCATTATTCTTTTCATAAAAGCACACCTTCCAATTTTAATTAAGGCCCAAACTTTTTCGCCTTGCAATTATGATTTCTTCTAGCTTGTCTGCAGCTTTTACTACATCATCTTCTACTATTAATTTTCCGCCTGTTAGATTTTCCATATCTTCAGTTAAAACTTTTGTTACCACTTTACTTCCACCAATAAAAGGAGATATAGCAAGGTGAAGTGGGAGTCCAAGGGCAAGACCAAAACTTCCATCTGCCAATGCTTGTTCTTCAAGCCATTGAGGCGCAGAAAGCACAAGTGGGAGCTGTGGAATATCTATTTTTAAATATTCTGCTAGTTCTTTTGCTACAATTTCTAATCTTCCAATAGCAAGACATGGACCAAAATTTAGTACAGGTGGTATTCCTAGACTCTTGCATACTTCTTTTAAGCTATCTCCTGCAAGTTCAGCAGCTCCTGGAGACATAAGTCCTACATTTTCAAGGCCACCACTTGAACAACCTGCAGAAAGTACAATTATATTTCTCTTTATAAGTTCTTTTGTAAGTTCTACTGTAAATACATCGTGACCTTTGGCAGTTAAGTTTGAACAACCTACTATTCCAGCAACACCTTTGATTTTTCCAGCAGCAATTAGGTCTACTAGAGGTTTCCAGCTGCCTCCTAAGAAGGATTTTAAGGAAACTTCACTTACACCTGTTATTACGTCATCAAAGCCATGGTTTTTAGGAATATTCATTTTGACTTTAGATCTTCTTTCCTTGTAACTTTCAATAGCTGTATCTATAATATGGCTGCTTATTTTTTCTCTATCTTTAAAGGAATATTCTACGTATTCTGCATTTGATTTTTTACAAACATCATCTATACATATCATTTTAACCATGAACTTATCAGCTATTGGTTCGATGCCAGGAAGAGTACAGTTAAATTCAGATACTATTGTATCTATGCCTCCAGTTGCTATTAAGGCTTCACTTGTAAAGTTATTTCCTGCATGACCGGAGAAAACATCAGTGTAGTATTTTCCTCTTAACTGTAAATCCTGTCCTACACAGGTGCATCCAACTAATTTGAATCCTTTAGCACCAACTGCTTGGGCTTTTTTTACAGCTTCAGGTTTTATAAGTTCTTCTTGAAGGTTGGCAATCATGGAATGCTGATGACCTGTTATCATCAAATTTATATAATCCGTATCTACAACTTTAAAACCAACTTTTGCAGGTCTTATAGCGGGTTCACCTAAAATTATGTCATTTAATAAATTTGTAAGGGTAAGTCCGTAAATTCCAGTGGATATTCCAAGTTTTAAACAGTTTAGAAGCATATCTACAGGGTCACTGTTTAGATTTGTAGAAGTTTTTACTATACCATCAAAAACTTCTGATTTTGCACCGCCAGGCATTATATTTAATTTGTTCCAATTCTCTAGTCTGGGTGCATAAGCCAATTTATTTATAACTTCCATTTTTTCAAACTTTGGTTTGTATAAGTCTTTTAATACGGCATCAGCTACTAGTACAGCTTTTTTATGCGGGTCAGATTCTGTTATACCAAGTTTTTCTGCCAGAGAGTTGAGTGCGTTTGGTCCTTTTATTTCTCCACCAGTTTCACCTACGGATTTTACGTTTCTAGCTGTATTTTCGACTATATGGATATAACATCCACTGCCGGCAGCTACAGCTCTAAGAAAGTTTCTTGCAACTATGGTATCAGCATTAGCACCACATACTCCTCTTGGAGCTTTAGGTGTTATCCTGCAGGGACCGTTTGCACAGAGTTTGCAGCATACTCCTAGCTGACCAAAACCACATTTAATACTTTGGCTTTCTACCCTATGATGAGAAGTTTCTACACCATCTAGAGAACCTATAAATTTTTCAAGTACCTTATCTGCTGATTTACAAATTTTGTTATTTGACATAATAAAACCTCCAAAATATATTATTTGAGTATACTATTAAATTTTCAAAATCATTTGTCAAAGCTAAATTGAAATACAATAAATTTAGTAGTTTAAAAATACTAATTAATATTACTTATTTATAACTATCACTAACTATGAGATAATTATTATTCAATAACAATAATATAAATCTTTTCGGCTTTCTTGTCAATACAAAATACAAAATAATTTTCGTGAATAATAAGTTTAATTTACTTAAAAATTTATTTATATTGATATAATAGAAGAATGGATGTATTAAGAGTTAAGAGACCTAAATTAATGCACAATTCACAGTCTACAATGCACAAGTATAGTTGATTTTTAATTGTGAATTGATTGCTGTGTATAAATCTAGCTTCCACTTAGAAATCTCATAAATATAAAGGAGTAAAAATATATGACGAAAATTTCGTTTAATGAATTGGGTATAAATGAAGAAATAGCAGAAGGACTAAAAAAAGAAGGTATTGAATATGCTACAGAAATACAATGTAAAGCCATTCCAGAAGCTCTTTTAGGTAAAGATATAGTAGGAGAATCAGAAACAGGTAGTGGAAAAACTCTAGCTTATATTGCCCCTATATTTCAAAAAATCCATTTTGAAAGTAAAGATGTTCAGGCATATATACTTGCACCTACACATGAACTTGCAATTCAAATATATAATGTAATAAAGAACTTAGCTGACAATTCAGATATTCCAGTTAGGTCTGCAGCTATAATAGGAAATGTAAATATAAAAAGACAGGTGGAAATTTTAAAAAGTGAAAAGCCGAATATAGTAGTGGGTTCTACAGGAAGAATACTTCAACTTATTAAAATGAAAAAGTTAAAGTCTCATACTGTTAAGACCATTGTAGTAGATGAAGCTGATAAACTTTTAGATAAAAATAATATAAATGATGTTAAAGCTATAATAAAAACTACATTAAAAGAAAGACAGCTAATGTTTTTTTCAGCTACTATAGATGATAGAACTTTAGACATAGCTAGGGACTTGATGAAAGATTATAAATTTATAAAGGCAGAACAAACAACTTCTATGAATGAAAATATACAACATATGTGTTTTAAATGTGAAGAAAGAGATAAAATATTAATTCTAAGAAAGCTTGTGCATATATTAAATCCAAAGAGAGCCATTGTATTTGTAAATAAACCAGATGAAATAGAAATGCTTACGGAAAAATTAAAATACCATAAATTAAAAGCAGAAGCTATATATGGAACTGCAGACAAGGAAGCGCGCAAAAGAGCTTTGGAAAGTTTTAAACTGGGTAAAATTAATTTATTAGTAGCTTCAGATATAGCAGCTAGAGGACTTGATATAGAAGATGTAGATTATGTTTTCAGTTATGATATACCAGAAAAGGCTGACAGTTATTTACATAGAGCAGGGAGAACAGCAAGAGCTGGCAAGGAAGGTACATCTATATGCATAATCACAAATAGAGAGCAGAAATTTTTAAAACAATATGAAAAGGCATTTGATATAAAAATAGATTTAAAGGATATGTACAAGGGAAAAATAATAAAACATAGGGCGTAGTTCAAATATGATGGACATTTCTATTTAGAATAATATGGATGCGAAAACAGGAAATTAACCAATTAAAAAAGTAAAAATGATTTTTTATAGATTCCAATAGAATAAAATTTATATGACATTTTTTAAAAATAAATTTGCATAATTTAAATATTACTTATATAATAATTTTGAAGTTAACTACCTTCTTTTTTGAGAAGGTTTTTTTTCGTAAATATAATGGAAATGTATGAAAGGGGAAATTTTATGGAGGGCAAAGAAAGAAATGTCTATGATGTAAACTCATTGACTTCATTGGAGAAACTTGAACCAGTACGTGTTAGACCGGGAATGTATATAGGTTCCACTGGTAGTAAAGGTCTCCATCATTGCATATGGGAGCTTTTGGACAATGCTATAGATGAAATTTCCAATGGATTTGGAGACAAGGCGTATGTTACTTTAAATAAGGACGGCAGCGTGTCGGTCCAAGATAACGGGAGAGGAATACCTACGGGAATTCATCCTGTAAAGAAAAAAAATGGAGTCGAAATGGTATTTACTGAACTTCATACAGGAGGGAAATTCAATAATTCAGTGTACAAAACTTCAGGAGGTCTTCATGGTGTAGGGGCAGCAGTAGTGAATGCTCTGTCTACTTGGATGGAAGTAGAAGTCAGGCAAAAGGGGCATATATATAAACAAAGATTTGAATACGCCTATGATAAATCATTGAAGAAAAATATGCCCGGTACACCAGTAACGGCTATTAAAATAATAGGAGATACAGATGATACTGGTACTAAAGTAACATTTATGCCTGATAACAAAGTATTTTCAACAACTGATTTTAAAATTGATGTAATAGATGAAAGGTTAAAAGAGTTAGCTTTCCAAAATAAAGGTATAACTTTAAAATTAATTGATAATACAGGAGAAGAAAGCATAGAAAGGGAGTACCATTCAGAGAGGGGACTTCTGGATTTTATAGATTATTTAAATGAAAGCAAAACACCTGTTCACAAGGAGCCGATATTATTTGAAGGAGAAAGAAAAATAAATGATTTGAGTATGTATGGAGAGGTATGTATACAATTTACAGACTCTACTACATATCATATAGCAAGTTATGTAAATAATATTCCTACTACGGAATCTGGAACCCACGAAAGCGGATTTAAAACAGGTATGACAAGAGCTTTCAAAGAGTGGGCTAAAAAGTTGAATTTACTGAAAGAAAAAGATAAGGAATTCGAGGGGGATGACCTAAGAGAAGGGATGACAGCTATAGTTAAGATAAAAATAACTAATCCTATATTTGAAGGTCAAACCAAGACAAAACTTGGAAATACGGAGGCCTACACTATGATGAATGATCTTGCCTATACAAAGCTTTCAGAATGGGTAGAAGATAATAAAGAGATAGCATCTACTATAATAAATAATGCTATCCATGCTGCCGCAAGAAGAGAGAAGATAAAAAAGATAAATGATGCGGAAAAGAAAAAGATAGGTAAAGGTGCAGCTCCTCTTGCAGGAAAAGTTGCTGTATGTACATTAAAGGATTCTTCAAAATGTGAATTTATAGTAGTTGAAGGTGATTCTGCCGGCGGCTCTGCAAAACAGGCCAGAGACAGAAGATTTCAGACTATAATGCCTTCTAAGGGTAAAATTATGAATACGGAAAAGCAGAAGCTTGAAAACGTCCTTGGAAGTGAAGAACTTAAGATATTTAATACTGCTATAGGTACTGGCATACTTGAAAATTATAATGAAAGTGATTTAAGGTATGATAAAATTATAATTTTAAGTGATGCAGATGTGGATGGATATCATATAAGGTCTCTTTGGATGACTTATATATATAGATATATGAGACAGCTTATTTCAAATGGTCACCTTTATATAGCACTGCCGCCCCTTTATAAAGTATATAAGCAGAATAAAGGCAAAGAGGTAATTAAGTATGCCTATAGTGATGAGAAACTGGCAGATGCAAAAAAGCAAATAGGAAAAGGTGTCCTTGTGCAGAGGTATAAGGGACTTGGTGAAATGAATCCAGATCAATTATGGGAAACTACTTTAAATCCTGAAACGAGAACACTGCAGCAAATAACTATAGATGATGCTGCTAAAGCTGAAAAGATGGTATCACTTTTAATGGGAGATGTAGTTGCACCTAGGAAAAAATATTTGTATAAGTATGCACAATTTTAGACAATTCACAGTTCACAATTCATAATTCACAGTTGCTGAAATTTCACAGCTGAGACTGAAAGAATCGGAGGAAATGGATTTGGTTAAGAACACAGTAATTCCAAAAGATAAAAATATAATAAAAATTCCTATAGAAGAAGCTATGCCGGATAATTATCTTCCTTATGCAGTAGAAGTGGCAAAGGACAGGGCGCTTCCTGACGTTAGAGATGGATTAAAACCTGTACATAGAAGGATAATATATGGTTCATATATGTTAAAGGCATTTCCAGACAAACCTTACTATAAATCTGCTAGGATAGTAGGAGACATACTTGGAAAATATCATCCCCATGGAGATACTTCCGTATATGATGCCATGGTAATACTAGCCCAAAATTTTACAACTAGAATGCCAATTATAGATGGTCATGGAAATTGGGGAAGTCAGGATGGAGATAGTGCAGCTGCCATGCGTTATACAGAAGCAAGACTTACACCTATTGCTATGGAAATGATAAGAGATATAGAAAAAGGTGTAGTAAATATGGTGGACAATTATTCTGGCTCTGAAAAGGAACCGGAAGTTCTTCCTGCAAGATATCCAAACTTACTTGTAAATGGAGCTTTTGGAATAGCCGTAGGTCTTGCTACTAACATACCGCCACATAATTTAAGAGAAGTAATAGATGCAACTGTAGCATATATTGATAATCCAGATATAACTGTAGAAGAACTTATGAATTATATAAAAGGACCGGATTTGCCTACAGGAGGAATAATTATAGGTAAGAAGTCCATGATTTCAGCCTATGAAACAGGAGAAGGGAAAGTTACATTAAGGGCCAAGACTTCCATAGAGGAATTGGACAGCGGAAGACTTGGAATAGTTATTACAGAGTTCCCTTATAGAAGGAGTAAGGCAAAATTACTTCAGGTGATTTCTGAAATGACTGCAGACAAAAGGTATGCAAAGGCACTAGAACCTATATCAGACATAAGGGATGAATCTGACAGAGATGGTATAAGAGCAGTAATAGAGTTTAAAAAATCTACAGATATGAAACTGGCTCAGAAGATTTTAAAATATTTACTAAAAAAGACGGATCTTCAATGCAACATATCTTTTAACATGGTAGCCCTAGCAGATGGAAAGCCAATAACTATGGGGTTAAAACTCATATTGAAATATTATGTGGAATACCAAAAGGAAATTATAACAAAAAGAACTAAAAGGGAATTGGAAGAAGCAAAAAAGAGATTTCATATTGTAGAGGGATTTATAAAAGCTCTTAGCATAATGGATGAAATTATAAAGACTATTAGAAGTTCTAAATCCAAAAAAGATGCTGCTTCAAACCTTATGAAACAGTTTGATTTTACATACCCACAGTCGGAAGCTATATTGGAGCTTATGCTGTACAGGCTCACTGGACTTGAAATAGACTCTTTTGAAAAAGAGCATGCAAAACTTTTGAAAATTATAAAAAAGCTCACTAAAATATTGGAAAGCGAGAAGGAAATTCTGAAAGTTATAAAAAAGGAACTTATTGAAGTTAAAGAAAAGTATGGAGACGATAGAAGAACTGCTATTGTTGAAGAAGATGAAAAGGCAAAAATAGACGTAGATGAAATTATAATTGATGAAGATGTAGTTATTACTATGTCAAAAGAGGGATACATAAAGAGGAACTCTTTGAAAAGTTATAATCGTTCCAGTGGAAAAGTTGAAGATATAGAATATAGAGAAGGAGATTTCAACGAGTATTTTATAAATTCCAGCACAAAAGATACCCTTATGTTCTTTACAGATTCCGGTGATATGTACAGGATTAGAGGAATGGATATCCCTGAGTTTAAGTGGAAGGAAAAAGGAGAAAAGCTGGATAATTTAATAAAGGGAATTAATTTAGAAGAGAATCATATAATTGCAGTGTACAGTATAAAAGATTTTAATTTGCGAAAGGATTTTATATTTTTTACTAGTATTAGTGGAATAAAAAGAACAGGAATTGAATCATTTATTACAAATTATACAAAGCTTATGGCATTAAAATTAAAAAATGGAGAAAAAGTTATAGGTGTAAAAGTTGTTGATAGAAGCACAAAGATAGAATTTATAAAAGTAGAAACTAAATTCGGACTTGATTTTACTGTAAGAAGTCCAGAACTTAATTTGGAAGATAGAAATATAGTTACTACACCACTTGTTACATTACAAGGAGAAGATTTTGCAGTGAAAATGGACTTTTCAACGGAGCTAGAATATAAAAAGTTTTATATAAACATAAATAAGTCTGGTACAATTAAAATTTTAAATTCAGGAAGATCTTCTAAAAATGTATTTACTAATTCTTTAAGTTACATATTGATATTTATGTTAGATGGAGAAGTTTTTTCTATACCTGCTTTTATGCTCCAGAATATAGATAATAGTGGCATGGATATTAAGGTACTTATGGGAAATATAGATGTAGGTAATATACTAAAGATAATTTCTGTGGAGGATTTTGATTGTGGATATGTATACTTTTTTACCCGATACGGTATGGTAAAAAAGACGGCCTTAATGGAATTTAAACAGAGTGCAGGATGGTCTATTGCTTATAAATTTAAGGATAAAAAAGATTCCCTTGTAAATGTAGAATACAGTGACAAGGAAGAAATAGAAATATTTTTAATAACTGAAAAGGGAATGGGAATAAAGTTTAAGGCAAATACCGTAAGCACTATGGGAAAGTTAGCTGCAGGTGTTACAGCTATAAGCCTAAAGGAAGACGATAGGATATCATATTGTTTTCTTATAGATAGTGATGATAGCAAAGATTATAAGCTAAACTTAATTTCTGAAAAGGGAAACAAAGAGCAGATAAATTTAAAAGACGTAGTCCTTCAAAATAGAGCAGGAAGAGGCAAAAGTATTATGCTAATAGTTATGGATGACAAGATTAAAAAAGTTTATTAAGGATTAATTTGTAATATATATCATATTTTTATAAATCCTCCAATATAATATATTAAATTACAAAGGTAGAGAAAGGAGAGCCACTATTAAAAGAACCAATGTAACTGGTTCGGATAAAGTATGGCTCTTTTTTGTAGATATGAAAATAATTTAAATTCACTAGATATTGTAATAATAAATATGCTAATTTTGTTATCTAAAATGTAATCAGTTTCTTGTAGTGAGTTGCAATTACTCATTATAACATTGATGTTAATTTAAATTAACATAAATAATAATCTAGGAGGAGTAATAAATGTCACATGTATTAGCAGAATTTATAGGTACTGCATTGCTTGTATATTTAGGAGATGGTGTTTATGCTAACTGTAATCTTACTAAAAGTAAAGGACAAAACTCTGGGTGGATACTTGTAGCAGCTGGTTGGTCCCTTGCCGTTGGAATCCCTACATTTTTATTTCAAAATTTCAGCAATCAATTTAATCCGGCACTTACTATAGGACTTGCTGTTATTGGAAAGTTCCCAGCAGCTCAGGTTCCAGGTTATATTATAGCTCAGATGCTTGGAGGAATAGTTGGGGGAGTTCTTGTTTGGCTTACTTATTTACCTCATTGGGCAGAGACAGAGGACAAAGCTGCAAAGCTTGGTACATTTTGTACTATACCAGCTATAAGAAATTATGCAGCTAATTTTTTAACTGAGTTTTTGGCTACAGCTGTTTTAGTATTTAGTTTAGCTGCAATGGGTACAATTAAAACTGCAGATGGTATGGGTGCGATTGTAGTTGTAAGTGGAATTATCTTTATTTTAAGTGCTGCTCTAGGTGGACCTACTGCATTTGCAATGAATCCGGCAAGAGATTTGTCACCTAGAATTGTGCATGCAATACTTCCTATAGCAGGAAAAGGAGACTCAGATTGGGCCTATTCATGGGTTCCAGTTTTTGGACCAATAGCAGGAGGAATAGCAGGGGCATTACTTTTTGCACTGATATTTTAAATTTTAACTTAAAACCAATTTGAAGAGGAGGACTTGGAGTACCTTATGGGAGAACCTAAGTTAGTATTTTTTACTCAACGTTAGGTTCTCTTTTATAAATTTTAAGATAAACAGATTTTTACTAATAAACTATGTATAATATAATTGAGGTATAGTAAGAAACTTTATATACGAAAAACTGTCTATAAATTTATTATACGAGGAGAAAAGATGATGATAAACGTTATTAATAATTCAAATAGTCCATATTTTAACCTTGCCCTTGAGGAATATTTTGTAAAATATAAAAATTTGAAGGAAGATATATTAATATTATGGCAGAATGAACCTGTTATAGTAGTTGGCAAGAATCAAAATACTTATGAAGAGTTAAATCTAGAATATGTAGATAAAAATAATATTAAAGTTGTGAGAAGATTATCTGGTGGAGGAGCAGTATATCATGATCTTGGCAACTTGAATTTTACCATAATTAAAAATAATTCTAAGATTCATAAAAACGATTTCTCTTTCTTTTCATTGCCAGTAGTGTCCTGCCTAAATAAGCTGGGAGTTAAAGCAACTTTTAGTGGTAGAAATGATATTTTAATAGATGGAAAAAAGTTTTCTGGTAATTCACAGTATTTTCATAAGGAAAAATTATTACATCATGGAACAATTTTATTTTCTAGTGATTTAACTATACTGTCAAAAGCACTAAAGGTAAAAAAACAAAAATTTGAATCCAAGGGAGTCAAATCAGTAAAAAGCAGAGTTACAAATATAAGTGAGTATATTGATAAAGAAATATCACTTACAAAATTTAAAGATATGTTAATTCAGTGTTTTTTTGAAAGTAGAGAAGAGAATCCTAAAAATTATGTTTTAAGTGAGGAAGATAAGAAAAAGATAAATGAACTTGTTAATAATAAATATGGTACATGGGAATGGAATTTTGGAAAATCACCTAAATTTAATTATAATAAAGAAATGAGATTTGATGCAGGAAGTATATGTGTAAAGGTAAATGTAGTTGATGGAATAATAAAGGAATTTAAAGTAGAGGGCGACTTCTTTGAGGAAAATTCTATAAAGAGAATGGAAGATCTATTTATTGATAAAAAATTCAATATTGCAGAGATAAAAGATGTTATAAAAGAAAATGATGTATCAAAATATATTTTAAAATTAAATAATGAGGACTTTATAAAATTATTTTTATAAATTTATATGTAATTATAAATTTGAAGTATGATTGGGATATCAATTTAATTTAATATTATGGTATAATTTATTTGAGGTGGTTGTATTATGAAAAAGGCTATAGTTTTACTTGCTAGAGGTTTTGAAGAAATAGAGGCTTTAACTTGTATAGATGTTTTGAGAAGAGGTGGTATACACTGTATAACTTGTTCTATAAATTCTGAATATGACGTAATGGGCACCCACCAAATACATGTAAAAGCTAACAGTTTATTAGAAAATACCAATATAGATAAATATGATGCTGTAATAATACCTGGAGGAATGCCTGGAGCAGCTAATTTGAGAGATGACCAGGAGGTTATACAAGTTGTAAAGAAGTTTAATGATTGTAAAAAAATAGTGGCTGCCATTTGTGCAGGACCTATAGTATTAAAAAAGGCAGGTATTATTGAAAATAAAAAGGTAACTTCCTATCCGGGATATGAAAATGATATAGCACCTGTAACCTATAGTGAAGATGTAGTGGTTCAAGACGGGAATATTATAACAAGTAGGGGACCTGCTACTGCCATGCATTTTGCTTTTAAAATTTTAGAAAATTTGGCAGATAAGATTGTTTCGGAAAAGTTAAAAAAAGATATGCTTTTTAATTTAATTTGACAGTATTATAATGTAAATAGAAAATGTAAAATACATATGGAGGCAAAACTTGCAAGAATATATACTGGATAATGGACTAAAATTGTTATACGAATACAGAGCAGGAAAAGTAACTTCTCTTTGCATAGGTTTTGACGCAGGAGCGCTGGAAGAAGAAGAAAAATTTCATCTAGGCACAGCCCATGCATTAGAACACCTTATATCTAAGGGAAGTAAAAATAGAAGTGAAAATCAGATAAATTCTGAACTTGAAAGTATATTTGGATTTGAAAATGCTATGACAAATTATCCATATACAATTTACTATGGCACCTGTCTCTCAGAGGATTTGGAAAGAGCAGTTGAACTTTACAGCGACTTGCTCTTAAATCCTCTTTTTTCAACGAAAGGTTTTAAGGAAGAGGTAAATGTAATACTTCAGGAAATTAAAGAGTGGGAAGATGATATGTATAGGTATTGTGAGAGTATTCTTTTTAGAAATTCCTTTAAAAAAAGAAGAATAAGAGAACTTATAGTAGGTAATAAAGGAAACATAGAATCAATTACTTTAGATGAAATAAAAAGTTTTTATGATAACTTTTATTTTCCTGAAAATTGTACCATTTGTGTATGTTCACCTTTAGATAGTAACTTTATAAGAGATATAATAAACATATATTTTGGATCATGGGAAAGTCATTTAAAAAAATGTGTTCACCAAAAAAGTTTGTATGAAGATGTGAGAACAGGAGTGTTTGAAGAAATTGTACCAAGCATAGCTGGAGCTAAAATTCAATATATATTTGATATACAAAATTTAAATGATAACGAATTCAAGGCTCTACTTCTCCTTAATGCTGCCTTTGGACAAGGTACGGATAGTATTCTATTTAATAAGATAAGGACAGAAAATGCACTGGCCTATGAAGTTGGAAGCAGCATAAAAAATGAAAGGGGAATAAAACTTCTTTCTATAAGCATGGGCACTTCTTTTGAAAATGTAAAAAAAGCAATTTCTATAACTTGTGATACAATAGATAAATTCAAATGTTTAAAAGGGTACTTTACTAGGTCTAAAATAAAGGCTTTAAGTAAAAGTATAAATTTAAAAAGGGAAATAAAATTTGAAAGATCCATTGAATTTTGTAAAGAAGTTGTTACTTCTGAACTTATGCAAAGAGGGTGCAAACATGGTGTTTATTTAAATACATATAGCTTAGATGATGTTCAAGAAGAAGATATAATTGAAGTTGCAAATAAGATTATGATCAAACCCTCTATACAGATTTTAACTGGAAACTAATTCAATTCACAATGCGCGATGCACAATTCACAATTAAAGATGATTTTTCGCAGCATTAGCGGAGAAAAATCTACCCAAAATTGTGAA
>ENA-UOOE01000199-UOOE01000199.1-fermentation-metagenome-genome-assembly--contig:-NODE-199-length-63865-cov-3.845510_pt1 | contig 63865 bp, 49 predicted proteins | sample MGYA00245776_ERZ724021 | MGnify/ENA primary metagenome ERZ724021 (study PRJEB28704, sample SAMN03018321) | fermentation metagenome | biome: anthropogenic terrestrial biome; feature: soil; material... | reverse complement strand
TAAAACTTTTACTACAAAATTATAACTTTCCATAGTAAAATAGTAAGAGTAAAGAGGTGAATTCTTAATATGACAATTTTAAGTTGTAAAAATTTAAATAAAAACTATGGAATAAATGTGATTTTAGAAAATATAACCTTTAGTATAAATGAAGGGGATAAAGTAGGACTAATCGGTCCAAATGGTGCAGGTAAATCTACATTGTTTAAAATATTAACAAATCAATTAGATTATGATAGCGGTGAATTATTTATAGATAAAAATAAAAAACTAGGCTATCTTTCACAACATTTATCACTGGATTCTAATAATACTATTTATGAAGAAATGCTTTCTGTATTTAATGAGATTATAGATTTGGAAAACAAAATTGTAGATTTGGAAATGAAATTGAATGAACCTTATGATGTTTCTAAAGCTGATTATCACGATAAAATAATTAAAGACTATACCTTATATACGGAATTATATAATAACAGAGGTGGATATACCTATAAAGGTGAGATAAGTAAGGTATTGAAAGGCTTAGGTTTTACAGAGGGTGACTACAATAAATCAATAAATATATTAAGCGGCGGCCAAAAAACCAGAGTGGCTCTTTGCAAACTTTTACTTAATAATCCAGATATTTTACTTTTAGATGAACCTACTAACCATCTTGACCTAGAAGCTATTGAATGGTTGGAAGAATACCTAAAGGGTTATAAAGGTACCATAATCATAATATCTCATGACAGATACTTCCTTGATGCTATAACAAATAAAACCATGGAATTACTAAACTCTCATATATCTTTTTATGACGGAAATTACACAAAGTTTATTGAATTTAAAAAGAAAGACTATGAGAATAAATTAAAAGCCTATAATTTACAACAAGAGGAGTTAAAAAGGCAAGAAGAAATAATAGAAAGATACAGATCTTTTAACAGAGAAAAAAGTATAAAAGCTGCAGAAAGCAGGCAAAAGACTCTAGATAAAATTGAAAGACTACAGTCCCCTGATAAAGATCCTAATGGAGCAAAAATAAAATTTAAAACATCAATTACTAGCGGTAATGATGTGCTTCATATTGAAAATTTAAGTAAAAGCTTTGAAGATAAACATCTCTTTAGCAATATTAGTTTTGATATAAAAAGAGGAGAAAAAGTAGCTTTAATTGGCGAAAACGGTCGAGGCAAAACAACTTTATTTAAGATCATTATGGATAAAATAGAATCGGATGGTGGAATAAAAGTTCTAGGTAAAAATGTATTTATTGGATATTATGATCAGGAACAGTCAGATTTGAATGGTGATAAAACTATAATAGATGAAGTTTGGGATGACTTTCCTAATATGACTACTACAGAAATCAGGACTTCATTGGCGGCATTTTTATTCAAAGGAGATGATGTTTTTAAGCCTATCTGCAAATTGAGCGGTGGGGAAAAATGTAGAATTAATCTTCTTAAACTTATGCTATCCGAATCGAATTTATTGCTGCTAGATGAACCTACTAATCATCTAGATATAATGTCTCGTGAAGCCTTGGAAGATGCTATTTTAGAGTACGATGGTACAGTTTTAGTTATATCCCATGATAGATATTTCTTAAATAAGGTAATAGATAAAATATATGAGTTAAAAGAGGATGAAGCAAAGGAATATCTAGGGAACTACAGTTATTATATTGAAAAAAAGAAAAATCCTCATAGATTTATTCATGAGGAAGAACAAGAAGGAAAAACTAAAACTCAAATTCACCAGGAAAAAAAGAAAAAAAAAGAGGCTGAAAAGCTGGAAAAAGAAAAAAAATTAAAAATCAAATCTATAGAAGATGAAATAGCTGATAAGGAAAGTTACCTAGTGGAATTGCAAAAAAAATTATGTCTTGAGGAAATATATTCTGACCCACAAAAAAGTGAAGAAGTAAATAAAGAAATTTTAAATGTAGAAAAAGAGTTAGAGGAACTTTATACTCAATGGGAAGGCCAACTATAAACAATAAATAAAAAAGTGAAGAGTACATGTAAAAAATTCGCACCCTTCACTTTTATCTCAAAAATAGCTTACGAGAACGTAGATAATTTGTATTTACACAAATCTATCTACATTCCCTAGCTTACAGCTATTTTCCAGACATTTTTATTGTTTTTTCTGTACATTTTCTCATAGCTTGAATTACTGCACCTCTAAAATTACTCATCTCTAAGGAGTATACAGCTTCAATTGTAGTTCCTCCTGGAGAACATACCTTATCCTTTAACGCACCTGGATGTTCCCCTGTTTCCAAAACCATCTTAGCTGCTCCTAAAACTGACTGGGCCGCCATTTTATATGCCTTATCTCTTGGCATACCGTCTAATACAGCACCATCTGCTAAAGCTTCTATAAACATATAAACATAAGCTGGTGATGATCCACTTACTGCAGGCACTACATCCATAAGCTTTTCACTGATTATCTCCACTTTACCAAAGCTTTCAAAAATACTTACTACCTCTTCAATTTCTTCTTTGCTAACTATATTATTGTAGCATAAAGCTGCCATTCCTTCTCCAACTAGAGCAGGAGTATTTGGCATTGTTCTTATGACTTTTATATCTCTATTAAAAGCTTTTTCTATGTAATTTATAGTTATACCTGCACCAATAGTAACAATAACCACATCATCTTTTACACAATCCTTAATTTCTCCTATAACCTGATCATGTACATTAGGTTTTATAGCTAATATAATAATATCAGAATTTGCAGCTATTTCTTTATTATCCTTTGTAACTTTTACATTTAATTTATCTTTAATGTAGTTTAATTTTTTCTCATCTGTATCACTTACTAAAACTTTTTCACCTGGTAATATATTAGAAGCTACTATACCGCCTATTATGGCTTGGGCCATATTTCCACACCCAATAACACCTATATTTTTTTTCATCTGTATCCCTCCAACAATAAAACAGAATTTTGTTTAAATTAATTTGTTACTTTATTATATCACTATTTTTATGGCATAAATAATAAAGAATAAATATTGAGGATTTTTTGTAATGCCAATGAAAAAAAATCAACCTTATCTATTCTTTATTATTTAATATTTACTATTTAATTACCTTCGTTATATTAAACATATTATCTAATACCTGCCAATTCTGCGGGAAAGGTTGTGCTAATACCCAATAGCTCACTCCTCTTAAATTATACTCACTGGCTAATTTATATTTGGCCTCTACACTTCTAGCATCCTCAAACCATACTATATGTTGTCTTCCCTTTTCATCTACATAACTATAATAAGGAGATTGAGCTTTTACATCATATTTTATAATTGCACCATATCTACCAGCTCTATGAATAGCCTCTTGATTTCCAATACTTTCAGCAAATGCTCCTCCTGGCATGTATGGCAGAGTCCAATCATAACCATATAGCGGCACCCCCATCATGATTTTCTTAGGAGGTATAACTGATACTGCATAATTAATTACATTCCTAACTTCATTTAGTGGTGCTACCGCCATAGGAGGACCACCAGACCAGCCCCATTCATAGGTCATAATTATAACAAAATCTACTATTTCTCCATGAGCCTTATAATCATGTGCTCCATGCCAAGATCCAGTAGTAACATCATAAGTCTTTGGTGCTAAAGCAGTTACCACAATATAATTTGGATGTAATGCATCTACTAATTTTCTTAAAAAGTTATTATATTTTTCTCTATTTTCTGGTGAAATTCTTTCAAAATCTACCACCACTCCATAATATCCCTTACTCTTTATGAGGTTTAATATATTACTTATTAAGGTGCTTTGAAGCTGATCATTGTTCAAAATATTATCAATTAGCTGAGTATCAAAGTTATCTCCTGATATATTAGTGACAGACATAAGTGCAGCAACCTTATTATCCCTTGCCACCTGTAATATGGTGTCATCATTTAAAGATGTCAGCCCTCCATCAGCAGTTACATGATGACTAAAAGGTGTAACATAGGTTAAGTACTCTATAGCTTCGCCTAAAACCCTCTTTTCTTTTTCTGGTGTAGAAGGTTGAATAAATGCATTCACTTCAAGATACCCATAATTTTTTGACTTTTCAGGAATTCTTATTACTAGTCCCGGATAAATTATATATGGGCTTTGAATATCATTCAATGTTGCAATGCTCTCTGGCGAAACCCCAAACTTTCTTGAAATAGACCAAATAGTATCTCCTACCTGTACTCTATAAGCCCTTTCTCTTGATGGAATAACAAGAGTTTGACCTATAACTAATTCAGGGGAACTCCCAAGTTTATTAGCATCAATAATACTTTCCGGAGTAACCCCAAAGTTTCTAGCAATTGACCACACAGAATCTCCTGGTCTAACCACATAAATACTCAATAAATTTACCTTCTTTTAAATATTACCATAATTATTATATGCATATATTTTATTTTGGTTCTTAAAATTAAAAAATTTATTCTTTTTAACACCAACTTTTCTACAGGTTAGAATTGCTGTACAAGTGGCATGCTACCTTATGATTATTTTCTAAATTTATTATTTTGGGTTCTTTTACCTTGCATATTTCCATACATTTATTGCATCTAGTATGAAATCTACAGCCTTCAGGTGGATTTATTGGATTAGGCACATCTCCGCTTAATATAATCCTTTCTTTTTTCTTTTTAGGATCAGGTACAGGTATAGCAGACAGCAGAGCCTGTGTATAGGGATGCTTTGGTGAACTATATAAGCTTTTATCATCTGCAATTTCTACCAATTTACCTAAATACATAACCCCAACTCTGTTACTAATATGCTTTACTACATTTAATCCATGGGCAATAAACAAATAAGTCAAATCAAATTCATTTTGCAAATCATGAAGCAAGTTTAAGACCTGTGCTTGTATAGAAACATCTAATGCAGATACTGGTTCATCACATACTATAAGTTTTGGATTAACAGAAATAGCTCTAGCTATTCCCACTCTTTGTCTTTGTCCACCACTGAATTCATGTGGATATCTATCCTTATGGTAGCTTGCAAGTCCTACGTAATTTAATAGTCTTAGAACTCTCTTTTCTAATTCTTCGCCTTTAGCTATTTTATTTACAAGCATAGGTTCTCCAATTATTTCTCCTATTGTCATTCTAGGATTCAATGAAGCATAGGGGTCTTGAAATATTATCTGTATATTTTTGCTTAATTCCTTTCTGCTTCTTTTTTTTAATTCTCTTATGTCTGTACCATCAAACAGTACCTTACCCTCTGTTGGTTCCAACAAATCCACCAGCATTCTTCCCGTAGTAGATTTTCCGCATCCTGATTCACCAACTAACCCTAATGTTTCCCCTTTATATATATCAAAACTAATGTCATCTACTGCTTTTACATAGCTTTTGGTTTTACCGAAAATACCTGATTGTATAGGAAAATATTTTTTTAAATTTCTGACTTCCATTAAAGCTTCCATATTACATTACCCCCCTATTCTTATTAGCATATAGAAAACATCTAACACTTCTTCCATCTTTTCCGAATATAGGCGGCTCATCATTAATACACATCTGATTACATTTACTGCATCTTGTACTAAATGCACATCCCTTTGGCATTTCTAGTGGATTTGGGACCATACCAGGTATCATAAATAATTTTTCACACTCATCTTCAATTTTGGGTATTGATTTTAGTAGTCCTTCAGTATAAGGATGTAGAGGTTTCTCAAATATTTCTTCCACTGTTCCGCTTTCAACTATTTTCCCACAATACATTACTGCTACTCTATCAGCTACTTCAGCTACAACCCCTAAATCATGAGTTATAAGTAAAATTGCTGTGCCTAATTTTTCTTTAAGTTTTAACATTAAATCTAATATTTGAGCTTGAATAGTTACATCTAATGCCGTTGTAGGCTCATCAGCAATAAGCAATTCAGGATTACAAATCAATGCCATTGCAATCATTGCACGCTGCCTCATACCCCCGCTCATTTGGTGTGGATAGTCCTTTATTCTTTCTTCAGGAGATGGTATACCTACTAGCTCTAACATCTCTACAGCCTTTTTTTCTGCCTCTTTTTTGGATACATTCTCATGTCTTATAATAACCTCTGTAATCTGCTTTCCAATGGTAAATACAGGGTTTAGTGATGTCATTGGCTCTTGAAATATCATAGAAATTTCATTTCCTCTAATATTTTGCATTTCTTTTTTATTCTTTTTTAGAAGATTTTCACCCTTAAATATAATTTCTCCATTTACAACTTCCCTATCTTTACTTTCTATAAGTCCCATAATAGATAGGGATGTAACACTTTTACCACTTCCTGACTCACCAACAATTGCTAATACCTCGCCTTTGTCTATATTAAAATTAACTCCATTAACTGCATTTATTATGCCTTCCTCTGTTTTAAATTGAGTTTTCAAATTTTTAACTTCAAGCAGCATATAATTTCACCCCTACTTTCTAAGTTTAGGATCTAAAGCATCCCTAAGACCATCTCCAAATAAATTAAAGGCCAAAACAGTAATTGTAATGGCTATGCCTGGAAACAAAACTATATGAGGAGCATTATAAAAATACCCTCTTCCCGCTCCAAGCATACTTCCCCATTCAGCCAACGGCGGCTGAACTCCTAATCCTAAAAAACCAAGAGATGAGGTTTCAAGAATAGCAGTTGATATGCCTAAAGTAGCACGTACTATTATAGGCGACATTACATTAGGCAATATATGCTTAAATATTATAGTTCTATCTTTATTTCCTATAACTCTAGCAGCCTGAACATATTCATTTTCCTTAACAGTTAATATACAACCCCTTACTATTCGGGCATATTCCGGTATAGTTACAATGCTTATAGCAATAACAGCCTTATCTATTCCTCTGCCTAAAACACTCATAAAAGCTATTGCTAAAAGAAGTGATGGAAATGCTAAAATTATGTCCATTATTCTCATTAAAAGCATATCAATTTTTCCACCATAATATCCAGCAATAGACCCTATAACTGTCCCTATACTTAAAGCAACAGCTACAGACGTAACACCAACCCTCAAAGATATCTTAGTTCCATCGATAATTCTGCTTAAAATATCTCTCCCCTGTTCATCTGTTCCAAATATATGAGCAGCCGATGGTGCCTGCAAGCTCTGAGATAATTCTCCTACATAAGGGTCATATGGCATGAAAAATTTTCCGAATAAAGCTACAATTATTAGCAGGAAAATAATTATTAATCCTATTAAAGCAGCTTTATTTTTAATTAACATATTTAATACATTTTTAAAAAGTTTATATCTTGTTTTCTTTTCATTAACATTAGTATTTAATTCTATATCAGCATACATATATATACCTCCCTTTTCCCTTCTAGGAGTATTTTATTCTTGGATCTAAATACGCATATAATAAATCTACAACTAAATTTACCAATACAAAAACCGTAGCAAATATCATAACAGCTCCTTGCACCACTGGATAATCTGATTTTAAAATGGCATCTATTGTATAGCTTCCTACCCCAGGCCATGAAAATACAGTTTCAGTAAGCACCGCTCCTCCTAATAATGAACCTAGCTGAAGTCCTATAACTGTAGTAATTGGTATTAAAGCATTTCTTAAAGCATGCTTTAATATAACTGTTTTTTCAAATAATCCTTTTGCTCTTGCAGTTCTAATATAATCTTGTTGTATAATTTCTAGCATAGTAGATCTAGTCATTCGAGCTATAATTGCTGTAGAATATGATGCTAATGCGATGGATGGTAATATTAAATGTTTTAAGCTATCCTTAAAAGCCGCCATATTCCCCGAAACCAGGCTATCTATCAAATAAAGTCCTGTAATATGAATAGGTTCCATACCTATAGTTATTCTTCCTGATACGGGAAGCAAATGAAGTTTAACAGAAAACAAAACTATAAGCATAAGTCCAAGCCAAAATATAGGCATTGAAACACCAATTAGTGAAACAAACATGCTTATATAATCAACTATAGAATTTTGCTTTACTGCCGAAAGTATGCCCATTAGTATTCCAAAAATTGAAGCAATAATTATAGCTACCAGCGCTAATTCAATAGTAGCCGGGAATCTGGATAATATTTCATTTGTTACAGAAGTTTTTGTTATTAGAGAGTTTCCAAAATTTCCATGGAGAACACCTTTCATAAACATAAAATATTGTACATATAAAGGTTTATTTAACCCTAATTCTTCCCTTAGCTTTTCTACCTGCTCTGCTGTAGCATGCTGCCCCAATATAATACTAGCAGGATCCGTAGTAAAAACATGCATTACTAAAAACACCAACACAGATACTCCAATTATAACTGGTACTAATAATGCTAATCTCTTCAATATATATTTCAGCATAGCCTTACCCCCTCAATTTATTATTATGTATGAATAGAAACCCCGTTATAAAACGGGGCCTTTCTTAATAACTATTATTCTTTATCTACATCCTTTAGGAATGCAACTCCAGTTGGATGAATCTTAAAGTTCTTTACCTTTGGTGAGTAAGCTGCCATATCCTTTGCATAGGAAATAGTAAGCCATGGAGCATCCTTATCTACTATATCCTGAATCTGTTTATAGATATTATTTCGCTCTTCTCCATTTGGAGTTTTTCTGCCTTTGGCTAATAATTCATCAACTTTAGGATTACTATATTTTGCAGAATTTAAAGTAGATTTAATTTCCTTTGAGTCAAATAATGATAAGAAATTGTCCGCATCTCCATTATCTCCAGTCCAACCATAGAATAATATGTCTCCTTCTCCTTGAGCAATTTTCTCTTTATACTCTTTCCAAGGATATACATCAATTGTTGCCTTTATCCCTACCTTAGATAGGTAATTTTGTATAGACTCAGCCAATTTTTGCCCATTTACAGGGTTATATGGTCTTGGATTTGAATATGCAATCATTTTTATTTGTAGATTTTCCTTTCCAGCTTCCTTTAGCAGCTGCTTAGCCTTTTCTGGATTGTATTCATAAGATTTTATTTTATCATTGAAACCAGGTATGAAGGATGGCAGTGCAGTATAGGCCACATCTGCAAATCCCTGATATAAATATTTAACAAGTTCTTCTCTATTTATGGCATAACATATTGCTTGTCTTAATTTAGCATCATTAAATGGAGCTCTTGAACAATTAAATGCCATATAATTTATATTCATACCTTTTTCATTAAATATATTCATTTTACTATCTTTAATTTTTTGAACATCATTAGGATCAACCCCATCCATAATATCTATAGAACCTGTCATAAGCTCACTGGCACGAACGGAATTTTCCTTTGTAATTTTAAATATTACCTTATCAACTTTCGCCTTATCTCCCCAGTAGTCATTATTCTTTTCAAGAGTTATAGCTTCTCCTTTTTTCCATGATACAAACTTGAATGGGCCTGTACCTACAGGAGCTTCATTTATATTGCCATTATTTTTCTTTATTGCTTCTGGGCTTGCCATAGGAGCTGCGAGACACATAGCTAAATTGGCCAAAAACGGAGTATATGGTTGTTTTAATATAATCTTGACTGTATAGTCATCTATTTTTTCAACTTTTTGAACTTCTCCAAAAGTAAATGATGCATAAGGCATATCTTCTTTTACATTTGGAGGCAATTGTCTCTCAATATTATACTTTACAGCATCCGCGTTAAAAGGAGTTCCATCATGAAACTTTACCCCTTCTCTTAGTTTAAAAGTATATTCTTTTCCGTCCTTACTGATGTCCCAACTTTTAGCAAGGCATGGCTCCAGTTCAGTAGACCCATCTTTATATTTAAGTAGTCCTTCATACACGTTGACAATTACTTTGGCAGATTCTCCATCATCAACATAAGCCGGATCTAGGCCTCTAGGATCGGATCCTTGTGCATATATAAGAGTTTTAGCGGCATTTTGAGATGTGCTGTTAGCAGGCTTATTTGCTCCACCTCCACAGCCTGTGAGAAATAATGTAGATGTAACTATCGTAGACATAATCAGTGCAAGAACTTTCTTTTTCATTTTATAGCCCCCTTCAATTTTTTAAATTTTGCAATACACAATGAAAATCTGCAATTTCAAAATCCCCATTTTTGAAATTTCTTGATTTTAAAGTTAATAATCATTTCCATAGCAATTATGCTGCTATGTTAAGCATTTACAGTGGATTATTTAATTTTTAAATAATATATTTCAGTAAATAAGCTCCACTTTTTACTACTTTCTATCCATTATAAGGTAAAAAAATGAACCTTGCAATTTTCTATTTTGCAAAATTCATTTTTGAGAGACCATGTAATCAATTTCATCTATTCCTTTTTAATCCATAGTACTTATTCCTTAATATTACTATGCACTTCATAAAGCTACACTTGTATCTCCTTGAAAGATTACTTATTAAAATTAAAAGTCCAAGCCCCTAAAAGCTTGAACTTTTTTTAAAGTAATATAAGGGATAATATAAATACAGTTATCATTGCTACAACACCCTCAACTAAAGTAGCAAGGGTTTGCGTTTTATACGCAGTTTTTATATCCATTCCTCCAAATTGTGCTACTACCCAGAAGAAACTATCATTTGCATGAGATACAGTCATAGCTCCCGCTCCTATAGCTGCTACAACTAAAGCCTTAGCAATCTCACTTGTAAAACCTAATGAAGGTAATAATGGAAACACAAGGGCAGAGGTTGTAACCAGTGCAACTGTAGATGATCCTTGAGCTGTCTTTAAAGCAGCTGATATTATAAATGGCAGAAATATACCTATATTCAAGCTCTTTAATGACATACCAATGTATTCCCCAACTTTAATTTCTTTAATTACATTTCCAAGTGCACCACCAGCTGCTGTTACTACTAATATTACAGCCGCATCTTTAAGTGATTCTCCTATCCAGCCTGATAAAGTTTCCTCATCAAATTTAGGTAATAATTTAAATGCAAATATTACACCTATAAGCAGTGCATTCATTGGAACGCCTAAAAATACGCATATATTTTTAACTAAACCTGTACCAAGAGGATTGCCAGGGAAACTAGCAATAGAACCAACTGCCATGAAAATAATAGGAAGAACAATAGGTGCAAAAGAATCCCATGTACTTGGCAATTTACCATGTTTTTTAATCTCATCTTCATATGTTTCATTATCATCTTTATAATTTACTGCTTCATATTTAGAAGCTACTTTGTTTGCAAATATATTTCCTGCTATAGCTGCAGGTATAGCAGCTAACATTCCTACTCCTATTACTAACAACAGATTGTCCAACTTTAAATTAGCTGCTGCTGCTATTGGTCCAGGAGTTGGTGGTACTAATGTATGAGTAGCATATAATCCCGTAGATAATGCCACCGACATAGCCACATAAGAAGTTTTTGTTTTCTTTGCCAAAGTTTTATTTAGTGAAGATAAAATTACAAATCCAGAATCACAGAAAACTGGTATTGATACAATATAACCTATTATACTCATTGCTACAGTAGGTCTTTTTTCCCCTACTACTTTTATTACAGTATCAGCCATTTTTAAGGCTGCCCCTGATTTTTCTAATATAGTTCCTATTATACATCCTGCTATTATTACTATACCTATACTTGTTAATGTTCCCCCAAAACCCTTTGATATCATATCAGCTATTTTATTAGATGGAACACCTGCTGCAAAAGCTAAACCATATGCAGCTATTATCAAAGATAAAAATGGATGTAATTTAAATTTAGAAGTAGCAAGTACAATAAATATAATGGCTAAAAATAATGATAATACTAATAAAGGTCCTTCCATTTTTGATAATACCCTCCTTAAAATATATTTTTAGAAATATTAATAAGCCTAATAATTCTCTCTACTGTGTTCTCTACAAGTTCTGCACCATTCCTTATTGCTTCTTCAAGGGATAAAGGTCTGTCTACTATAGAAAATATACTATCAATGCCTTTATTATATAATTCCTCTGCACCATCACCTATACCCCCAGCAATAGCAATTACCGGCTTATTATATTTTTTCGATATTTTAGCTACACCATATGGTGTTTTCCCAAAGGAAGTTTGAAAATCTATATTGCCTTCTCCTGTTATAACTAAATCAGCCTGACTTACCTTTTTCTCTAATTCAGTCACTTCTATAACTATATCAATTCCTCTCTTTAGCTGGGCATCTAAAAACACTAATAATCCTGCTCCTAATCCACCTGCTGCACCAGCTCCAGGATAATCAATTATACCTTTATTAAACTTCTTTTCTAACAATTTTCCATAATGTAATAAATTTTTATCTAGTATTTCTACCATGTCTTTTGTAGCACCCTTTTGGGGTCCATAAACATAGGAAGCTCCTTTTTCCCCACACAAAGGATTATCTACATCACAAGCTGCTATTATTGTTACATTTTTTAATAACGAGTTAAATGAAGTCAAATCTATTTTATCTATATTAGCTAATTCTCCTCCACCAAATCCTATGCTTTCTCCATTTTTATTCAAAAACTTAGCCCCTAATGCCATGGCCATTCCTGTCCCGCCATCATTGGTTGCACTGCCACCTATGCCAATAATAATTTTACTACATCCTTTATCAACAGCATCTTTGATAAGTTCTCCAGTACCATATGTTGTTGTCTTTAAAGGATTTCTTTCGTTCTCTTCTATTAGGGTTAATCCTGATGCCGCTGCCATTTCAATCACAGCAGTTTTCCCATCACCTAAAATACCATAAAAAGCTTCTACTTCTTCTAGTAAAGGTCCTTTAACCCTTTTCTTTACTATTCTTCCTAATGTAGCATCTACTAAGGATTGTACAGTTCCTTCACCACCATCTGCCATAGGAACCTTTACAATGTTCGCGTCACTAATAACCTTTTTTATTCCCTTTTCTACACAATTACATACTTCACTTGCTGTTAAACTCCCTTTAAAAGAATCTGGAGCTATTACAATGTTCATATCTATATCACCTACTACGATTTTCTTAATTTAATTATATTACCTATTAAATATATATAAAATATATAATTTAGATAATATTTACATACTAAAGCCATTGCTTTTTTGTACTAAATGCACAAATCTTATAATAATAGATTTATAGATAGATATATTATCATACATTCATAAGGTTTACTTATATCCATATTAAAAATCTCCTTAGCTTTATTCATTCTATATATAACAGTGTTTCTATGAACATATAATTTTTCTGCAGCCCTATTGATATTCATTCCATTTTCAAAATATATTTTAATGGTATTTATTATTTCAGCATTTTTTTTATTCAATATGATCTTGTCCAATCCATTTAAAAATTCTTTTTTATCTTCTTCTCTAATGCTTTCCAAAAGCAATTGTAATTTATAATCCTTTATAAAATATATATTTTTAGTTTTATTTACTCTTTTACCAATATCTATAACTCTGCATGCTTGCAAATATGATTGAGCATAATCTTCAACAGCTTTACACTCTCCTCCTATTCCTATACACATACTTATTCCAAACTCGTCTAATAAAATTTTATATATATCCTCACAATAACTATAGATGTTTTCTTCCTTGCCTTTTATTAATACAAATATTTGTTCTTTAAAATTAAATGCAATATCATCACTACATATAAAGCCTGAAATTACACTGGTAATGTTTTCTTTTAGCTCCTGTACCATAACTTCATCAAGTTTATTATCTATAATATATTGAGAGAAATCATTTATACTCATTACTATTACATTTCTTTCCTTATGTAAATTAAAATCTACAAGTTTAGCTCTATGCTCTAATAGATTTAAATCTATATTGTCATGCTTCTTTATTAATTCTTTAGCAAAACTTCTTTTTGCCCTTGATTGAAACAATTCCATCTTTTGTCTTTCATTTTCTTGTATCATGAGCTCTACTAATTCTTTGACTATTAACCCATACCCTTTAACTTCTTTAGGATCTCCAGTTATTCCTACAACCCCAATAACCTCACCATTGTAATACAAGGGTAAATTAACACCTATTTTACACCCTTTATATTTTTTCACATCTTTCTTAGTTACTATAACTTCTGTCATATCAACAGCCGCTATTCTAGCCACCTCATGGATTGTATTTATTCTATCACTATCTCCAGATGCTATTATTAATCCATCCTTATTCATCATATTTATATTCTTACCTAATATTTTTATAAGTCTATCGACTATTTTTTGAGAATCCCTATTAGAAATTATCATATTACCCATAAATCCTCCTTATATAGCTAAGGAGAATGTCTTTTAATTAAGACATTCTCCTATTATTATCTATCTTTCTCCAAGTTTCAAATTAGGTATAGCATTTAAATCCAAGCTAGCCGTTCTTCCTTTTAACAATTCAAAATAAGCTGCACTCCCAATCATAGCTGCATTATCAGTGCATAATATGGGTTCAGGAAAAAGTACCTTTACACCTACCTTTTCCCCTTCTTTTATAAGTGTATTTCTAAGACATGAGTTTGAAGCAACTCCACCTGCTACTGCAATTTTATCTACTCTTTTTATTTTGCATGCCTTTATTGCATTATCTACCAAAAAATCCACTACTGCTTTCTGGAAGGATGCAGCTACATCTGCCTTATTTATTTTCTCATCTTTCATTTTCATATTATTTAAATAATTTAATACCGCTGATTTAACTCCACTGAAGGAAAAATCTAAAGAACTATCATCATGAAAATTCGCTCTAGGAAATTTTATAGCTTCATCATTTCCTTCTTTAGCTAACTTATCTATTTTAGGTCCTCCTGGGTATCCAAGACCTATAGCCCTAGCAACTTTATCATAAGCTTCTCCTGCAGCATCATCCCTTGTTTCCCCCATAACTTCGAAATCACCATAGTCCTTCATATATACTATAAAAGTATGACCACCGGATACCACTAAGCAAACAAAAGGAGGCTCTAATTCCTTATACTGAATAAAATTAGCACTTATATGCCCCTCTATATGATTTACACCTATTAAAGGTTTATCTATAGCGTAAGCAAGCCCTTTGGCATATTGAAGTCCAACTAATAATGCCCCTACAAGTCCTGGTCCATAAGTAACTCCCACAGCATCTATATCCTGCAAAGATAATTTTGCACTGTCCAAAGCTTCTTGAACTACAGCACTAATTGCTTCTATATGTTTTCTTGAGGCCACCTCAGGCACTACTCCACCAAACTTTTTATGTATATCTATTTGAGATGCAATTATATTCGATAAAACCTGTCTTCCATTTACTACTACTGCCGCAGCTGTTTCATCGCAGCTGCTTTCTATAGCTAGTATTTTTATATCCTTTTCCATAATCTTTACCTCTCTTACTTATCCACATTATTATTTTATATTATAAACAATATTAACATTTTTTTATTATTTCCATATATATTTGACAAAACAATTATACTTTATTAATCTTTTATTAGCAATGTTACTTTATTAAGTTAAAAGTAAAAAGTGAATAATAATGCTATAATAAATTGATAACATAAAAATGCAGGGCAATTTTAAAATTGACAGTTGACAATTGTCCTCTGTCAACTGTCAACTAAAAAATTACTTTGTAATTTTTTAAAGGGTGGTTTATATGAAAAATTATGCAAAGGTTATAGTAAAAGGTTCTCCTATATCAAAATCCAATTTTAAATTATTCAATTCAAATGGTAGAGCTATTTTGCCCTATAATTCCGGGAAGTATCATGATAGGTATGCTATTTATGAGGAAGAGATAGCCTATGAAGCTAGATCTCAAAATCCAAATATAGTTTTATCCCAAGCATTAATAGCTATTTTAAAAGTATATTATAAAAGTGAAAAGAGGCATCCAGATACTAGTAATATTACAAAAAGCATATTTGATGGCATAGAGAAAAGTGGATTAATAGTCAATGATGCTCAAATTAGAAAAATTATAATAGAGGAATTTTATGATAAAGAGAATCCTAGATTTGAATTAGAACTCTTCGGCGAAAGTTCTTACGAAATTAACTATTGTGTTAACCAAAAGGAAAAAGAAGATATAGCTATAGAGTATGATGCTCCGGCAAATAGAAAAAATAACCTTTTAAAAAAAGAAAAAAAACTTAAGGAAGACTCAACAAAAACTTGCTGTAATATATGTGGTAAAGTCATTAAAGATAAAGAATCCATTTCTGCAAACAATGGCACTATAAAAATATGCAGGGAGTGTTTAAAAAAACTTTTTTAGCACTCCCTAAAATTTAGTTAATTACACTTTTTTCTTATATTTCTAACTTCCATAATATTTAATCCCCCTCTACTTTAAAAGTAATTTTCTTGCATTGAGGATACTTTTCTAACATTGCCTTGGTAACCCTAACCTCTTCCATCTCTCCTGGAGTAAGAATTCCCTTCTTTATGTGAAATTCCCTGTTATCATCAAAATACACAGAAACATAATTGCCCTTATATACATTTCCAACTCTAAATCTTACTTGTATGAAACCTTCCACATTATCAGGATTTATATATTTGGGGACTGTATATCTTACCCCATCTTCAGCTACTATTTCTATAGCAGTTTCCTTATTATTAAAATTCATTCCCTTTATATATCTAGCTGCATTTTTCCCTGCCATATGACTTTCTAAACTCACATTATCTACAAGGTCATGAACATGAAGCACATTACCACAAGCAAATATTCCTTCCACATCTGTCTCTAAGCTCTCATTTACTATAGGTCCATTAGTAACTTTAGAAAGCTTTATATTTGCTTTTCTAGACAGCTCATTTTCTGGTATAAGTCCTACAGATAAAAGTAATGTATCACAGGTAACATATTCTTCTGTTCCCTTTATAGGCTTTCTATTTTCATCAACCTCTGCTATAGTAACTCCCTCTAATCTATCTTTACCCTTTATATCTATAACAGTATGACTTAACCTTAATGGAATATTAAAATCGTCTAAACACTGCACAATGTTTCTCTTAAGGCCACTAGAATAAGGCATTAATTCCACTACTGCTTTTACTTTTGCCCCCTCAAGTGTCATTCTTCTAGCCATAATAAGCCCTATATCACCAGACCCCAAAACTACTACTTCTTTACCTGGCATATAGCCTTCTATATTTATAAATTTTTGAGCAGTACCTGCTGTAAAAATACCTGCACATCTACTTCCTGGAATATTTAATGCTCCCCTAGGTCTTTCTCTGCATCCCATAGCTAGAATTACGGACTTTGCCTTTATTTCTATTATTCCATCCTTTTCACTTACTGCGGTTATAACCTTATCTGCATTTAAATCAATTACCATAGTATTAAGTTTATATGGTATTTTCATTTCTAAAGCTTTCTTTATATATCTTTCAGCGTACTCTGGACCTGTTAACTCTTCTTTAAAAATATGCAATCCAAAGCCATTATGAATACATTGATTTAGTATTCCGCCCAATACACTTTCTCTTTCCAAAATCAATATATTATCTATACCTCCTTTCTTTGCGGAAATAGCTGCTGCAAGACCTGCAGGCCCTCCACCGATAATAACTATATCATATTCTTGCATTTAAACCCCTCCATAACTTAAATATTTTCTTTATTTTTTCCCCAATCAATAAATTAGACTCTCTTCCAAACTTAGTTATTTCATTAGGCATTTTTCAGTTTCGCATCTACGTATAATTCTACCATAGGAAGGATTCTCTTTTATAAGTTTCTTTCTTTCATGGTTACTTAAATTAGCGAATTTTTTATTTCCTTTCTTACAGCAAGGTATATAAACCTTAAAATAACATTTAGCTAAAATTATTTTCATGCAATAGCACTATATTGGAATAATATTCATATAGTAATATAGCCACAAAAATTTCGTATACATACCAGGGAAGGGGGACTAATAATGTTTAAAAAATTTTTCTTGTATTTAACCTCTATATCACTAGCTTTACTATTATGTTTTTATGGAGCCTTTAAAGTAAGTTACAAGAGCCTTTCTAAAAGCCATGATAATACAACTAGTAACAATGAAGAAATCCTTTTAGTAAGTCCTACTCCAGATAAAAATAATAAATTTGACAGCACTAAAAAAGAAAATATAAATAATGAAGAAAAGAAAGAAGCAGAAATCTCTAAAGATAAAAAAGAAGCTCCTATCTCAGAAAAACCTGACTACAAATATGAGGACTTTTTTAAAAAATTAAAAGAACTTGGATTTTATAAAGTAGAATTTAAAGATGAAAATATTAACTTTAGAAATGCTGTATTAAGGTTTCAAAGTTCTCAAAATATCATAGTTGATGGAATTATTGGTCCTGAAACCACAAATCTTCTTATGAAGGAAAAGAAAAAAGCTATAGATGTATTGCCTAAAAATTTTGCCAATGGGTATTGCATTATTATAAATAAAGATACTAGAATTCTTACTGTATATTATGATAAAAATATCTATAAAAAATATCCTATAGCCGCAGGTAGTAACCCTTCCTTCACTCCTGAAGGAAAATTCTCTATAGCTACAAAAATAGTTAACCCAGCTTGGTACAATTCCAAGGCAGGTAAAACTGTTCCCGGAGGAATTGCTGAGAATCCTTTAGGTAAGAGATGGCTTGGTCTTTCTATAAAAGGAGGCTCTATATATGGTATACACGGTAACAACAATCCCTGGTCTATAGGTACTAACGCCTCTTTAGGATGTATACGTATGATAAATACCGATGTAGAGGAATTATATGATTATATACCTATAAATTCTCCGGTGTGGATTGGCACCACAAAGGACTTAAATTCTTGGGGAGTAACTCAAAAATAAATATAAAAAAGCCAGTAACCTTTATAGTTACTGGCTCTCCCTATGGCAGGGGTACAGTGACTCGAACACTGAACCAACGGTTTTGGAGACCGCTACTCTACCAATTGAGCTATACCCCTTCATTACTTTTCTAATTATACCACAGGGTATTATAATGGTCAACTATTTTTTAAAATAGCTTCTAAGTTATTAATATTATATTTTAATATATTTATATAATCCATATTTTCTTGATATACTATCAATTTTACTGTTTTAACATTATATTTTTTTAATAACTCCTCATTCTTCTTTAATTCTTCATCATTACTGTATAGGAAAACTATATTCTTAGTATCCTTTATTTTCTCTTCTAAATATTCATCACCTTCACCGCCTGTTAATTTAGTAACTTTCATATTAGAATATCTTATAAGATACTCTAGATCATCTTCACTATAAAACATAGTATAATTCTTAAACTTATTTCCTATCTCTTTGAACCTCTTTTCATAACCTTCCAGTTCCTTCAATTTATTAGAAAAATTCTTTTCATAATAATCTCTATTTCTTGGGTCTTTATCCTGTATAGAATTTTTTATATTTAATAAAGCTATTTTGTAATTATCTATATTAAGCCAATAATATGGATTATTTTTCAAAACTAAATTCTTATATTTTACTTGTTTATTATAGGATAATAAATTTATCCCTCTAGAAATGTTTATGACTCCAACTTTACTTTTATTTAATTTATCCAAAAATTCATTAATCCATGGCTCCAATCCCGCTCCATTATATATAAATAAATCCTGTTTACTAATATTATTCAAACTATCTTTAGAGTAAATATAGTTAAATTCTTCTTCTTTATTTTTAAACATATATTGAACAAAGTGTTTATCATTTACAATATCTTTAGTCATAAAATATAGAAATTTATCTGTTACCATAATGTTCAAATTTACTTCATTATTCTTTTTAATGTCCATATTTACTTTTTCCATGGTTTCATTATTATCTTTATTGGCACAAGCAGAAAATAGCATAGTAAAACATGATAGAACAAGACATAGCACTAATATATATAAACTTTTTTTCAAGTATTTCACCTCTTACAAATACACACATTTATATATATTTTACATAATTGAATTATGTAATGCAAACTATTATTTATTAATACTATAAATTATGGTAAGATATATTTAACATTTTACATAAGCGAGGTATAAATATGGAAATTAATCTTGACAAAGTAATACGCTCTATATCCATAGCTTTAGATTTATCTGAAATGAGTTCACTTAATGAATCAAATAACATTATAGAAGACGTTACAAATATAAATTATTCCGAACACAAATTTATTCATCATGCTCAAAGAACAGCATATATATCTGTTGAGATAGCTTCTAAACTTAATTTACCTGAAGATAAACAGAAATTAGTTTATATTGCTTCTTTACTGCACGATATAGGTGCTGCCAATTTTCTAAGTATAAGCCATTCATCTAATACATTTATACATGAACACTGTGTAATAGGGGCTAATACCACTAAGAATTTTCCTTTTTTTGGTGGTCTCTCTGATGTAATTCTTTACCATCATGAAAATATTGATGGTACTGGTGCTATGAAAATATCAGGTGATAATATACCTATAGAAAGTCAAATAATTAGACTTGCTGATTTGGTAGAACTGCTTTACTCAGAAAAGCTTCCCTCATTTAAACAAAAAGATAAAATAATTAGCTGGGTAAAAGGCCATTGTGGGAAAATTTTTTCTCCTCAATTAGTTGAAGCTTTTTTAGATTGCTGCCAAAGGGACAACTTTTGGTTTAATCTAGACAATACACTTTCCATGGACTTTATATTAGATAGTATATGTCCTAATTTAAACACATATTTAGATATTGAAGACTTTGAGAAGATAGCTTATATGTTTTCAGAAATAATAGATAATAAAAGTAAATTTACTGCAAAACACTCTCGTAATATATCAAATTTGGCTTACGAGGTATCTAAATATTTAAATTATCCAGAAGAAAAGTGTGTAAAAATGAGAATTGCAGGATTATTGCATGACATTGGTAAATTGGCCATTCCTTCTAGAATATTAGATAAAAATTCTTCCTTATCCGCAGATGAATTTTCAATTATTAAATCTCATGTATATTATACGAAAATAATACTAGATAGAATAGAAGATATACCAGATATAAGTGAATGGGCTTCTAATCATCATGAAAAATTAAATGGTAAAGGATATCCTCGAGCTTTATCTAGTAAGGATCTTTCTGAAGAATCAAGAATTATGGCTATATGTGATATATACCAGGCTTTAACAGAAGATAGACCTTATAGAAAAGGATTGAGTAATGAAAAAACTTTTTCTATCATGTATGAAATGGTAAATGATAATTTTATATGCGGGAAAACTGTGGGTTACTTAAAAGGGGCCATAGGTTATGTAGATAAAAATGAATTGTAAAGTTAAGGTAATTTAAAGTTACCTTTTCTTTTTTAGCTTTTTTGGATAAAATATGTGTATAATATTAAATTAGAAGGTAGGTCATTAAATGGAATTCTTTGTAGAAGATATAGAACAAACTATAAATATTGGGCGACAAATAGGCAAATTAACTAATCCTGGTGATATAATTTGTCTTATAGGAGATCTAGGAACAGGTAAAACTCATCTTACAAAGGGTATAGCTGAGGGCCTTGGCATAAAAGAACATATAACAAGCCCCACTTTTAATATTGTTAACGAATATGAAGGTAGATTAAAGTTTTATCATTTTGATGTATATAGGGTTAATGATCCCGATGAAATAGCAGCAATAGGTTTTGATGAATATATATTTAACAATGGAGTAAGTGTAATAGAATGGGCTAACTATATAGAGGAACTTATTCCAGATGAACATTTAACTATAACCTTAGAAAAAATAAACAGTGAAAATGAAAATTTAAGAAAAATAACATTAACAAAGTTTGGAGAAAGATATAACTACATAAAGGAGATTAAACTATGAAGATATTAAGTTTGGACTCAGCTACAGAGTCAGCCACTTGTGCCATTATTGAAGATGAACGATTATTAGGAGAAATAACCTTTAACTATAAAAAGCAGCACTCCATTATTCTTATGAATATGATTGATTATCTTTTAAAAAATTTAAATTTAAAAATCTGTGATATTGATGGCTTTGTTGTATCTAAAGGTCCCGGCTCTTTTACCGGACTTAGAATTGGTGCTGCAACAATAAAAGGATTAAGCCAGGGAACCGGAAAACCTTTTATATCTGTTTCTTCCTTAGATGCTCTTGCTTATAACTTGGCATATACTGATGGAATTATTTGCCCTATATTGGATGCTCTAAGGAATAACGTTTATGCAGCTGTATATAGATTTAATAATTGTTCTTTAGAAAAATTAATGGATTATTCTCTAATCTCCATTGATGAATTAACAGATATATTAATTAAATATAATGAAAAGGTTACTTTCATAGGTGATGGTGTTTTAAAGTTTCATAAATTGATAAAGGAGAAGTTACATAATTCATATTTTGCTCCATTAAGTTTAAATCTTGTTAAGGCTTCCTCCTTGGGCGAAATTGGACTAAATCTGCTTGAAAATGGATTAAAAGAAGATATATATGGATTTGCTCCAATGTACCTTAGAAAGTCCCAAGCAGAAAGAGAATATGAAGCTAAGAGAGGTCATGATATAAATGATTAATGATGAAATACAAACATGTAAAGCCAGTTTATATCATATTGATGAAATGTTTATAATAAGCACCTTAAGCTTTCCAATATCCTGGAGCAAAGAGTCCATAAAAAAGGAGATTATGGAAAATGATCAAGCTATTTATTTAGTAGCTATAAAAGACAATACAGTAATAGGTTATGGAGGGGTATGGGTTATACTTGATGAGGGTCATATTACAAATATAGCAGTTCATCCGGAATTTAGAAACACAGGAGTAGCAACACTTATTTTGGATGATCTTATAGAAGCATGTAAAGCTAACTCTGTACAACATATGACCTTAGAAGTGAGGACATCAAATATAGTAGCTATAAGTCTATACAAAAGCTTTAACTTTATAGAAGAAGGCATAAGAAAAAGGTATTATGCAGATAATGGCGAAGATGCTTTAATTATGTGGAAACACTATATATAAAAAGTGCGAGGCACTTTTTATAGTTGACAGAGGACAAAAGATTAAATTATAAATGCTAAAGAATAAATAATAAATATGGATAACTTTTCTCCATTAACATTATGAAAAGTTTTAAATTGGAATTTCAAAATAAAACTTCACCATTACCTTTAGGCAAGGTTTCCTTATCTATTCTTTATTATTTATTCTTTATTATTTAAAAAATGTTCTCATTAACTGTCCACTGTCAATTGTCAATTGTCAATTGTCAATTAAAAAAATTACCCAGGTAATTTTTTTATTCTAATACTATTCTATTATAATTTTTCTTTCCTCTTTTCACCATCATGCTGCCATCTATGAAATTTTCTCCAGTTATGATCATACTTGCATCTGTAACTTTTTCATCATTTACACTTAAACCACCCTGTTGTACTAATCTTCTGCCTTCTCCTTTAGATGACAATATTTTTGTTTCTACAAGTACATCTAATATAGATGCATTTAATTTGTCTTTTGTAATAGAAGCCGTAGGAACATTGCTCATATCTGCTCCACTACCAAATAAAGCTTCTGATGCTTCTTTTGCCCTGGTAGCTTCTTCTTCGCCATGAATTAATTTTGTAACTTCATATGCGAGTACTTTTTTTGCTTCATTAATTTCTGAGCCTTGAAGGGACCCTAATCTTCTTACTTCTTCCATAGGCAAGAAAGTTAAAAGTGCTAAACATTTTTCTACATCTGCATCATCTACATTTCTCCAGTACTGATAGAACTCATAAGGAGTAGTCTTTTTTTTATCTAACCATAATGCACCTTTTTCAGTTTTGCCCATCTTCTTGCCTTCACTGTTAGTAAGTAAATTACATGTCATGGCAAAGGCAGGTTTTCCTTCTTTTCTTCTTATTAAATCTGCTCCTGCTAACATATTAGACCATTGATCATCTCCACCTAATTCCATAATGCACCCATATCTTCTGTTTAACTCCAAAAAGTCATATCCCTGCATCAGCATATAGTTAAATTCTAAAAATGATAATCCCTTTTCTAATCTTTGTTTAAAACATTCAGCTGTAAGCATTTTATTTACTGAAAAATGTACGCCTATATCCCTTATAAATTCAATATAGTTAAGTTTTGAAAGCCAATCTGAATTATTTGCAAGTATAGCTTTACCATCATCAAAATCTATAAATCTTGAAAGTTGACTTTTTATACATGCAACATTTTTTTCTATGGTTTCTTTATCCAACATTTTTCTCATATCTGTTTTGCCGCTAGGGTCGCCTATCATAACAGTTCCCCCTCCAACCAATGCTATTGGTCTATGGCCTGCTCTCTGCATGTGTGCCATCATCATAAGCGGTAAGAAATGCCCAATATGCAAACTATCTGCTGTTGGATCAAACCCTATATAAAATGTAATCTTTTCATTATTCAATAATTCTTTTATTTCTTCTTGGTGAGTCAACTGTTTTATGTATCCACGCTCCACTAATATGTCATATACATTACCCATTTTTATTACCTCCAAATAAATAAAATTCTATAAATATGTAAATTAATAATAATATAATTATAGTATATTAATAAACTATTTTTTTATCAACCTTTTATACATTTATATTTATAAGTGTGATAAAATTACATATGTCTATGTATTTAGAAAGGAGGCATCTTTATGCAGAGCTGGAGTTTTAGGTCTTTGGTTTTAGCAAATGAAATAATTTTAAATAATATAGCTGCTCATTTTGGTATTACGACTAAATTTAAGTGGGAAGATCCCTTAGTACTTACAGACAATAAATTAAACGGAATAATAAAAGAGACAGATAATAAATTTGTTTATCTATATCATTTTGGTTCCATGGTATGTATCAATATGGAATATCATGAAATACAAGATATAATAAATTACATAAAGAATATTGATAATTCCCTTAAAAACAGTATTACTAGTGATTATGTAGATGAATATAAATTAGAAATAAGCTCTGATTATGACTACTCTCTTTACAATGATTTAATGACTGCAAACGAATTTAAGCCTTATTACCTCGATATAATATCCTTGGTTTTAGCAAAATCTACTTCTCTTAGAAAAATTGAAATAGATATAGATAAAGTTTTAGATAGTATTGAAAATATAATTAATTCCTTATATAGCGGTAAATTTAACATGTCTGATGAGCAATTAGCAAAAACTTCTGCTAATGTTTTAAGATTTAAATATAATACTCTATCCTATCTTATGTTATTAGATAAACCAAAGGCTGCTTGGGAAAATGAAGATATAGAGCAGTTCTTTATGGAACTTATTTCATTCTTTGAAATAAAGGAAAGGTATGAAAAAATAGTCCATAAAACAGAATTGTTAAGAGATATTACTGATGTATTTGCTTCTTTAAGTCATGAAAGAAGAGGAACCAAACTAGAGGTAATGGTAATAATTCTTATATTGTTTGAGCTTGTAATATCGTTAATAGAATTTTTCTATAAGCTTTTTTAAAAGCTGGGTAACCATACCCAGCTTTTATTGTTACATATTTGATCTATATAAATAAAACATTATTTTCCCCTTAATTGAACCTTTTCATCAAGCACATACTAAATTTATATATTTTTTCATACATTCAGGAATTTCTTCCTCTTCATTTGCACTTATATAAAAGTCTACATCATACTCCTCTTCTAATTTCTCTAACTTATAAAACAAATGTGCCGCATCCTCTACATCTAGGTTTACAATATTAAACAACCCATCAATAAAAATGGTATCAATATCATAATCTGCAGAAAGTATGCCGCACAAAAACCCATAAAAACCCTCATAGTTTTTTAAATTATAATCACAAGTAGTAATGAACCTAATATCTCTGTGTAACTCAAACAAAGCTCTTTTGTCATCATCAATAAAAATTACATGCCCCTTACTAGTGCCCACCTTGTTGTTTGCCATATCTATTAATGCCTTTGTCTTTCCTGCTCCTCTTTGGTCACAAAGTACTTGAATCATGTTACCACCCCTAACTTTATTTTTTAGGATACCTATTATATAAATTATATAATATTCTGAATTTTTTTTCAATATAACCTTTGGTTAAAACATAACCTAAATTCTATTATTTTAAAACAATAATCTACAATTATTTTAGTAGAATTAAAATAAACATTATAATCACTTGAATAAACTTATTCCTGGATAGATAATTTTAAAACTATTTTCTTTTATGGAATTTACAAAGGTTAATCTTCCCTTACCCTTAAAATATCTCTTCATCCTAAAAAATCCCCTACCGGTATTTACAAACCTTTCCTCACTATCCATAGTTATTAGCTTTTCGTATATCCACATGTTTCTTTTAAGATATTGAGATGAGTTTAAATTCTTTCCATTCATAAGTGCTCCTGGGCTGATAAGCATAATGCTGTTGTAATTTAATATTATTTCAATTTCTTTATAATATAAAGTATAATCTCTATATAGTACTGCATTTCTTAACCCCTCAAAGATCCCATTTACAGGATAGGTCTTAGGCAATATCTTTTTTAAAATATCCTCACAATTATCCAGCATTGAAAGTAAATTACCTTGAATTATTATATTTTCTTTAAAGTTTTTATTTATTTTATTAATAATCCTTATCATATTATGTGGTACATATAAACTATTTATATCTGAAAATACCAAAAGACCTCCTAAGGTTACCATGTACCTATTAGAATCCTTATCAAAAGTTATAATAGAGGCATTTTCTGCAAAACTTATTATATTGTTATCATCTACATCTATACCTTTTAAGTTAAAATATTTATGAACTAATTTCATATTTACGCAGTTCATATCACTTTTAACTATAGGGCATAATTCCAAATTTAAATTTAAATTTTCTTGCAGTGCAGAAATTATTTCTTCTTTCCTCATAGTATCTGTAGTTGAGCCTCTCCTTATATAGAAAGCACCATTTTCTCTTGATTGATACGGTTTTTGAGGTCCATCATATATATTGATCACAGCTAGTTCCTTATTGTCAAAATTAATGAATTCTAAAGATACAGGAATTGGAGGCTCACATCTTGAACTTACTATTTGTTGAAGTTGTTCTTCACTATACTTTTTCCCTTCTATGCCAACAATCTTCTTTGTTTTATCTTCTATTCCTATTATAAGATATCCTCTTCCCCCTTTAGAATTAGCTATAGCACATATATCTTTAGCTAATTCTTTTCTGCTGCTTTCCATTTCTAAATCTATCTTTTGTTTATAGTCAACTTTGGTTCCTTCACCTTTTTTTATTAAGTTAAAAAGCCTTTTTTTATCCATATGCTATACCCTCATCCCTAATTAGTTAGTTATATTATATGAAACATAATAGTAATATTATAACAAATACACAGTAATCAAATCCATCCCTGTTAACAAAGCCCCTTTGCTTTTATCTAAAGTTAAGTTTATTGGATGAACCCTCCAAATATACATGTGCCTCCACTTCTATTTCTGTGTCCTTAAATATATCTTTAGAATCTTTTTTGGGATATTTCTTATGGAAATCTTTTTGTACATCAAAGATATCAAGATCCCTATTTTTATATTTATTAAACACATCTTTACATGCCACTTCAATATTTTTTTCCGCCCTTTTAGTTATTTTATCTATTTCCTCATTAGTTAAGGAAACACTTTTTTGAGCTTCCCCAAGTGTTGTTCTTACTTTTATAATTTTTTTATATTTTAAAGTATTACCGTTATAATCCAACTTTGTCTTTGTTTTGCTAGAGCGTATTTCCAAGGCGACAAATTTATTATCTTCTTCAGGATTAGGTATTTCTAAAGTACCACTTTTCACTTTATTTATAATAAAATTGTATCCTTGGCTTTCATTTTTGGGTAGTCTATCAACAAACTTATCATCTTTAATTATTGCACCCCCATCTATGCTAAGTATATCCTCAATCTGATCATCATTTATTTTCAGCACTGTCAGTACAGTAGCATAAGGTGGTTCAAGTCTTTTATTTAAATAATCATTTATACTTAGTTCTATAGATCTTGATGCAGTTCCTATATTGCTCATAAGATCCGTTAAGAATATTCCTACATACTCTTCAGATTTCATTTTAATTTTTGCTAACCTTTCCACATCTCCTTCAAATATTGCAATATATTGCCTTATAAGGAATTCCTGATCTCTATCAAAAAAATCTATAAAATTGTCTATGCCATAGGCTGCAGCTTTTTCTGTAAATATTATAGCTTTACATTGAGTACCATTAATCTTGTAACTTGAAGATAACCCCATATCCCTTAGAGCTTCAAAAACAGTCTTGCCCTTACCTTTGTAAACGATTCTCTCTCCCTTATCAGATCCACTGGTAGCACTTCTATAAGGCTTAAAAGTTTCCATATATAATATTGGATTATTTTGTTCATCTATATCTATTATTAAACTTGTTGCAAATATCACCTTATTGATATCCCTGTAATTATAACATCCATTAAACAGCAAACACATACTTAATATTAAACTAAACATTATTTTTTTCATTATTATGATCCTCACCAATATTTTTTGATATATTTCCAAGATCGCCCCTAATAAGAATATCCTTAAACTTAAAAATTTGCCATGTGCCTAAAGGATATAAATAAGGATATCCTACAGATTCTAAACTAGCTACATGTGCAATAAAAGTAATGGTTATTATATAAAACCCCGGCAATCCAAGTAATGAGGCAAATAAAATTATTAATGGACTCCATGCTATAATTACAGAATATAACTTAGGTACTAAAAAAGAAGAAATAGATGAAAGGGCAACTATTATTATTCCTACCTGTGAAGCTAATCCAGCTCCAACTGCTGAATCTCCTAATATTAAAGCCCCTACAATACTCATGGCCTGACCTACTGGTTGAGGTAATCTAATCCCTGCCTCTCTTAATATTCCAAAGAAAAACATCATTAAATATATTTCTACTATGGTAGGAAAAGGAACTCCTGTCCTTGATACTGCTAATCTAAATACAAAAACTGAGGGTATCAATGAAAAATGGTAAGTAGTAAAAGCTATGTATAACCCTGGCAAAAACAGCGCAATAAAAAAACATATTTCTCTTAAAACTCTAGTAGCATTTGAATAATATTTGTTTAAATAATAATCATCCGCCATTTGAAAATTTTCTATAAAAAAATGTGGCATAGTTATAACAAAAGCTGTGCCGTCTACTATTATGCCTACACGTCCCTCAAGTATTTTAGAAGCTACTATATCTGGTTTTTCACTATATCCCACTGTATCAAAAAATGTACGACTTTCCTTAAATTGTTCTTCTATATAGTTGCTATCTAACAAAAATTCTATGTCTATACTTTTCAGCTTATTCCTTATTCTATCTAATAGATCCTCTTGTGCAACATCTTTTATATAGGTCATAATTACCACTGTATTTGACTTTTTACCTAATGTGAAGTTTTCAAATTTTAAATTAGGGTTTTTTATTTTTCTCCTTATCAATGCTATATTGTCCACAAAGTTTTCAACAAATCCTTCCCTTGGTCCTTTTATTACATTCTCAGTAACTGGAACCTCTATAGATCTTTTGCTAAATCCCTTTGCCTCACAAAAAATTACTTTATTATAGTTTTCAAATACAATCAACGCATCTCCAGAAAGGAGATGTATTATACCATCATTAAAATCTTTTACCTCTCCTATAGAATTAGCTTCTAGTATCTCGGATTTTATATTATCTATATTGACAATAAAATTTCTATTTATAGTTATAGGAGAAACAATATACTCGCTTATGAACTTTGAGTCGCATAAAGCATCTACAAATATAACATGTACTATACCACTGGCAGTATTAATTTCCCTATACTTCACATCCATATTTTTATCTAGTTTCTCTTTTATAAATTTTATATATTCACTCATATTCCTCACCCATTATATTGTTTGTTCATGGGCGAATATTATTCATTATATGGTAAATAATTATAGTATAAATATTTGCCAACACACGAGGTATAAGAGAAAGGTGAGTTCATGAATAAAATAACTTCACAGCAATTTATTTTTATAATTATTGCTTTTACCGTAGTTTCCTTGAAAACCTACCCTACAATTTATATATACAATAGCGGCAGAGATTCTTGGATTGCTATGATTATATCTTCTGCCATAATATTAATTTATTTTATATTTGCTTTAAAGGTTTTCCAAAAAACTAATTGCTATAATCTTCATTATATGTATTGTAACGCATTAGGGAAAATCCTAGGGAACATATTATATACATTCTTTATATTATCTCTATTCTTAACATTAGTTGAATGTGCAGGGGTAGAATCAAGTGCAATGCATACTAATCTATTGTTAGAATCCCCTATATGGTACTTATTGATATTCTTAATTTTTCCTGCCATATATTGCGTAAAAAAAGGTACTAGGAGCATACTATCCCTTACTATAATAGGAATGATATTAATGACTTTAGCAGGAATTAATCTATTTATATTAACTAGCACTTATAAGCACTATGAAAATTTACTTCCTATATTTGAAAATGGTATCACAAGTGGTTTCTTAATTTCTATAATAAAAATTCTAGGACTATATGGCCATATAACTATATGCTTTTTATATATGGAACATATAGAAAAAAAGGATAAACTTCTTAAACATAGTTTAATAGGTTTTTTATTTGTTATACAAATGCAGATAATATCAGTAATAGGCATTCTTGCTACTTTCCAATTGGAAAGGGCAGTTAGATTTCCCTATCCTAAACTTCTGCAGACACAATTGGTTAGTTATTGGAGATTTATTGAAAGTGGTGAATTTTTTGTTATGCTGCAAACTGTAGGAGGATGGTATATTAAGTACATTCTCGTGCTTCATCTGGTCATTAAATGCCTTACAAATATAAATCTAAAGAACAAATATCTAATATATATAATAAGTGTATTAACTTTCTTAATAACCTATTGTGTTGCAGAAAATTTACTTGTATTCCTTAAATTTTTAAACATATATTCATACATTTCATTTGCAAACTTTCTCATAGTACCCTTTATGGTAATCACTATATTTTATTTTAAAAATAAAAATGCTGCAAAATCATGCCAAAGATCATAAAATTATTACAGATTATTCGCCCAATTTTTTGAAACTATAATATTGAAATTTATGCCTTTTATGCTATAATCATATTTAGAGATAACTTTCTCTAAATTAATAAAATAGGTTAATTTATTCATGTAATTTAACTCCTTTGTCCTAGGAGAATTAGCCATGAAAAATTAATCCTATAGTTCAAAGGAGGGTTTTTATAATGGCAGATAAGACTATTGTTTGTAAAGATTGTGGAAAAGAATTTATATTCACAGAAGGAGAACAGGAATTTTATAAAGAAAAAGGTTTCGAAAATGATCCTGTAAGATGTCCTGAATGCAGAAAAGCTAGAAAAGCTAGTAGAAACAACATGAGAGAAAGAAGATAAGAGAGGTATTTCCTCTCTTTTTATTTTGTCTAACATTAGCCTTCTAACCTAATTTCTTATTTAACCTATAAATTGTTTCTAATTTGCAAATAATAATATAAAATCACTTTTATTTTAAAAAGTTTTCATGGAGGTTTTGCAATATGGCATTTCTTAGATGGTTAGGAGGATTTGTAATCCTATTTTGGTTAATAGGATTAATATTTAGAATTGGCGGCAATTTAATTAATTTACTTTTATTAGTGGCAGCTTTAATATTTATTATAGATGCCTTATTGGGAAGACGAAAAGGAATTTAAAAAAAGGCTATTACACAGCTAACTATTTTGTTAGTCGTGCAATAGTCTTCAAAATTAGCTATTCACTATAAATAGAATTTTAGTCTTCACTTTTACCTATACCCGATAGTACTATATCTTTGTTATGATCTAAAGCCCAGCTAATTGCCCAATCGCTTTGAAAAAGTAGAATGTTTCTATCCTTTAGATCCTTTACTATTTTAGTATCACTAGTAATACTTAATCTTTCAACATCTATATTACTACTTTCTATCCATCTTACATACTTAAATGGAAGTGTCTCCATTTTAATATCCACATTATATTCATTTCTCATTCTATATTCTAATACTTCCAACTGAAGTACCCCTACTACGCCAACTATTATTTCTTCTATACCAATATTTATTTCTTTGAATACTTGAATTGCTCCTTCTTGAGATATTTCAGTGATTCCTTTTATAAACTGTTTTCTTTTCATAGTATCTACCGTTCTTACTCTTGCAAAATGCTCTGGAGCAAATGTGGGGATACCCTCAAATTTAAGTTTATTGTTACTTTGACATAAAGTATCACCTATACTGAAAATACCAGGATCAAACACCCCTATTATATCTCCAGCATAAGCTTCATCAACTATTTCTCTATCTTGTGCTAAAAACTGCTGTGGTTGAGAAAGCCTAACTTTGTTTCCTCCTTGTACATGGAATACTTCCATACCTTTTTTAAACTTTCCTGAACAAATTCTCATAAAGGCTATTCTATCTCTATGTGCTGGATTCATATTAGCTTGTATTTTAAATACAAATGCTGAAAAATCCTCCGAAAATGGATCCACTTCTCCTATATCAGATTGTCTTCCCAGCGGTGGTGTAGTTAAATTTAAAAACTGCTCTAAGAATGGTTCAACACCAAAGTTAGTTAACGCACTGCCAAAGAATACAGGTGTGAGTTCTCCTCTTCTAACTTTTTTAAGTTCAAACTTATCTCCCGCAATATTCAATAAATCTATATCTTCTATTAATTTATCATGTAATGATTCACCAAGCAAATCTTTGAATACAGGATCATCTACACTGCCTTCAACAGATTCTACAACATTTTGACCATGGTTTCCATCATCAAATACCTCTATTAGGTTTTTATTTCTATCATAAACTCCTTTAAAATCTGCTCCAGACCCTATTGGCCAATTCATAGGATAAGATCTTATACCAAGTACATTTTCTATTTCTTCCATAAGTTCAAAGGGATCTCTACTTTCTCTGTCCATTTTATTGATAAAGGTAAAAACAGGTATTCCTCTTAAACTGCATACATGAAATAGTTTTTTTGTCTGCTCTTCTACACCTTTAGCTCCATCTATTACCATAACGGCACTATCTGCTGCCATTAAAGTTCTATATGTATCTTCGCTGAAATCCTGATGTCCAGGGGTATCCAATATGTTTATACAATATCCATTGTAACCAAACTGCATAACAGAAGAGGTTACTGAAATTCCTCTTTGTTTTTCTATTTCCATCCAGTCAGAAACTGCGTGTTTAGAAGCCTTCCTTGCTTTTACTGATCCTGCAAGTCTTATTGCACCTCCGTATAACAGAAGTTTTTCCGTTAACGTAGTCTTACCGGCATCTGGGTGGGATATTATAGCAAATGTTCTCCTTCTTTCTATTTCCTTTATTAAATCCTCCACTACACTCTCTCCTTTTTTATATTATCTAGCTCTTGGAACAAATCCTATTTTCCTTTGCATTTTTGAAAGCATTTTATCTGCTACATAATTAGCTTTATCTGCTCCTTTTTTATATATGGATTCTAAGTAATCCTTATCTTCTAATAACCCTTTTATCCTTTTCTGAACGGGTTCAATTTCACTTATTATTGCTTCTGCTACATCATTTTTTAATTTAGCATAGCCCATGCCATCATATTCTTTTTCTATTTCTTTAATAGTTTTACCAGTAGCAGTGCTTAAAATATTGATTAAATTTTTTATACCTGGCTGTTCATCATTATATTTTATTATACCAATACTATCTGTTACTGCTCTACTTAATTTTTTTCTAACTATATCTGGTGGATCCATAATTAATACATAACTATTTGGATTATCTGAGGATTTAGACATTTTCTTAGCAGGATTTTGTAAATCCATTATCCTTGCTCCAGCTTCCGGCATATATCCATCAGGTACTTTAAAAGTTGGGCTATAAGTATTATTAAATCTAATGGCAATATCCCTACTTAACTCTAGATGTTGTTTTTGGTCACTTCCTACTGGAACTAAATCTGTATTATATAATAATATATCTGCAGCCATTAAAACAGGATAATCTAGAAGGCCTGCAGTTACTGATTCACCATATCTTTGAGATTTATCCTTAAATTGAGTCATTCTGCTTAACTCTCCAATATGAGTATAGCAGTTTAAAAGCCATGCGGCTTCGCTATGAGCTGGTACATGGGATTGAATAAATAATGTGTTTTTATCTGGATCTACCCCACATGCAATATATGTAGCTAATACTTCTAAAGTTCTTCTTCTCAATTCTTTTGGCTCTTGTCTTACAGTTATAGCATGTAAATCTACTACACAATAATAACAATCATACTCATCCTGTAATTTAACCCAGCTTTTTATTGCTCCAAAATAATTTCCTATAGTTAAATTTCCTGAAGGTTGTATACCACTAAATATTATCTTCTTATTTTCTTCCATTGTTACTTCCTCCTTTTACATATTTTATATATAATTTTCTCGTAATTCTTTTAATATAAAAAACGACTAAAAAAGCCCTATAGTAAAACTATAGGGCGTATTAACGCGGTGCCACCTAAATTTAAGAAGTTTACACTTCTTCTTTTAATCACAGATACAACTATTATATCCTGTCTTTATATCGTGAGACCTACGTCTAGAACTACTTTTTCATTTCATCTAGATTCTCTAGGACCCATTCAACTTAAACATAATTGTTGTAATTCCACCCTCTACAACTCTCTGTGAATTTGTTTTTAAGCCTACTTGCTTCCCTTCATAGAATAAAATTTTCTTTTCTTAATTATCATATTATATGCAAAAAATTTTGTCAATAGTATTATTTCTTCCATAATCCATGTAAGTTACAATCTTTAATATATATTTTTAATGTTATATAGTTTTAATAATAATAACCTTCATGAATAGTATTTACATTACGCCAAATACTAAACATATACTATTTTAAAAATATAGGGAGTGATAAAAGTGGCTGACAAACCATATGTTCCAAATGAAAGAGATTATTTAGAAGCTAACCAAAAGATAGTAAAGTCCTATTCTAAAGGTAAAAAAGATTATACCAAATTGCCTGATAATGTGAGAGATCCTATAGTATCAAATAATATAGCTACATGGGAGTTCGATTACACATCCAAAGACATGGAAGAAAACGATTTATTTTAAAATTAAAGTTTCCTATATTTATAAATATAGGAAACTTTAATTTTATTGTTTTTTATACAGCAGTCAACTTTTTACAGTAACCTGCACATTATGATTTCCATCCTTTAAAAACGGAACTATATTATCAATTAACACCTCTCCATTTAGGCTTATGCATTGCTCGCCGCCTTTGCTTATATTAATATTATATACACATTCTCCTCTTCTATATATGATTTTAAATCCATTCCAGTTTTTTGGCATATTAGGGCTTACGGTAAAGCCTTTATCTCCTATTAATTTAAAACCCAGTATACCAGTAACAGCTGTAGTATACATCCATCCTGCAGCACCAGTATACCAACTCCAGCCTCCTCTTCCTATATGGGGTTCCACAGCATATACGTCTGCTGTAATGACATATGGCTCTACTTTAAATCTTTCACAGTCTAAATATGACCTAGTATGATTGATAGGATTAATCATATTGAATATATTCCATGCTTTATCGTTAAAGCCTATCTTTGTTAAGGCCAAGATATACCATATGGCTGCATGAGTATATTGACCTCCATTTTCTCTTACGCCTGGAACATATCCCTTTATATATCCTGGTTCCAAGGAGGATTTATCAAAAGCTGGGGTTAGCAGCATTACTAATCCTTTATCGTATTTTACCAAATATCTTTCTACAGATAGCATTGCTTCCCTTGCCCTGCTTTCCCTAGCACCTCCTGATATCACTGCCCAAGATTGAGATAAAGAATCTATCTGTGCTTCATCATTTTCTGCAGAACCTAAGGGAGTTCCATCATCAAAATATGCCCTTCTATACCAATTTCCATCCCAAGCATTTGCTTCAATATTTTCTACAATGAAGTTTAGCATTTCATTATACTTATCTTCTTTATCTTTATCTTTTTTAAAGCTGCATATATTTACAAAGTCTTTTAATATGGTATATAAAAACCATCCTAGCCAAACACTTTCACCCTTACCTTTATTTCCAACAGTACTCATTCCATCATTCCAATCTCCAGATCCCATAAGAGGAATATTATGTTCTCCAAATTTAAGAGATTTATCTATAGCCTTTACGCAATGTTCATAAATGCTTCCTTCCTTATCAGATTTTCTTGCTATATTATATCTTTCATTTTCCCCCTCTTTTAAAGGTTCATCTTCTAAATATGGAACAATTTCATCTAATATACTATAGTCTCCTGTATTATTAATATATTGTAAAGTAACATATGGAAGCCAAAGAAGATCATCAGAAAATCTTGTTCTTATACCACTATCTACTACAGGATGCCACCAGTGCTGAACATCTCCCTCTAAAAATTGTCTTGAAGCACTATACAATATTTGATTTCTAGTATATTGCGGCTCTATATATGATATTGCTAAAGAATCCTGTAACTGATCTCTAAAACCATAGGCGCCTCCTGATTGATAAAATGCTGTTCTTGCCCAATATCTACAAGCTATAACTTGATACATAAGCCATCCATTTACCATAATATCCATAGTTTTATCTGGCGTTTCTATTTGTATGATACCTAATCTATCTTTCCAATAATTTTTAACTTCTTCTAATTCCTTTAGTACATTTTCCATTTTACTGTATTTCTCTAGGGTCTCATCTATTTTATTAATATTTTCATCTTGCCCTAGAAGTACTACTATATATTTTTCTTCATCAGGCTTTAAGCTTATTTTGCTATTCACAGCCATACATGGATCTAGACCAGCACCCACAGTATTTGAAAACTTTATCTTATTAAGTCCCTGTGGGCTTTCTATAAAACCTGACTTACCAATAAACTCCTTCCTGCTTCCAGTACAGGATATATCCTCCCCACCAGCTATCTTAAGGTAAGCTAATAAGTTCCCAAAGTTACTGCTATAAGGATTCTTTGCATATATATATTCCTTCTCATTATTTATATATGTAGAAATATACTGTGCTGTTTGCTGCGGAACTACACCAAGTGCAAGCTGAACATAATAGGTAACAGATAACTTTCTTTCTATGTCAGTATAATTCTTTAATTTTACTATACATAATTTCACACTATCTTCAATAGATGCAAACATAGAAAATTCGCCCATTATTCCATAAGCCTTATGCTTAAAATTAGAATACCCATAGCTATGCTCTATTATATATTTTCCTCCATCTCTAATTGGTTTAGGGGATATACTCCAAAGCTTTCCGCTGATTTCATCTCTAATATATAATCCCTCTGCCTCGCTGTCCTTAATTGGATCATTAGACCATGTGGTTATTTTATTTTCCCTGCTATTTTTATACCAAGTATAAGAAACTCCGCTTTCTGAAACATGAAATCCAAAATCTCCATTTGATATAACATTAATCCAAGGCGCTGGGGTATTTCTATAGTTATCCAATACAATAATATATTTATCCCCACTAGAATCAAATCCACCCAAACTATTAAAGTAGTTAAGCTTTGGCGTTTCCAATTGGACATTTTTTTCTTTAAATATTAACTCTGAGTGCTTCAAAACATCTACATTATATTCTGGCTTATCTTTTTTCTTTATTTGAGAAGTAATACTGCCTTTTTCAGGGTCTATAATCAGCCTAGCTATAGAAATTATAAATTTAATATCCTCTTCTGCCATGATAGCTTTATTATATAAGAATACTCCACCAAAACTATTCTCTTTATCTCTTACATGACTAGAATAAACTATATCCCTGATAGCATCCTGTAATGCCTGAATATAAGAACTACTTTCTAAATTTAAAATTATTAAATCTGCTTTTAATCCCTTTAAACTCCAATATTCATGTGCTTTTATCATTTGCCTTACCATATCTAAATCTTCTTCTTTTCTAAGTAATACTACTACTATAGGTAAGTCACCGGATATACCGTAAGACCATAGAGCTGGTTGACCTTTATCTATGGCTTTAATATAATCTTGTCTTTCCCTAAAGGTATTATTTAAAAATATAATCTTGGATGCCATGGATTGATATAAATTAGCAATAGATGATTTTATGCCTAAATACCTTGTTTCAACTTGACTTTGTGTCCATGCAAGCTCAAATACTCTATTTACATTGTTCCAATCCCTATATTTCATTGCAAGCTTTACAGCTTCCTCCCTGCTCTCTCCTACAGCTGTAATATAAGCTATCTTACAAGTTTCTCCTGGTGGTATTTTTACCCTTACCCTGATGCTTAATATTGGATCCAATACAGCCCCTACAGTATTTGTCAAAGGAGAATCACTTTCCATAACCTCTGGCTTGTTAAGTTCCCTATTTCTTCCTATGAAGTTCCCTCTGCTGGTTTCATATTGAACTTTACCAACAATCTTTTCATCCGCTATAACTGTGTGCATAGCCCATGGCTCTTTTCCATCTTTTTCTCTTTTCCTCCTATAAGCTAATAGACATAAAGGGTTCTCTGTATATTCTGTTTCTATAAATAGATTACTAAAAGCTGGGTGTACTAAATCTGCATTGTAGTGAGTTAATGTAACCTCACAATAACTAGTTATCTCCATTATGCGAGTACTATTGCTATTATTGGTTAGCATAATTTTTCTTATTTCACCATTATCCTCATTTGATACAGCTACTTCTGTAATAGTTTTTATATTTCCATCTACTCTTCTAAATTCTGCCTTATCAAGAGAAAAAATCACCTCATAATTATCTCCTTCATTCTTACAGGGTTGATAATAGCTGCTCCAATACTCATTAGAATTTAAATTTTTAATATAAAAGAAAGCTCCTGTATTATCATTAGTTACATCCTCTTTCCATCTATATATCATCATATTATCTTTTTTACTGTATCCACTGCCGCTATTGGTAACCATAATAGAGTAACTGCCATTAGATAATAAATTGGTTTCCGGGTAAGTTGTTTTGGCAGTTAAAAATTTTCTTACCATACTAACATTATTGTCATTAATAAATATCTTTTCATTAAACTGTTCTTCTCTATCATATACTACAGAACTTGGAACCTTTTCCTGCAGCAATAGTTCGGTTGCCATTACCCTTGGATCTTTATGAAACCTTTCTTGCAAAATATCATTGTTTAATACATTATTCAAGGCCATTAAGCTCATACCCTGATGATGTACCATAAATGATTTTATTACAATAAATTTCTTGCCTTTAGGTAATCTTTCTTTAGTATAGTCTATTGCCTCATATAAACCATATCTTCCTTCAAAACCCTCTTCAATCATCCTCTTTATATTTATAAGAGAGTCTTTCTTTTTTATTTGTAAAGCCATTATTGTGGAATAGGGAGATATAACTAGTTCATTGGAAAGCCCTCTTTTTAATCCTATTCCAGGAACCCCAAAAGATTTATATTGATAATTTAAATTTACATCAAATGCATAAAAAGCTGATTCAGATATTCCCCAAGGTACATCCTTTACCCTTCCATAAAACTTTTGGCTTTCTATAACAAAATTATAAGTGTGATTTAACAAAGTGTCAGGATACTTTTTCATTATAAGTAATGGCATTAGATATTCAAACATAGTTCCACTCCATGAAACCAAGCCTGTATTTCTATTAATAGAAGTTAAGGCTCTGCCAAGTTTAAACCAATGTGATTGTTCTATATCTCCTTTAGCTATGGCCACAAAGCTTGCCTGTCTGGCTTCAGAGGCTAATAAATCGTAATAGCAGTCATCAATTCTGCCCTTTTCCACATCATATCCTATAGAAAATAACTGCTTTGACTCATGAAACAACATTTTAAAATCCATATCTTTACCTATTTTATCTATTTTAAACTTAAGATCCTCTATGGTTTTATAAAGGTTATATATCTCATTTCTGCTTTTAACAATAGATTCATATAGTTTCTTTAGATTTTCATCATTACTAGAATTTCTACTTCCTAATTTTTCTTCTATATCCTGAAGTATAATAATTAAATCTCTTATATTTCTACTGGCTGGCATTGATCCCAATTCCTTCATCAAAGCTATTTCCTTGTCATTAAATAAGCTCATATTTTTTATGTTTAACTCTATATTTTCTTCACTTAATAAATCAATCCAAGGAAATTCATTATAAATATTATTTAAATATTTATCTAATGTACATATTAATTTTATATTCCAATATAACTGTTCTTCTTTTGTATATATATTAACTTTTTCTGAGATCTCCTTTATATCCTTTAATATTCTTGCTAAACTATGTATATTCCCATGCCAATTTTGTAAATCTTTAATTTCATTGTTATAATTAGTTTCGTCTATGTTTGCTAATTCCTCATTGCACAACCTTAATAAATCAATTAACCCTTTATTTATATTAATATTTACAATGGGCTTTTCCTGAAATTCCTCCATGGATTCATGTATGAGCCATAGATATCCTAATAAATTTCCACTATCTACTGTAGATATATATTTGGGATAAAGAGGTTCTTTACATTTTGTGTCATACCAATTGTAAAAATGTCCATTGTACTTTTCTAAATCCTCCATGGTGCTTAAAACTTTATTTAATCTGTCAACACATTCATATAGATCTATGTACCCCATATCAAAGGCAGAAATATTTGAAGTAAGTGCCATGCCTATGTTAGTTGGAGAAGTTCTATGAGCCACTCCATTCTCCGGATATTCTTGATAATTGTCCGGAGCTAACCAATTATTTTCTTCATTACTAAAGTCTTCAAAATATGCCCATGTCTTTCTACTTAACCTTCTAAGCAGTTCTATATCTTCTTCACTTAAAGTTTCAATCTTTTCTTTTTTCTCCTTACTTATGGCATATGCTATATAAGGACTTAAGAACCATACTATACATGAAGGTAAAAATATAAAACCTATGCTGTTTGATCTATAAAAGGCTAAATAAGCTATACCTAAAGCAATAGCACTGCCAATCCACATAGATTGTATAAAATTCTTTAATTTTCTTCCAGAATTAGCTTCAACATCTGCAGCAGTTTGCCATTCTAAAAGATGTTTTTTGCTAATACAAACTCTATATAAAGTTCTAATTATAGCATCTAACATCAGATAGGCTTGATAAGGTAAAAAAGAAAAAATCAAAAAAAACTGTTCTACTTTTATTTTCCAGCTGCTGGCTTTTCCAGAAAGACTTACACCTTTTATAGGATTTATAACAGATTCAGAAACATCAAATAAAATAGGTGCTAATAAAGCTATTACAGCTATTACAAGCCATCTATCTGGGTATGAAAAGAATATTAAGGATAGTACTATTAGTATAATAATAGAAGGCGCTAATAAACTTCTTCTTAAGTTATCTAATATCTTCCACTTGGACAGCTTATTTAATGGAGTTTTCCTGGTAATCCAATGAAGCAGCTGCCAATCCCCTCTTACCCATCTGTGCAGTCGTTTGGAACTAGCGTTATAATAAGCTGGATATCCATCTATTAGCTCTACATCTGTTAATAATGCTGCTCTTACATAAGATCCCTCAAGTAAATCATGACTTAATACTGTATTTTCAGGTATTTCATCTCTAAGCATAAAATTAAATGTATCTACATCATATATCCCTTTTCCTGTAAATATTCCTTCATCAAATAGATCTTGGTACACATCTGATACAGCTATAGTATATAAATCTATACCTGATTCCCCTGAAAAAATTTTTGAAAATAAGGTTTTATTGGAACTAATATTTCCCACGCTTATCCTTGGCTGCATTAAGCCATGCCCTCTCACCACCATTTTTCTTTCTTTGTCTATATAAGGTTTATTTAATTCATGAGCCATGGCTCCTATTAACTTATTGGCACTATCCCTTGGCAGCTGGGTATCTGCATCTAAGGTTATAACATATTTAATTTTATATAGATGCTCTATGTTACCACTTATAATATTATAACTTGTGTTTTTATCACCCCTTATTAAATTGTTAAATTCCATTAACTTGCCTCTTTTTCTTTCCCATCCCAACCATATGTCTTCTTTTTCATTGTATTGTCTATATCTATTAAAAAAATAAAATATATCACTACCATCATTGCTATATTTTTTATTTAGCCCTCTAATACCATCTAAACCGCATTGTACTATATTTTTGTCCTGTTCTTCATATTCATTTTTACTATCCTTAAAATCTCCTAAAATAGCATAATAAATATTTTCACTATTATTAGCTAAATAGTATACCTCTAAATCATTTATAAGCTCTTTTACTCTTTTTTCACTATTTAATAGAGTTGGAATTACCACAATAGTACTATATTCCCCTGGTATACTTTCTTTGAATTCTAGCTTTGGTATAAAAGTGGGCTTTGACAAATGATTTATACTCCAATTAGTTATAGAAATAACTAATTCACTAATGGGAATAAGCAAGAATAGAAAGCCTATTACATACTGCCATGGAGCCATAAAATAATAATTGAATAGGTTTATATAAACTAATATACAAGCAAGAACAATAGTAGCTAGAATTATAAAACCTATATAATAATCAACTTTTCTGTATTCATTTACATTTTTAATTTTTTCTAATCCTTTATCTTTAAATCCTATTTTATTTTTTAAACATTCTTTGCCCTCATCAATAATATAATATCCAACATGTTTACCATAGGGTTTATCCTCTGTATCTTTTGACTCCATAGCACATTCTATGGCCTTTTTCGCTACAAAAGTTTCTCCTAATTTCATGTACCTAGCTAATTTTTCTATTTCCTGTCTATAGTAATCCCTGGATGTAAAATCCATTTTACTATATATATTTGCTGGATCTTCCCTTAAAACTTGCTCCAAATAGCTTAGTTTTTCAAAAGATTCTTTCCAATCAAAAGAAGAGGCTTCTCTTATACCTGTTATGCTATTTCCCATAAGCATTCTGAAAAGAGCCTGCCTCTGGTGCTCAAATATTGTTATTCTCCTTGTATTGGTTTCTACCATGTCAAGATTTTCATCAATCCATTTATATATTTCTGGATTTTCTAAACCGCTGTCTCTTAATACCCTTAATAATTTTTCTGTAAAGTATGGGTTAAAACTAAATTGTTCCCTAAATATTTTTTCTAGAGTTTCTTTATTATCTGAATGTAGTATTAATCTATTGCCTAAATTTTCCCCTTTATCCTTCTCCTTTTGGGCAAATACTATATTATTTGTTACTTTACTTATATTTTGTATTAAAGCTATTTTCAACATGCTAGGTAAAGCCCATAATTCTCCGCTAGTGAGAAGTGTGTGTTTTTGATATTTATTTATAAATTCTTCTATATTTTCTTTATTTATTTTGCCATCTGTCATATATACTATTTTTTTTGCAATGTAATATATTCTTGGATACCCTTTCATTACGCCTTTATATATCACAGGCAAATTTTCATAATAACTTCCGCTCATATTATTTTTTATATTTTTATATTCCTTTTGAATTAAATATAAATTATCTAAAAGCCATTCTCCTGCGGATACTATCTTTTTTTTATTTTTAGCTTCATTGTTTAGGTAATCGTAACCTTCTATAATGTTTCTATAACTTCCGTCTAAACTTTTTATAAGCTTTATTTTAGATTTAATACTTTTATTCATTGGATTATATGGACATTCTTCTATGTCTTTTCCATCACTTTCTTTATCACTATCATAGATAAATTCCAAATCATCTTCATAATTATCCCCTTGTTTGAAGTACTTATAAACCACAAATATAACCAATATACCTAATATAAAAATTGAAGAAATTCCGTAATAAAACATAACAACCCATCCTTTCCATTGTGGTACATGAATCCTTTAGATTATTATTTCCAAGAATACAAAAAAATATTATGGAGAATTACTTTAGTAATTCTCCATAATATTACAATGTCAATTCATTGCTTATTAAATCCTCATAGCTTTGTCTCTTACATATTAATTTTGATCTCCCGTCTTTCACCAATACTACTGCTGGCTTTAGGATTTTATTGTAGTTGCTGCACATGGAATATCCATATGCTCCAGTAGTCATCACTGCTAAAACATCTCCGCTTTTGCATTCAGGTATACTTACATCACTTAATAATATATCCCCAGATTCACAACATCTTCCACTTATAGTCACACACTGCTCTTCAGGATCTTTAACATTACCAGCTAATAAACATTCATATTCAGCATTATAAAGCGCAGGTCTAATATTATCCGTCATTCCACCATCTACAGAAACATACTTTCTTATTTCTGGTATTTCTTTAATGGCTCCTATAGAATAAAGGGTTATTCCTGAATTACCTATTATAGATCTTCCTGGTTCTATACCTAAAGAAGGAAGTTTAATATTCAGTTCTTTTGCTTTAGGTATTGCCCTATTTAGAATAGCATTGCAGTATTCTTCTGTGGATTTTGGTAAATCCCCCTCCTTGTAATATATGCCAAAACCTCCTCCCAAATCTAACTCATCTAATTCATAGTTTAATTTATCCTTTATTTCTTTTATTATATTCATCATTATATCTACTTCTTCTTCATAAGGAGTAGTTTCAAATATTTGAGAACCAATATGGCAGTGGAGACCTACTATATCTATATAATCTGATTTAATGCACTGTTCTACTGCCCTTAAGGTTTCATTTTCTAGTAAAGTAAATCCAAACTTAGAATCTATTTGTCCTGTTCTAATGTATTTATGAGTATGTGCTTCTATCCCCGGAGTTATTCTTAGAAGTACTTTTTGGATTTTTCCTCTTCTTTTTGCTGTTTCATTTATCATTTCTATTTCATGAAAATTATCTACTATAAATCTCCCAACCCCTAATTCCATGCCCATTTCAATTTCTTCTAAAGTTTTATTATTTCCATGAAAATATATTCTTTCCATAGGAAAATTAGCCTTCATTGCAGTATATAGTTCTCCTCCAGAAACCACATCTAAATTTAGTCCCTCTTCTTTTATTATTTGACACATAGCAATAGTTAAAAACGCCTTTCCTGCATAAGCTACTTTATTCCCTAATTCATTAACCTTAAAGTTATCATAATATTCTCTACAGTTTTTCCTTATTAATTCCTCATCAAAAACATATAGTGGTGTGCCATATTTTTTAGCTAACTCTACACAGTTTACTCCACCTATATATAAATTATTATTCTTAACTTCCATAGAACCAAATAATCTCATATGTCCATCTCCTTTTTATTACCGCCTATTATAAATTATAAAATTCTTTAAAGGATTCAGTTATATAAAAATGATCTTCTACTCCTCCAAGTTCTCTTATAGAATGCATTCCAAGTATAGCTGTTCCAATATCTACTGATGGTATATTTACATGAGTTGATGATATAGGTCCTATAGTAGATCCTCCTCTTTCATCTGAACGATTCACAAATCTTTGCACAGGAACATTAGCTTTCTTGCATATCTGTTCATAAATTGCAGAAGAGAAACTATCGGAAGTATAACTTTGCCTTGCACTTACTTTAATTACTGGTCCCTTATTGATCATAGGCCTATTTACTGGATCAGCCTTTTCCGATGAATTAGGATGTACAGCATGGGCTAAGTCTGAAGAAATCATAAAGGATTTAGATAATGCTCTAAAATAGGCTTCCTTACCCTTCTCTTCTTTTTCTACTATTCTTTCTAAGATGCTTGATAGCATTATGGAATCAGCACCTTGTTTTGTTGAACTTCCTACTTCTTCATTATCAAAACAAACTAACACATTAGTGGCTTTTGTAGATTTACATTGTACTAATGCCTTTAAAGCTGCATGTACCATGGCTAAATCATCCAGCCTTGAAGAAGATATAAATTCCTTATTCATTCCCATAATGCAGCCTTTTTCATATTCGTATAAAAACAAATCAAAGTCAATTATGCTATCTTTATCAATTTTCAATTCTTCTGCTAATATGTTAAATAAATAATTATCTTTCTCCATGGTATCATTGATAATACCCATTAAAGGAATCATATCCTTTTGTGGATTAAGTTCTATTCCTTTATTTACTTCTCGATTCATATGTATAGCTAGATTAGGTATAACCAATAAAGGTTTATTAATATTAATTAATTTTTCTTCCGGCTCCATAGGATTTCCACTTCTTAATACTACCCTGCCAGCTATTGCTAAAGGTCTATCCATCCATGTATTTAATATGGGTCCACCGTAAACTTCTGTATTTAGTTTTAAGTATCCTCCTTCACACGTCATGTGTGGATTAGGTTTTATTCTAAAGGTTGGAGAATCTGTATGAGTTCCCACAATTTTAAATCCATTTTCTACTACACTATCACTTCCAATTACAAATGCTATAATAGCTGAATTATTTTTCTTGGTATAATATTTGCCGCCTTTACTTAAACTCCATTTGCCACTTTCCTTTAATTCTTTAAATCCACATCCTAATAATACCTTTTCCACAGTTCCAACAGCCTGAAAAGCTGTTGGACTATCATATATAAACTCTATAAGTTCTTCTGCTAGCTTTAATTTTTCTTCCATAATTCCTATTCCCTCTCATTCTTAAATTTTATATTTTATAATTAGAATATCATACTTATATAACGCTTTCAAATGTGTTATAATAGATGGCAATGGATAATTGGCAATGACAGTAACTTCCATCTGTCATTGCCAATTTTCAACTTTAATAAAGAAGGGTGTTTAATATGTTATCACAATTTTTAGTTCAACATTTTATTAAAGATTATAACGATGTAGAAGACGAGAAAGTTAGAAATAACTATGGTTTTTTAGGGAGTATAGTAGGCATGGTAATTAATAGTATACTCTTTATTGTTAAATTAATTATAGGAATGATAACCAGCAGTATTTCTGTTACTGCTGATGCTTTTAATAATCTTTCCGATGCAGCTTCCTCATTAATTACCTTGCTTGGATTTAAGTTAGCTGCAAAGCCAGCTGATAAAGAGCATCCATTTGGCCACGGAAGAATAGAATATCTTTCTGGGTTGATAGTATCCTTCATGGTAATGCTGGTAGGCTTTGAATTCGTTAAATCATCCTATGCTAGGATAACAAATCCTGTTGCAGTAAAGTTTCAGATAATACCATTTATCCTAATACTTTTTTCTATCGTTACAAAGGTATGGCTTAGCAAATTTAATAACTATATGGGTAAAAAAATTAATTCTTCTGCATTGCAAGCTTCTTCCTTTGATGCTTTAAGCGACGTGACTACCTCTAGTTGTGTAGCTCTATCATTGATATTATCCAAATGGACTCGTTTCCCTGTAGACGGCTATATTGGTATACTGGTTTCTCTATTTATAATGTATTCAGGTTTTACACTTATTAAGGATACCTTAAACCCTATTTTAGGTGAATCTCCAGATGAGGAACTAGTAGATAAAATAACAAATGGAGTATTAAGTTATAAATATATTACAGGAGTTCACGATTTAGTAATACACAATTATGGTCCGGGAAAATTCATGGCATCAATTCATGCCGAAGTGCCTCAAGATATGTCCATAGTTAAAATACATGAAATAATAGATAGGGCAGAAAAGGAATTGTCCTCAAAACTAAATATAATATTGGTTATTCATATGGATCCTATAAATACTAATGATGAAGAAGTAACCACAGCTAAAAAAGAATTAGAAAAAATAATAGAAGATTACCCAATGATCAAATCTTTGCACGATTTTAGAATTGTTGGAGAAGGTGATACAAAGAACTTAATTTTTGACATAGTTATAGATTATAGTCAAGCCATTACAAAAGAATTTAGAAACAATATAAAAGATGAATTAAATGAACGTATAAAGAAAATTCATCCTAATTATAATGTAGTAATTACAATGGATCGAGATTTTATATAATTTATATGTTAACATAGCATACAATCCTGCATAATATATATTGATTCTTATATTATGGAGTGTGAATTTTATATGAGTAAAAAAGAAAGACATCTGTTTCCAGGAAGTAATACTTCACAAGGCTTTTATTCTTTTTTTCAATACATTATACCTGCCAATGAAGCTAGAAGAATTTTTTATATAAAAGGTGGCCCTGGTACTGGGAAATCCTCATTAATGAAAAAAATATCAAAAATATTTTTGGATAATGGTCATACTATTGAATTTTTTCATTGTTCTTCAGATAATGAATCTTTAGATGCTATTGCTATAAAGGATTTAGGTATAGCATTAATTGATGGTACTGCTCCTCATATTAATGACCCAAGTGTTCCTGGTGCTTTGGATGAAATTTTAAATCTAGGAGTTTTCTTAAATGAAAGACAATTAAGTAAAGAAAAAAATAGTATTATAGAAACTTACTCCGCCATAAAAGATAATTTTAACAGAGCTTATGCATATATAAACAGCGCCAAGTCAATCCATGATAATTGGAGCTATTATAATAAGAAAGCTTTAGATGTCAGGGCCTTAAATTCTCTTAATGAAGAATTGAAAAAGGAAATCTTTAAAAGTGACGAAATAGGTTTAGGAAAAGAAAGGCATTTATTTGCTACAGCTTTTACTCCTAATGGCATAGTATCTTATATAGATACTCTTTATGAAGGTTTTCAACACATATATACCCTAAAAGGGGAGCCTGGCACTGGAAAAACTTCTTTGCTTACCTTTCTTAAAGATGAAGCTTTAAGAAGGGGATATTCTATAGAAATATTTCATGATCCATTAATTCCATCTAGAATAGAACATTTAATTATTCCAGATTTGAATACGGCAATACTAACTTCTAATGAAATAAACAATAGTGAATCTATAGGCAAAGAAATTAATATGGATTGCTTACTCAATACAAGATATATTAATAGTGTACAAGATGAAATAGAAGAAAATAAGGATAACTTTTATAAACTATTAAATATAGGATTGAAGAATCTTTCCAAATGCAAAAAACTTCATGATAAACTGGAAAAATATTATGTAGACAATATAGATTTTAATGGAATTGACATTTTATCAGAAAAATTAATAGAAAGATTACTAGTTTATGAAAAAGAAAGTCTGTAAAATAAGGAAAAAGGAAGCTAAAGTTTTAGCTTCCTTTAATAATTTAATTTAAATACATTTAAGTTATGCAAAGCTCTAGTACACATAACATACATCATTTTATCATAGTTGATACTTGATAAATTGTCATCAATTATGATAACTGCATCAAATTCTAACCCTTTTGCAAGATAAGAAGGAATTACAACTTCCCCTGAATTGTAAATGGAATCTTCTTTATCAATTACTTTTATATACATTTTGTTTTTAATTATACTGCTTATATATTCTGTTCTGCTGATATCTTTACATATTACCGCTATACTTTCATACCCTTTCTCTTTCAAACCCTTTAAAGTGCTTACAAGCTTTTTTTGCAGTTCCTTTTCACTATAGATGTTTTCCTCAGTAACCTTTTCCCCGTTTCTTACCAAAGGCACTATACCATTATTGTTTAAATATCTATTGGCATATGTCATAATTTCTTGAGTTGATCTATAGCTCTTTTGAAGATTAAAATTCTTTACATCCCTAAATTCTAAATAATCACCTAAATAATTCATAGGCATAGCCCCTTTTATAGGTATAAGTCTTTGATTACTATCTCCAACTATGGTTAAGGATTGACATCTAGTTAAGTGTTTAATAACTATAAACTGTAGGGCACTGTAATCTTGGGCCTCATCTATAACCACATGCTTTATTTCATCTTTACAGGTAAGTCCCTCTAATTTTATTTTCAAATATAAAATTGGAGCTAAGTCGTCTCTGGTAAGTTGCTTATTATTATTAAACTCATTATATATATCCACAACATTTGGATTATCAATCCATTGCAATTCATTTTTTACCTTTATAACTTTAGAAATAATCTTTCTTATTTCTAATCTTCTTTTAAAATCTAAGTCACTGCCATATGAGTTTGCTTCTTCCGGTGTAAGTTTAGCCAAAGTTTCTTTATAATTTTTCTCTAGTTCTCTTATCTTTTCATTTCTTCTATCCTTTATCTTGGAATATATAATTCTTTTAATTCTTTTACTTCTCTTAAATAGAGGCATGGAATTAAAATATTTATTAAACAATTCCTCTATTTCCTCTTTAGTTGAAATTACTTTTCCTAAAAGTTCTACATTTCTTATTTTAAAATAACAATTGTTTAACTTTACTACCAATTTATCTAATTCATTAATGTAATTAACAGAATTCTTATATAATATACTTTCTATAAAATTCTGATCCCCAATGAGTATTTTCTCCATATAGTCCTTTAAACTCATAACATGGTCTAACCCTATTAACTCTAATGCAAAATCCTTAAAAGTAGCTTGCTTAACACCACCTTCTCCGAGACTAGGAAGAACCATGGATATATACTCCATAAATATATTGTTGGGTCCTAATATAAGCACTTTGTTCTGCAATGTTTTCCTATAATTATATAATAAATATGCAACCCTATGAAGAGCCACTGTAGTCTTACCACTGCCAGCTACTCCATCTACCACTATGGTTCTATTTTTAGGTTGTCTTATTAAATTGTCCTGCTCCTGCTGTATAGTCATAATTATATCTTTTAATTTATCACCTGAGTTACTGCTTAAAACCATTTGTAATATTTCATCTTTTACATCAATTGCTGAATCAAATATTCCTAATAACTTTGCCTTTTTAATTATAAATTGTCTTTTTTCTAAAATGTTTGCCTTAACTTCCCCCATAGGTGCATTATAGGCTGCTTCCCCTAATTTACCTGCATAAAATAAAGCTGCTACAGGAGATCTCCAGTCTATTACTATAGGTTCATAAGCTTCATTGGGAGTAACTCCAAATCTGCCTACATAGATAGTTTCCTCATTTAGGGAATCTTCTTCCATAAAATGAATTTTCCCAAAATATGGTGAAGGAGATAATATAGTTAATTCCCTTAACCTTTTATCTATTAGATTAAACTGTTCTTCTGCAATGAATCTTTCGTGGTCAAAATACTCTGCTACTTGGTCTTCATCATCTTTATGCTCTTCTATTGCATTTTTCCTATATTCTGTTATATTTTTTATTATTGATTTCCTTTTATCTAAGGAATTTACTATTTCTTTATTTATAACAGCTATAGTTTCTTCTAATCTTTCTTTCTCAATATTAAATTGTATTTCTTTTTCCTTATCTAAATCAGAATTATCCATTATTCTGTCACCAACCTAAAATTATTCTAACAATTTAGTATCATTGTTTAAATTATCATCACTTTCATTATTTTCATTATTCTCCACATTATCACCTGTTATACTTGCTTCTTCTCCTTTTACTAAGCTCATAAATTCGTCTCCCATAATGGTTTCCTTTTCTAATAATCTTTCTGCTACCTTAGTTAATAAATCTCTGTTCTTACTCAATACATCTATTGCTTTTTTATGGCCTTCCTTTATTATCTTTAATGTTTCTTCATCAATTTGCGCTTCTGTTTCAGCACTACAATTTTTAACTGGTCTTCCATCAAGATATCTATTTGACATAGATTCCAAACCCATCATATCAAACTTTTCAGTCATACCGTATATAGTGACCATATTTCTTGCTGTCTCAGTGGCCTTTTCAATATCATTTGATGCTCCTGTAGACATAGTATTGAACTCTACCTCTTCCGCCGCTCTTCCTCCAAGCATTACACAAATTTGATCAAACATTTCTTCTTTTGTAACCAAATATTTTTCTTCATCAGGTACTTGCATAGTATAACCTAAGGCTCCCATGGTTCTTGGAACTATTGTAATCTTATGAACAGGATCTGTATGAGTTAAAAGTGCTGCTACTAGAGCATGCCCTACCTCATGAAAAGCTACTGATCTCTTCTCTTTAGGTGATAATATTCTATCTTTCTTTTCTTTTCCTGCTATTATAACTTCAACAGCTTCCTGTAAATCCTCCTGAATAACTTCTTTTCTATTGTTCTTTACAGCCCTTAGGGCAGCTTCATTAATTATATTTGCTAAATCTGCTCCCACTGCTCCTGGAGTAGATTTAGAAATATCTAGCAAATCAACATCTTTAGCCAGCTTAACACCTTTAGCATGGACTTTTAATATTTCTTCTCTTCCTTTAAGATCAGGTCTATCCACAATTACTCTTCTATCAAATCTACCTGGTCTTAAAAGAGCTTTATCCAATACTTCTGGTCTATTAGTGGCTGCTAAAATTACCACTCCTTTTGATGAATCAAATCCATCCATTTCAGAAAGTAACTGATTTAGTGTTTGTTCTCTTTCATCATTGCCTGTTATGTTTCCATCTCTACTTTTCCCAATAGCATCTATTTCATCTATAAATATTATACAAGGAGCCTTTTCCTGTGCTTGTTCAAATAAATCCCTTACTCTAGCTGCCCCCATGCCAACAAACATCTCTACAAAACTAGAACCAGACAGGGAGAAAAATGGTACCTTAGCTTCTCCTGCTACAGCCTTTGCAAGTAATGTTTTACCTGTACCTGGAGGGCCTACTAATAAAGCACCCTTTGGTAATTTAGCTCCTATTTCAGAATACTTTTGAGTATTATGTAAGAAGTCTATTATTTCCACCAAAGATTCCTTTGCTTCTTCTTGCCCAGCTACATCCTTGAAAGTAACCCCTGTTTCGTTTTCTGCATAAATCTTAGCAGTATTTTTACCAAAGGACATAACTCCACTACCCATTTTTTTATCTAATCTGCCAAAAAGAAATCTTCCTAACGCCATGAATATTATAAATGGTAATACCCAATTAAGCATAAAGTTCTTAAATGGTCCATCCTGTTTTGGTATAACTTGATCATAAGGTATATTTGCCTTGTTTAATTTATCAGGCAATTCTTTATCTTCTTCAAATCTGCCAGTATATAGTACCTTATTATTATAGCTTGTATTTTCTTTTGGATAAATAACTATCCTATCCTTAGAAAAATGTACTTCCTTAATTTGATTTTGAGTTATCATGTTAAGAAAATCTGTATATTTTATTTGCTCCGTTTCTGTATTAACTAAATAATCATTAATTAAAAAAACAACTATTGTTACTGCAATAGCATAGTAGATAATATACTTGAATTTGTTGTCATCAAATTTACTTCCATCTTTCTTCCTATTATTATTAACCATCTTTTTCCTCCAACTTATAAAATAAATATTCATCTTGATTATATTATAATACATATTATATCTTTTTAAAATGATAGTATTATGTACTTATAATATAAAAAACTAGTACACATTATTTTAACCATGGTACTAGCTTATAAATAAAAAATAGCTTTACCAAAAGTAAAGCCATTTTTTATTATATTACACAACATCCTATTTTTCAATTATAAATTTCATTCATATTTTCTCATTAACGCCATGGCGGCTGCTTATACCCTAATCCTATAACCAACTCCCCACACTGTTTCAATATATTGTGGATTTGATGGATTGGATTCAATTTTTTCTCTTATTTTTCTAATGTGTACTGTAATAGTAGCATTGTCTCCAAGGGAATCTAAGCCCCAAATTCTCTCAAACAACTCATCTTTTCCAAACACTCTATTAGGGTTTTGTGCCATATACAGTAATAACTCAAATTCTTTTTGTGCTAGATTAACTTCTTTGCCATTTATAAATACTTGTCTTGAATCCTTGAGTATTTCTAGCCCTCTAATAGTTATACTATTATTATTTGACTTATTGCTAAACTTATTTTTTAATCTCTCATAATTTTGGATATGAGATTTAACTCTTGCAACTAATTCTCCTGGACTAAATGGTTTTGTTATATAGTCATCTGCTCCAAGACTTAATCCCTTTATTTTATCAATTTCTTCCTTTTTAGCAGAAACCATTAGCACTGGTATATCTTTATGTTCCTGTATAATTCTTAATATATCAAATCCATCAATTTTAGGGAGCATAACATCAAGAATTATTAAATCGTATTTATTTTCCTTTATTTCATTTAATCCAGATACTCCATCGGTACAAATTTTCACTTCAAATCCCGATAGTTCTAAGTAATCTCTTTGAAGTTCAGCAATACTTATGTCATCTTCAACTATTAATATCTTCTTCATATTCTTCAAAGCCCCCAATTAATTCTCTACCTGCTTATTTCCCATTACCTTTCCAAGAGATATCATAATACTTGTTCCCTCATCTCCATGGCTAACTGCCCATATTCTTCCTTTATGTCCCTCTACAATCTGTTTTGCAATAGAAAGCCCTAATCCACTTCCTTTAGCCCCACTTCTTGCAGTATCTGACCTATAAAATCTATAAAATATTTTATTAATATCATCATTATCAATTCCAGAACCATTATCTCTTATCTCTATAATAATGCTAGAGTTTGTCTCTCTTAAATTTAGTGTTATTTCCCCTTGTTCTTTATCCATATATTTACAGGAATTCCCTATAATATTTAATATTACTCTTCTCATTCTTTCTCTATCTATCATAACATATTTACAAGTTTTTAAATCATTCTTCAATTGTATTTTTATATTATTTTTTATAAGTTCGGGTTCAATTTCATACACACAGTAATTAAAGTATTCAATAATATCTGTTTTTTCGAAATTAAAAGGAATCTGATTTAAATCAAGTTTTGAGTATAAAAGTAAATCATCAATCATATGATCAATGTGTTCAGCCTTTGAATAAATGGTTTTTAAATAATTTTTTCTTTTTTCTTGTGTATTTGCTACTCCATCTAATATTCCTTCAACATAACCTTTTATTGATGTTATTGGTGTCTTTAGATCATGGGAAATACTTGATATTAGAACTTTACGATTATCATCATACTTCATTTTCATAGTTATAGAATCCTTTAACTGTACTCTCATAGCCTCAAAGCCATGACATAGTTCCTGTATTTCTTTATCCCCATCTTCAATAATCTCACAGTTTAAATTTCCCGTGCTAATTTCAATTGTGGCCTTTTTTAAGTCCTTAATAGGCTTTATTATTCTCTTTGAGAAAAGGTATGACATAATCATGTTGGTAATTATAAAGGATATTATATAAACCACAATAGCAGCAATAATAAGTTTATTAAGCAAACTAATATCTTCTCCTATAGGTGCTAATAATATTAAACTTATAGCTGCATTATCTTTTGAATTTATATTGATAACTTCAACCATATAAGAAATTCTATCAATTACAATTTTCTTATCCATCTTATTTTTTTCCACTAATTCCATACACTTTTCTATATCTATTTTATTAATGTTATTAGGATTAGCTATAATTTTATGTTCTTTAATAATTATAAATTTGCCATTCAGACTTGAAATCTGCTGTGATAAATTTTCTTGAAATTTAGTTTCTTCAACATTTTCAATATTTTGTTTTAATATATCATTTCTAATAGCTACTAGTTCAGACCTTATAAGAACATTTTTTTTAAATCCATCATAATTCATATCCATTCCAAGAAACTTTGATGACACAAATAAAAAACCAGATATGGTTATAACCGTAATAATAACTGGTACTATAGCTGTTATGGTATTAGATATTATAAATCGTTTTTTTATATCCATTTCTTCACCTTAAAAATCTTTTTTATCAAATAAATAATAACCAAGTGTAAAAAGTAATATACCATAGCTCAGCATCATCATAAACTGACGAAAAATTTTTAAGAATGGAAAATTACTCATTATCCATAAATTATACCAGTTAAACATTGATGTGAAAAATATCCCCGAATATTGTGAAAATATAATTTCTAAAGCTTTAAAAATAATGAAAACAAAAATTGATAAGAAAAATACACCTGTTCCACTTTTTATAATGTTAGTAAAAGTTATAATTAGCAATACTAAAATCATCATAGGAAAAATTGTAACTGCATAGGATACAACTATTCTCATTATGCCTTGAAATGTAAAAGAATTGAAATTAAAAATTACTCCTGCAATAATTGAAAAAATCATTACAAATAAAAGATTAGTCAATACAAAAAACATTATAGCTACTATTTTTGCCGTAAAAAATTTCAATCTTGTTATTGGTCTTGTAATGGCAATCTTCATAGTATTATGAGAAAACTCTCCTGAGAAACTATCTATGGTAACCAGTGCAGTAAAAAGAGGTAAAATGGTATTAACCACTACAGATAGTACCAATATTGGGAAGTCCATGCTAGAAGCACCTCTTAATCCAAATCCACTTCTTACTCCCACAATAATAAGTTGTCCTATTACTATAAAAATTAGTGACACTATTGCTGCTACTATAACTTTTTTCTTTTTATATAGCTTTTCGATTTCGTTAACTACAGCAGCCTTAAATTCTACCATTTCGTTCCACCTCGCTTATGAAATAGTTCTCCAATGAAGCATAATTATTTAATATATTCTCAGTGGTATCTACATTAAGCATCCTTCCATTATATAGAACCCCTATTCTATTACAAGTAAGTTCTATGTCATGAATAAGATGGCTTGATATAAAGAAGGTAGTTTTTTCTTTTTCAGCAAGATCTTTTATAAGGTTTCTTATATCCAACATTCCCTCAACATCCAAACCATTTAAAGGCTCATCCAGAATAACAATCTCAGGTCTAGATAAAATTGCTGCTGCAATTCCTAGTCTTTGTTTCATTCCAAGTGAAAACTTTCCTGTTTTTTCATTTTTAAATCTTTGAAGTCCTACAATCTCCAAAACTTCTTCAATTCTCTTATCATCAACATCTTTATAATATCTTGAAAATTGTTTAAGATTTTCATAAGCAGTTAAATATGAATATGACTCTGCGGTTTCAATAATACATCCTACCTTTGACATAGCTTTTTCAAAATCCTCTAGTACACTATATCCTAAAATCTTAACATCACCACTATCTGGTCTTATTAGTCCGGTCATAATTTTCATAGCAGTAGTTTTTCCAGCCCCATTTGGTCCTAAAAATCCAAATACATCCCCTCTATTTAGCTCTAGATTGATATCCATTATTCCTCTTCCATTTTTATAAATTTTACTCAGGTTATTTATCTCAATAACTTTCTCCAATTTAACCCCCCCTAAAAAAAATTGTGTCCAATTTTTTAAATTGACAGTTGACAGAGGACAATTGACAGTTGAGGTAAGAGGTAAGAGCTAAGAAGTAATAGTTCTTATCCAAATAACAAATTCCAATTTGACCTAATGTCAATGAAAAAAATTATCCTTAACTGTCAACCGTCAATTATCAATTGCCCACTAAAAAAGGTGCATAGTGCTTTTTTTGTTTTATTTACTATTAATCAAATACTCTATTAAATTGTCCATCAAAATTTGCTCCAGATTTTGATGCATTTGGCAAATAAAAATAAACTTTTACATTCTGCCTATCAATGCTTATATTGCCTTTTTCTGAAGAACCTTCAACATTAAATCTTGCATTATATTTATCTTTATCATATTTTGCATCAAATTTTAAATCTTTTGTTGCATAATTTTCATATCCTTTTATATATTGTTCATGATATAATCCAGAAATGGATTCATTATCAGAATGATCTATGGTTAATATTCTTTCTCCAATTTTTTGGAACCTACCATCTTTTTCTATAATTATATCATTATTATACTTACCAACATACTTTTCAGGATTTGCAAGTTCATCGTTATTCTTTTGTACGTGCTTTTCTACTTTCTTTCCTGAAAGATTTGGCTTATTTACAGCTGTAGAATTAACATTAGTTATTTTACCAAGTACTTCAAATGTAAACTCATGTTCCTTACCCTGCTCATCCTTGCCTGAAAGTATTCCTGTACCATTAACACTTTGTATTACCCCATTCTTACCTACAATCATCCTGCCTTTAGCTTCCTTAACATATACATCTTTAGCGATCCTTGGCATAATATTTGCTTCTTCAGGATTCCTATTAACTGAAACTTCATTCTTTAATGTGTATGATGCAATAGCGTTTATAAGTGCAGGTATTTGAGCTTCACTTATAGATCCAGATAGCTCTTTACTTCCATCGGATTTCTCATCCACTACAACATAATCCTTTAAATTTCCTACAACAGCATCTATTATCTTTTCAACATCCCCTGCTTTCTTTTCCTTAAATGGATTCTTAATGCCTTCTTCTTTAGATGGAGTTTCATATTCAGTTACATAGTAAATACTTTTATTTTCATTAGTAGTAATCACACCATTTTTATCTTTATAGAAGTAACCTTCTTTCTTTTTATTTCCTATAATACTTGTATTAACATTTTCACAGGCATTTTTAGCTATATCATATTTATTTAATGTATTTTCTGAAATAATAACCTTACCGTTATCTTTCATAGTCATGGATACATCCATAGTGTAATTTGAAAATTTACTAGTAAGACTATCTGCCGAATACTTTATTGCATCCTTAGCTTGATCATACCCACTTTTAGACATTACTTCCGCCATAGCAGTTGTTGCAAACATTAAAGTACCTACAGTGAAACTTAGAATCATTGCCGCTTTCTTTTTAATCTTCACGCTATAACATCTCCCTTACATTTTTATTTAATCTCTAACTGGAAAGCTTTCCATGTTTTATTATAAATGAAGTATCTATAGTTTTTCTAAAGTAATTATAAAGAAATTCTAAAGTTTTATACAGCCCCTGCTATTTAACAGGAGCTGTTCTTTGTGGTTTCCCATAGTTATCTTTTAATATTTTAATAAATTTCTTTGAAAGCTCATCAATAGTCTTATCTTTTAAATTTATTGCCCACATTTCTCCCCATATACTTTGAAATTCATTGTCATCTTCAATGGGAACAGACACAATATTATATGTTTCCTCTTGATTTATAGTATCTTTTATCCCTATTGTAAAATAATTTGTTTGAGTTAATACATTATGTAACATTGCACGATTGTTCACATATATAATTTTATTGATTTTATCCATATTTTTTAAATTATATATAGATACATAATCCACACTTTCAATGCCAAATCCCATATAATCAGTATATCTAACCATACCATATTTATAAAGCTCTTCAAGACGTATTTTATGACCATTCTTTAATAATGGATGATTTTTAGATAGTATAACTTGTCTATCTAAGTCACAAATAAATGTATAATTTATATTTTTCATTTTATTAATAAAGGTATTTTTCATAGATTTTGGAATATATACCACACCAATATTAGATTCTTGAGAATAAATATCATTGATTACAGTATAATTATTTGTTTCTTTAATATAAAATCGTGTATCGGTTTCATTTTCATATTCATCATTAAGTCTAAAAAAAGTATCTATAGTATGTGAAGAATGAATAGTAGATAATTTAAAAGTATATATCTTACTTTGTGTGTCCTTATATAGATTTATAAAGTTTTCTACATCTTTAATTACTTTTTTAGCATGTTCAATAACTTCTCCCCCCTGATCAGTTACTTGAACACCATTCTTGTTCCTTATAAAGATAGTTACATTAATCTCTTCTTCAAGTTCATGGATGGCTTTACTTAAATATGGTTGTGTTAAAAAAAGAGAACGAGCGGCCTTAGATATTGAGCCTTGTTTTTCTATTTCTATAATATATTTTAAATATTCAATTTTCAAAAATAACACCCCCCATAGTAAAGTTTAGTAGTTTATCACATTACTAAATGTTATGACTACATAACTAAAAAGCATTAACACTAGGCTGAAAATCAATGTTATTATAAAGGAAATACAATATAGTGTCAATATTCAAATAATTTGTAGGAGGTTTTTTTATGATTACTAAAGAAACATTAATAAAATTCCTAGATAGCAGAGTTAAAGATTTCTCAAAAATCAGTGATAAAATTTGGGAATTTGCCGAATTACAATTTAAGGAGGAAAAATCCTCGGAGCTACTTTCTAGCTTCTTGGCAAATGAAGATTTTACCATAGAAAAAAATGTTGCAGGCATTAAAACCGCATTTATTGGCAGCTATGGTTCCGGGAATCCCGTTATTGGTATTTTAGGAGAATTTGATGCCCTTTCAAATATGAGCCAAAAAAGTGGTATAGCATGTAAAGAGTCCCTAGTGGATGGCGCTCCTGGTCATGGATGTGGTCATAATCTTTTAGGGACAGGTTCTCTAGCAGCCTGCATTGCAATTAAGGAATACTTAAAAGAAACAGGTATGAAAGGAACTATAAAATTCTTCGGTTGCCCTGCTGAAGAAGGCGGTGCAGGTAAGGTATTTATGGTGCGAAGTGGTTGCTTTGAAGGCGTAGATGTAGCTATGACATGGCACCCTGCCTCACAAAATATAGTTTGGAAGGATAGTAGTTTAGCAAATAATCAAGCCTATTTCAATTTTAAAGGTATAAGCTCCCATGCCGCAGCATCACCTCATCTAGGGCGCAGCGCATTGGATGCCGTAGAACTCATGAATGTAGGGGCTAACTATCTTAGAGAGCATATTATTTCAGATGCAAGACTCCATTATGCTGTTACAAATACCGGTGGTACAGCTCCAAATATTGTACAAGCTGAAGCAACAGTACTTTATCTTATGAGAGCACCACAGTCAAACCAAGTGAGAGATATTTATAACAGAGTTTGTAAGATTGCTCAAGGAGCCGCTCTCATGACTGGGACTAAGGTAGAAATCGAATTCAATACTGGTGTTTCTGAATTCAAACCAAATATTCCATTAACAGGGCTACTAGAGAAAAACCTGAAAAGGATCCTGCCTATAGATGGTTATACCAATGAGGATATTTCCCTTGCTAAATCTATAACTGATACAATACCTTCTATAGATACTTTCTTGTCTAGGCTTGAAGATAAAAAACTTGCAGAGCATATCAGGGAAACTGGCATCTGTAATGGATTCATAGAAAATATAACTGGACTTGGCAGCGGCTCTACAGATGTGGGGGATGTTAGCTGGGTAGTGCCTACAGCACAGTTTACTACCTCCTGTGCAGCTTGCGGAACTCCTATGCACTCATGGCAATTTGTTGCTCAGGGGAAATCAAACTTAGCACATCAAGGCATGCTTACTGCTGCTAAGACAATGGCATTATCTGCCTTTGATATTTTACAAAATCCACAAATATTAAAAGAAATTAAGGAATCTTTTGAAAATGATTTAAATGGTGAAAAATATATTTGTCCAATTCCACCAGAAATCTCACCAAAATATTAAATTTAGTATCAGCTTTTGTTTATACTCTTAAACTTGTATGAAATTAAAAATTTAGGAGGGTTTATCATGGCAAAAGAACATTTAGCTATAGCTAATAGTAATATTATGCTACTTTTATGTAGTGTTACTATTTTAGTAGTTTTAATTCAGCCTATTATATTTATGAAAATAGCATGGAAAAGAGGAAAAAATGTTGGCTTAACTAGCGATGAAATGAAGACAGCTACCAAAAGCAGTTCAATATTTGCTATTATACCATCACTTCCCATCATTATCAGCTATTTGATGTTAGTACCTGCTCTCGGTAAGTTTTCCATGGTTAAGACTTAGCGTAGTTGGTTCCGCAACTTACGAAACCATGGCTGCCAATATGGCTGCTGAAGCATTTGGCTATGAAAATATCTTTACAGCCAGCTTTCCACCTGATGTATTTATTGCCATTGTAGCGGTAGTTAGCATAGCTATCCTAGGTGGTAATATATTTAATCTTTTATTTTTAAAAAAATATGATGAGAAAGTTAAAAATGTAAAATCCTTAAATAGCGCTGTTGTTCCAATTATGACCACAGCAATGTTTCTTGGTATGTATGGAGTATTTACTGCTCCACATATAAGCAATGTCAAAAACCCATTATCTATAACAACTTTAATTATATCCGGTATCGCCTCTCTTATTTTTGGAAAGCTTTCAGAAAAATATAAATCACTTAAAGAATTTTCTTTCTCTTTAAGTATTATTACTGGAATGGCTTCCGCTTGCTTGCTAAATCTTTTTTTAAAATAATAACTTAGGGGGTTAATATAATGGAAACTAATATGAAAGATTTTTCAAAATTAACACATAGGGTTGGAAGGATTACAGTAATGTTAGCGCTTACATGTTTTACTATGCTTCCTGTAGTTTTAGCGCTTTATTATAAAGTTAACGTAAACGTAGCTATAGTTTTTGCTAACGCTGTACCAATGTTTATCACCTTTGCTACAGTGGCTGTTTGTGAAAATCTCTCTTATGAACCTATTATAGGTGCAGGGGGTCTTTATGTTGCCTGTGTAACTGGGAATGTAAGCAATCTTAAAATTCCTGCTGCCCTAAATGCTATAGAAGTTGCTGGATGTGAACCAGGAACTGAAAAAGGTGATGTGCTGTCTATAATCGCCATTTCTGCTTCATCTATTGTAACAGTTATTATAGTTTTCTTAGGAATGTTGTTTCTTGCTCCTCTTATAGAGCCACTATTTAATAACCCATATATACAGCCAGCATTTAACAATCTTATTCCTGCTTTATTCGGCTCAATCATGGCTCCATTCATTATAAAAAATAAAAAGGAAAGTATTTTACCTGTAGTACTGCCAGTTATATTTTTACTTATTGTTTCAAGGGAAAAATATGCTACTATTCAAGGGTATGTAATGCCTATATTCATATTAATTTCAATGGCATACTCCTATTTGTTAAATAAAGATTTATTTAAAAATACTAAAAATACTAAAAATAATAGTCAAAATATTTAGAAATATGTAAATTAAGGGGCTGTGGCATTAAGGATAAATACTACAATATATTGTATATAAATTTCTTAGTACCGCAGCCCCATTACCAACAAATCTAATTTTTTACACCTAAAATCTTCAATTGTTCATTAATCTCTGCTTCAAGTTCTGCAATTTCCTTATTATCTTGTTCTAACTGCTTATTTACTTCATCTAAATCAATTGGAGCCTCTTCTTCAAAAGTGTCAACATAACGCGGAATATTCAAGTTAAACTCATTTCCCTTGATTTCCTCAATTGATGCCACGTGAGCATATTTATCAACATCTTTACGTTCTTTAAATGTATTGATGATTTTATCTATATTTTCATTACTTAAGTTATTTTGATTCTTACCTTTCTCAAAATCATTACTTGCATCAATGAACAATATGTCTTTCCTTTTGCGATTCTTCTTAAATACTAAAATGGTTGTTGGTATGCTTGTTCCATAGAATAAATTAGCTGGTAGACCTATAACCGTGTCAAGATAATTTTTTTCAATGAGAGTTTGACGAATTTTGCCTTCTGCTGCACCACGAAACAGCACACCATGAGGCAAAACAATAGCCATTGTGCCAGTGTTGTTTAAATGATATATACTGTGCAATATAAAAGCGTAATCCGCCTTTGAGGATGGTGCTAATTTCCCATAATCGCTAAAACGTGGATCTTTTAATTTGGTTTTATCATTATCCCATTTTGCAGAATATGGTGGATTTGCAACCACTGCATCAAAACTGCGTGGGTGGTCAATTCCTTTTCCATCTGATCCATCTGGCCAATCGCTTTCCAGAGTATCAGCATTATTTAGTGTCATATTGTTATAAGGTACATCGTGCATCATCAAGTTCATACGAGCCAAGTTATAAGTTGTTGTATTCAACTCTTGACCAAAGTACTTTATAGGAGTACCATTAGGCAATTCTTGTCCGACAGTAAGTAGTAAGGATCCTGAGCCCATTGTTGGGTCATATACATTGAAGAATTCATCTGATTTTTCTACACCATTAGTAACTAATTTAGCTAAAATCTTGCTTACTTGATGAGGTGTATAGAATTCTCCACCTTTTTTACCAGCACTTGCAGCAA